>Ga0075163_10005041_pt1 | contig 17665 bp, 15 predicted proteins | sample JI1023141ADNA_FD_71478 | JGI IMG/M metagenome (GOLD analysis project Ga0075163, IMG submission 71478) | Wastewater effluent complex algal communities from Wisconsin, to seasonally profile nutrient transformation and Carbon sequestration -... | ecosystem: Engineered > WWTP > Effluent > Algae...
GCGACGGGCACGCGACGCCCCCCGGCGGTGTAGGAACCTGCGACAGCGCAAGCCCGCGAGATCCGCGGACCGCACGCCGGCACGCCCCGTGCTCTTGGGTCCGGGCATGATGAAGCGCCTCACCCTCGCCGTCGCCACCGCCACCACCCTGTTCGCCAGCGCCTGCGTGCAGCAGGACGACACGCACCCGGTCGCCAAGGTGCTGCCCACCGCCGAGCAGGTGCGCATCAAGCTGCCGGACCAGGCCGGCGCCAAGCTGGCCGCGGTCGGCGAGACCGCGCGCTGGTACGTCGCGACCCGCGACATCACCCGCACGCTCAACGGCGGCACAGCCTTCGTGCTGGCGCTGGTCCACACCGTCGTGCAGTTCCCGCCGACCACCACCGACGGCGCGACCGCGGTGTGGGGCCCGCACCACGACGCGCTCGACCCCGCCGAGTGGCGCCTGACCGTCACCGAGCTCGCCGATGGCACCTACGACTGGAAGCTCGAGGGCCACAGCCGCACCGAGGCCAGCGCGCCGTGGGAGACGCTGATCGACGGCAACGCCAACGGCGATCGCACCGGCTCGTTCCACCTCGACTTCGACGCCGCCGAGCGCGTCAACCCGCGCGAGAACGACGGCCGCGGCCAGCTCGACGTGACCTACGACATCCCCAACCGCGCGCTCGACATCGGCGCCGACGGCGTCGAGGATCGCGACGGCACGCCGACCGCGGTGCACTACGACTACGCGTACGACGAGGCCGCCGACGGCGCCGGCGACATGGTGTTCCAGATCCACGGCGACACCGAGGACCCGGGCACCGCCGCCGAGGAGATCACGCTGCGCTCGCGCTGGCTCGCCACCGGCGCCGGCCGCGCCGACCTGCGCGCGCGCTCGGGCGACCTCGCCGCCGAGGTCACCGCGTCGGAGTGCTGGGACACGACGTTCGGCCGCGTGTTCTACGCCGACTCGGCGAGCTGGCAGCCCACCGAGGGCACCGTCGGCGCGTGCGCCTTCGCCGACGCCGACCTGCCGTGAGGTGATCAGCGGCGCCGCGGGCGCACCGTCGCGCGGCTGGCCTTGCCGGCGGCCGTGAGCTCGGCCGCCAGGAGGTCGGCGACGGCGCGCACCCGCGGGATCGCCAGCGCGGCGCGGGTCGAGATCAGGTGCAAGGTCGAGCGCAGCGCGCCGGTGTCGAGGTCCAGCGGGGCGAGCGCGGTGGCCGGCGCGCGCGGGCTGCGCAGTGTGCCGAGGAAGATCGCGCCGACCCCGGCCTCGGCGGCGCGCAGCTGCACCAGGAAGTCGTCGGACGCGAACGCCGGACGGAAGCCGGGGATGCGCGCCGCGAGCTGCGGGTTGGGCGCGAGGTGGGCGTGGCTGCGCGGCCAGGCGATCCACGCGACGTCGGCGAAGCCGTAGCCGCGCGGCAGCGTGCGCGCGTACGCCGGTGTCGCGTACGCCGCCACGCCGTGCTCGATCGTCGCCACCGCGACCAGCGCGCGCCGCGCGTCGGGCCGGCTGAGCGGCTGCACGCGCAGCGCGAGGTCGGCGTCCTGCCGCGTGAGGTCGAGGTAGTCGATCGTCGCGACGACCTCCAGCTCGACCTCGGGCAGCTGCGCCCGCAGGTGCGGCGCCAGCGGCGCGACCAGCTCGGCGGCGACGCCGGGCGGTGCGGTCACCCGCACCACGCCGCGCGGGCGCGCATCGGCGGCGGCCGCGGCCCGCGTCACCTCGCTCGCGCACGCCGCCATCCGCCGCGCCGGCTCAAGCAGCCGCTCGCCGAACGCGGTCAGCGTCGTGCCGGCGACGCCGCGCCCGAACAGCGGCTCGCCGAGCGCGGCCTCGAGCGCCGCCAGCCGCCGGCTCGCGGTCGGCTGGGTCACGCCCAGCGCCGCCGCCGCCTTGCTCAGGCTGCCGCGGTCGGCGATCGCCACGACCAGCTCGACCTCGCTCCACGGGATATGCATGCGCGCATGATGCCATGCGTTGGCGCGCAGTTTTCATGCGTGTGCGCATGCCGCATCGTGACGGTCATGCAGCCCATCCAGCGCACCGTCGTCGTCGCCGCCCTCGCCACCGTCGCCACCCTCGCCGCCGCCGCGCCCGCCGCCGCCGACCCCGATCGCCTCGCGGCCGACGTCGAGCTCGACCCCACCGCCTACGCGCTGGGCGGCCACTCGCTCCACGCCGGCATCGCCCGCGGCCACTGGCGCCTCGACCTCGGCAACTTCGCCATGGACCTGCCGGCGTTCGCCCACGCCGACGACGGCGTCGCGGTCTCGTTCGCCGGCTTCGGCGCCAAGCTGCAGTACTTCGCGCGCGCCACGCGCCGCGGCTGGTTCGCCGGCGTCGACGCCGGCCTGATCGAGGTCGAGGCCCGCCACGCCGGCGCCGTCACCGATCAACGCCAGCTCGGCCTCGGCGTCCACGGCGGCTACCGCGTCGCGCTGCCCGCCGACCTCTACGCCACCGTCTGGCTCGGCGTCGGCTACGCCGCCGGCGCCGCGCCGATGCACGTCGGCGGCGCCACCTACGAGCCCAGCCCGATCACCGTCTTCCCCGCGCTGCACCTCGGCCGCACGTTCTGACCAGGCCGCCGCACGCGCCGCGCGTCTACGGGCGGCCCCGAGGACGACGATCGACGTAGCTCACGCGTCCACGCAGCGGCCCAGCACGTCGCGCCACGCGACCCAGCCATTGACCTTGCCGAGGTTGTTGCCGATCTGCACGCGGTCGGGATCGAGCGCGTAGACGCGGTGGAGCAGCACGTTGCCCTTCCAGCGCACCAGGATGACGTCGCCGACACCGACCTCGTCGGGCGTGGTCGGGGCCAGCGTCACGGCCTGGCCGTCCTCGATCCGGCCGCGCATCGAGTGGCCGCGCGGCCACACCGTCACCGTGTGTCCCGCACGCAGCGCGTCGACCGCGTCGCTGACCCAGCTCACGCGGGCAGCATAGCGCGCCGCTACTTGCCCTTGCCCAGCTCGACGGCGGCCTTGGCGCCCCAGGTCAGGCCCGCCAGGGTCGGCACGCACTGGTAGGCGAGGATCTCGACGCCGGCCTTGGCGGCGGTGCGCAGCGCTGCGGCGTAGGCGGGATCGATCGCGTCGGCCGGCGCCATGCGTGTGCAGCCGCCGCGGGCGATCACGAACAGGAGCGCGGTGCGGAAGCCCTGCTTGCGCAGCGCGCGCAGCTCGTCGAGGTGGCGGACGCCGCGCTCGGTGACCGAGTCGGGGAAGATCGCGAGGTCGGGCGTCGCGCCGGCCATCGTCACGGTCTTCACCTCGACGAAGCAGCGCTCCTTGTTCTTCGCGCCCTTGATCAACAGGAAGTCCAGGCGCGAGTCGCCGGCGTCGGCCTCGCGCCGCACCTTGCCGTAGCCGCTCAGCTCGGGGATGGCGTTGGCCTCGAGCGCCGCCGCCACCAGCGCGTTCGAGCGCGTCGGGTTGACGCTGATCATCACGCCGCCGACCTCGGCCAGCTCCCAGCCCCAGTCGAGCTTGCCGCCGGTCTTGCGCTGCACCCAGACCCGCCCGCCGATCTCCATGCAGCTCGCCATCGAGCCGGGGTTCGGGCAGTGCGCGGTGACCGTGCCCAGGCCGCCGGCCAGCTCGACGTCGGCGAAGAAGCGCTGGTAGCGCGACACCAGGCGGCCTTCGACCAGCGGCGGCTGGTAGCTGAGCGCGATCACCGCGCCACCGTAGTGCAGAACGCCGCGCGGCGCATGCGATACGCTCGCGCCATGCGCAGCGCACCGATCTCGATCGCGATCGCGGTGACGGTGATGGCGGCGGCCTGCGGCGGCGACTCCTCCAGCGGCGACGGCGACGCCGGCGGCGACGGTCCGCCCGCCCCCGACGGCGCATCGGGCGCCGACATCGGCCCCGCCGGCAACCCCAGCGGCAGCTGCACCGCCGGCGTCCCGGCGCGCGGCCAGCGGGTCGACACCAGCGCGCCCGATCACGTCGTCGGCACCGGCACCGCCGCGAGCTGCACGTTCGCCGCGCTGCAGGCAGCGGTCACCGCCGGCGGCACGATCACGTTCGCGTGCGGCCCCGGCGTCGTCACCATCCCGGTCACCGCGACGCTGAACCTGCCGCTCGACCGCGACACCGTCATCGACGGCGGCCGGACGATCGTCCTCGACGGCGGCGGCGCCGTGCAGCTGCTCCGCTTCGACAGCCCCAACTTCCGCGCGCTCGACACGATGGTCACGCTGCAGCGGATCGCGCTGGTCAACGGCAAGGCCACGCCGACCGAGGCCATCCCGTCGCCACGGCCGGCGCCGTGCTCGCAGGGCTGGAACGACGGCGAGGGCGGCGCGCTGTACATGCGCGACGGCAACCTCAACATCGTCGACAGCGTCTTCCGCGGCAACCGCGCCGCGCCGCTCGGCCCCGACACCGGCGGCGGCGCGATCTACGTGCTCGGCAGCAAGCACGGCGTCGTCATCGCCGACAGCACCTTCGAAGACAACGCCGCGTCGAACGCCGGCGCCGTCGGCGGCCTGTTCGCCGAACTCGCCATCTACGACAGCCTGTTCCAGCGCAACACCGGCCTGGGCCACGACGCCAACAACAACGACCCGGCGCAGTGCAGCTTCATGAACAACGGCCAGAACGAGATCGGCTCCGGCGGCAACGGCGGCGCCATCTACAGCGACGGCGCCTCCGTCGACGTCACGCTCTGCGGCGACCGCGTCGTCGACAACGCCGCCGGCGCCAACGCCTTCGGCGGCGGCCTCTTCTTCACCTCCAACGACTTCGGCGGCGACCTCGTCATCACCGACACCGTCATGTCCGGCAACACCGGCGGCCACTGGACCCAGGTCGCCACCGGCGCCACCACCGACGCCGGCACCGCCGTCGGCACCAACGCGCACTCCCTCACCATCACCAACTCGCAGCTCCAGGGCCTGTAGGGACAGGGCCTGTAGGGACAGGATCCTGGGTCGCAACCCTTCGGACTCACACCGAAAAAACAGGCTACCGCGGCGAAACGTCGCCCCACAATTCGCCGCGGTACGCGAAAATAGCCGAATGATCCCGGGCAGCTGCGACCCAGGATCCTGTCCCTACCGCTTCTTGTTGAAGAGGTCGGCCAGCGTGCCGAGGCGCGCGGGCGCGGGGAGGACCGAGGCGCGGGCCTCGGCGAGGTCGTTGGCCTCGGCCTGCTTGGCGGCGGCGGCCATCGACAGCGCGACGCGGCGCTTCTCGGGATCGATGCCGAGGATGATGACCTCGACCTGCTGGCCGGGGGCGACCACCTCCTTGGGGTGGTTGACGCGGCGGCCGGCGCCGAGCTCGCTGATGTGGACCAGGCCCTCGATCGACGGCAGCACCTCGATGAACGCGCCGAACGGCTGCAGCCGGGTGACGGTGCCCTTGACGGTCGCGCCGACGACCAGCGACTTGACGGCCTGGCCCCACGGGTCGTCCATCAGCGACTTGATCGACAGCGCGATCCGCGGGCGCTTGCCGTCGGCGGCCTCCTCGATCGCCTTCACCTGGACGTCGAGCTCCTGGCCGAGCTGCAGCACGTCCTCGGGCTTCTCGACGCGGCTGTGGCCGAGCTCGCTGACGTGCAGCATGCCCTCCATGCCGCCGATGTCGACGAACGCGCCGAACGGCTTGAAGCCGGTCACCTTGCCGCGGATCACCACGCCGACCTCGAGCTTGCCCTTGAGCTCGGCCGCGCGCTTGGCGTTCTCCTCCTCGAGGAGCGCCCGCCGCGACAGCACCAGGTTGCCGCGCTCGTACTGCGTGACCCGGAACTGCAGGCGCTGGCCGACGAAGACGCTCTGATCGGCGACGAACCGCGCGTCGACCTGCGACGCCGGGCAGAAGCCGCGCACGCCGGCGACGTCGACGTCGAGGCCGCCCTTGATCACGCCGGTGACCTTGCCCTCGACCGGGATGCCCAGCTCGTGGGCCTGCACCAGCTCGGCCTTGGCCTCGCCGCCGCGCCCCATCCGCACCCGCAGCACCAGCGCGCCGCCGCGCTCGCCGGCCACCCGCGCCTCGACCTTGTCGCCGACCTTGAGCCGCACGGTGCCGTCGTCGGCCACGACCTGATCGCGATCGAGCACGCCCTCGGACTTGTCGCCGAGGTCGATGAACACCGCGTCCTTGCCGATCGACGTCACGACGCCGGTCACCATGTCGCCCGGCTTGGGGCGCTTGACCGGGGCCGAGCCCTTGGTGCGGCCCTGCGCGGTCTGGGCGAACATCGCGGCGAAGTCGTCGTCGTCGGTCATAGGCGGCGCATCCTTCCCGCGCGGCCCGGGGTTGTCAACGGTGGAAGCGGCACAGCGGGGTTGACAGCGCGGCCCCGCGAGGTTGACCTACGCTCATGGGATTGCCGGCGCTGGCCGCGATCGTGGTCGCCGCGCTGGTGCTCGGCTATCGGTTCTACGGTCGCTACGTCGCCGCGCAGTTCGCGCTCGACGACGGCACCGTCACCCCCGCCCACCGCAAGGCCGACGGCGTCGACTTCGTGCCGACCCGGCCGTTCTACCTCTTCGGGCAGCACTTCTCGGCGATCGCCGCCGCCGGGCCGATCGTCGGACCGATCCTGGCGTGCCAGCAGTTCGGCTGGCTGCCGTGCCTCTTGTGGATCAGCTTCGGCGTGGTCTTCGTCGGCGCGGTCCACGACGCGTCGGCGCTGGTCGCCTCGGTGCGCCACGACGCCAAGTCGATCGCCGAGGTGGTCAAGGTCCACCTCGGGCGCCGCGCCTGGCTGGCGATCCTGGCGTTCATCTGGCTGGCGCTGGTCTACGTCATCGTCGCGTTCGTCGACATCACCGCCGGCACGTTCGTCACCGGCGACGCCGACAACGCCGGCCTGAGCTTCCGCTTCAACCAGGGCGGCGCGGTCGCGCTGGCCAGCCTGCTGTACCTCGGGCTGGCGTTGATCATGGGCACGATCGATCGGCTGTGGCACCCGCCGCTGTGGCTGCAGACGCTGATCTTCGTGCCGGCGACCTTGTTCGTCGTGTGGTTCGGCACCCAGCACTCGACGCTGTTGGTGATGAGCTGGAAGACCTGGGTGGTGATCCTGATGGCGTACTGCGCGGTCGCGTCGGTGACGCCGATGTGGCTGCTGATGCAGCCGCGCGGCTACCTCGGCGGCTTCGTGCTGTACGGCGCGCTCTTGGTCGGCGTCATCGGCATCTTCCTCGGCGGCTTCGACATCAAGCAGCCGAGCTACGTGCAGGGCTCGCTGTTCGGCTCGACCGGCATGTTCCCGTTCCTGTTCGTGACGATCGCCTGCGGCGCGTGCTCCGGCTTCCACGGCCTGGTGTGCTCGGGCACCACGTCGAAGCAGATCGACCGCGAGAGCCACTGCCACCCGATCGGCTACGGCGCGATGCTGCTCGAGGCGTTCGTCGCGCTGATCGCGCTGGCCACGGTGATGATCGTCGCCGGCAAGCCGACCGGCGGGCCCGGCGCGATCTACGCCACCGGGCTGGGCAAGTTCATCGCGCTGATCATCGGCGACTCGCCGGCGCGCCTGACCATCGCCACCACCTTCGGCGCGATGGCGCTGTCGACGTTCATCTTCGACACCCTCGACTCGGCGACGCGCCTGGGCCGCTACGTGCTGCAGGAGCTGTTTGGCGCCGAGGGCCTGGTGGCCGCGGTGCTGACGACGCTGGTCACCTGCCTGGTGCCGCTGGGCTTCCTGCTGCTCGGCAGCTCCGGGCGGTTCCGGCTGTTCTGGTCGCTGTTCGGCACGTCGAACCAGCTGCTGGCGTCGCTGTCGCTGCTGGCGATCTCGGTGTGGCTGTACCGCGGCGGCGGCAAGCACCGCGGCCGCGTGCCGTGGTTCACGCTGGTGCCGATGGCGCTGGTGCTGGCGGTGACGGTGACCTCGCTGGTGCTGCAGGGCCGGAGCGTGCTGTCGGCCGCGGTCGGCTCGACGGCGTGGATCAACGGCGCGGTGTCGGTGGTGCTCCTGGGCCTCGCGGCGACGCTGGTCGCGTACGGCGTGCAGGTGGTGCGCGACCGCGGTCCGGAGCCGGCGTGACCGCGGCGCGCGGCGACGACGACGACGGCGTGCGCCACCTCCGCGTGGCCCAGCGCCTGGCCCAGGTCGGCAGCTTCACCTACGAGCTCGCGACCGGCCGGGTGCAGTGGTCGGACGTGATGTTCGAGCTGCACGATCTCGATCCCGGCCAGCCGGCCCTCGCCACCCGCGAGGCGTACCTGGCGGTCGGCCACCCCGACGACGTCGAGCGGCTGTTCGCCGCCGGCCGCGCCGCGCTCGCGTCCACCGCCGACGCCGACGCGACCTACCGGGTCCGCCGCGCCGACGGCTCGTGGCGCCACCTGCGCGCGCGGATGCGCTGCGCGCGCGACGCCGCCGGCGCGCCGCGGTTGCTCGACGGCGTGGTCATCGACATCAGCGAGGAGCTGCTGGCCCGCGACGAGCTGATCCGCGAGCGCGAGCGCGCGCGCGACGACGCCGCCGCGAAGACCCGCTTCTTGTCGCAGGTCACCCACGAGCTGCGCACGCCGCTGGCCGGCGTGATCGGCATGATCGATCTGGCCGCCACCGACACCAGCGCGCCCAGCCGCGGCGATCACCTGGCCAGCGCGCGCGCGTCGGCCCGCCACCTGCTCGAGCTGATCGACGACCTGCTCGACGCCAGCCGCGAGGACTCGTGGAAGATCAACGTCGTCGCGATCGACTTCGATCTGCGCGACGTCGTGGCCCAGGCGATGGCGATGGTGTCGCCGCGGGCCCGCAAGAAGGAGCTACGGCTGCACGGCGAGGTCGGCGACCTGCTCACCACCCGGCGCGGCGATCCGCTGCGGCTGCGGCAGATCCTGGTCAACCTGCTCTACAACGCGGTCAAGTACACCGCGCACGGCCAGGTCGCCGTCACCGTCGCGGCCGGGCCCGGCGACGCGGTGGTGTTCACGATCGCCGACACCGGCGTCGGCATCGCCGCCGAGCAGCAGGTCGCCGTGTTCGAGCCGTTCGTGCAGGCCCACCGCGACGACGCCGGCGAGGGCGTCGGCCTGGGCCTGGCGATCACCCGCGAGCTGGTGGCGCTGCTCGGCGGCACGATCGACCTGCGCTCCGAGCTGGGCGCCGGCACCGAGGTCACGGTGACGATCGCGCTGCCGCCGGGCTCGGGCTCGGCCACCGATCGCCTGCGCGCGATCGATCCGATGTCGACGCCGGCGATCGCGCTGTTGCCGGCCAACTCGCGCGCGCTGCGGGTGCTGATCGCCGAGGACCACGCGACCAACGCGGCGATCGCCCAGGCCATCCTCGAGCGCGCCGGCCACCGCACGCTGTGGGTCACCACCGGCGCGGCGGCGGTGGTCGCGGTGGCCGCCGAGCGCTTCGACGCGGTGCTGATGGACCTCGAGATGCCCGAGCTCGACGGCGCCGAGGCCACCCGGCGGATCCGCCAGGCCGAGCGCACCGCCGGCGGCCAGCGCCTGCCGATCATCGCGCTGTCGGCGCACAAGCACGGCGAGCTGACCGCCGCCGGCGCCGGCATGGACGCGTTCCTGGCCAAGCCGCTCGATCCGATCGTGCTGGGCGAGCTGCTCGAGCGGATCATCGCCGGCCAGCTGCGCCCGCCGATCGATCACGCCGCGCGGCTGGGGCGGGTCGGCGGCCGCAGCGAGCTCGCGGGCACGATCATCGGGACCTTCCTGGCGCACCAGCCGACCCTGGCCGACGGGATCGACGCGGCGCTGGCCGCCGGCGACGCCGCCGAGCTGCGCCGCGCGGCGCACGGCCTGCGCGGGGCGCTGCTGATGGTCGGCGCCGCCGAGGCCGCCGCGGTCGCCGATCAGCTCGAGCGGGCCCGCCTCGACGAGGCCCCGCCGCTGCGGCAGCGCCTGGTGGTCGAGCTGGCCCGCGCCGGCGCCGAGCTGATCCTCGCGCGCTGACGCCGCCCGCCCTTGCTCGCGCCGCGGTTCCGGCATTCAATCGAGGCAGGGGGTAACGATGAGCTTCTTCGACAAGGTCAAGGCTTCGGTCGGCCGCGACAGCGCCGAGCTCGAGGTCGACATGCAGCAACGTCCCACCAAGCGCGGCGAGACGCTGCGCGCGCTGATCCACGTCCGGCCGGGCAAGAACAAGCAGAAGATGCGCTACCTGCGCGTCTCGCTCGAGTACACCGGCCACTTCCAGGTGCCGAGCAAGGACGGCGGCGCGATCAACGTCGAGGGCACCGGCCGGATCTGGTACGGCGACTGGCCCAACACCACCGACATCATGATCGAGCCGGGCGGCACCTACTCGTACCCGATCGAGTTCCGCATCCCCAGCGACAGCCCGCTGTCGCACGACAAGCTCAAGTACAAGTTCTTCGTGCGCGCGGACATCGACGACGCCAAGGACCCCGAGTTCGCGACCAACTTCGACATCCGCGAGTAGCGGGCGTGGGCGCAGGCGCGGGCGCGCCTCACCGACCCAGGAGCACGATCCGCTGGGTCGCGCCGCCGGGCGCGGTCACCCGCAGGTCGTGATCGCCGGCCGGCATCGTCAGGTGCAGGTGGCCGCGGGCCACGTCGGCGTCGGCGCGCATCGCCGTGGCGATCGCCGCGTCGAGCTCGACCCGGAGCTGCACGTCGCCGGTGAGCTGGCGCCCGAAGGCCTCGCCGCTCACGTCGAGCTCGAGGTCGGCGCCGGCCGGCGCCTGGAACGCGCGATCCGCGCCGACCACGGTGAGCTCGGTCAGGCCGTCGGCGCGCGCGTCGATCGCGAAGCTGCTGATCGTCGCGACGTCGATCGGCAGCCAGTCGATCTCGTAGCCGGCGCGATCGATCACGATCAGGTCGGCGCGACCGGCGCCGGTGCCGAGCATGCGGAACTCCGGCTCGCTGCCGAAGGTGTCTTCGCCGATGACGTCGATCACCCACGGCGCGCTCGACACCAGCCGCAGGTCGGCGGCGCTGCGGCCGTCGGTGCCCGACAGGCGGATCGTCAGCGCGCCGCCGACGGCGACGCCGTCGTCGAGGTCGCAGCCGAGCTGGCCGCAGTCATCGGGCGTCAGCTGGACCAGGCCGTTCTGGCCGGTCTCGACTTCGTTCCACTGGCAAGCGGCGGTGGTGGCGAGCGGCAGGGCGAGGGCGAGCGAGGCGAGGCGAGGAAGAGTGGGCATGCCCGTCGATAGAGCAACCGCGATGCCGCCCCGGGCCTCGCGGTAACTCCGCAGAACCACGCCGCCCCACCGTGAACGCCCGACGACTATGAGGTGTGCCGCGGCGCGCCGGCCGCGGCGGCGATCACATCGCCACGCCGACGCCGAGCAGCGCGTACAGGATGCCGGTCGAGTAGTCGCCGGCCATGTCCGGGTTGCGGTTCTTGCCGCTGGGGTCGACGGTGCGCGCCGCGGTCGTGCGGTCCATGTAGAACACGTGGCCGATCGTGCCGTTCAACGTGACCTTGCCGGTGCGGAAGCGCACGCCGACCTGCGGCACCACCTTGTCGGAGTCGATCAGCGCGGGATCGAGCGTGGCGTCGGGCACCGCGTTGGTGTCGTAGAGGATGCCGCCGTTGACCGTCAGCGCGTCCGAGACCTCGTAGGCGCCGCCGATGCGGATGCCGTAGACGTCCTTCCACGCGCGCGGGATGTTGACGACCAGCGGGCTCGACTCGACGACCATGCCGTCGGCGTCGGGCGCGCACGCCGAGGCCGGCGCGCCTGGCGTGACGATGCACTGGTTCTTGAACTGCGACCACCGCTGCATGTCGAGCGCCGCGTGCAGCACGATCTTGTCGGCCGCGCGCCACAGCCCAGCGAGGCGGAGGATGTCGGGCAGCTCCTGGCGCAGCTCGACGTCGCTGGCCGCCGGCGGGCTGTCGCCGAACTGGTTGGTCAGCGTGCCCGACAGCGTCGACTCGCCGAAGCTCGGCTGCGAGTGATACGACAGGCCGACCCGCGAGCACGGCGTCGGCTTCCACATCAGGCCGAGCGTCGCCGACAGGTCGATGCCGTCGACCTCGAGCAGCGAGCGGCCCTCGGCGATCGAGCCGTTGGCGCGCACCAGGTCGTCGGTGCCGTCGACGTTGCGCGCGCGGACCAGCGAGATCTGCGACTGCACGACGTTGAGGCCGGCGCCGACGCCGAACTTGCCGTCGCGGGTGTGCCAGCCAGCGGCCAGCGTGTAGAACAGCGAGCGCTGCGTGCCCTCGATCGTGGCCCAACGCGCCGGGCCGTCGACCGCGCCCGGGTAGGTCGCGTCGTTGGCGAAGCGGGTGTCCTTGTCCCACGACGCCTGGCCGCCGAACGGGACGCTGACGCTGAGGCCGACGCCCAGGCCGGGCACCAGGCCCTTGACGACGAAGCCGATGAACGGGCTGACCAGCGGGTTCGACAGCGTCCCCTCGCCGGAGTTGCGATCGACCGCGGCGTCGGGGGTGCCGGTGCCGCGGTTGTCGATCGCGGCAGGGTCGCGCTTGTAGGTCACGCGGCGCTGCGCGAAGAAGCCCTCGATGTAGGCCTGCGTGCCCTCGGTGTAGGCCAGCCCCGCGGGGTTGAAGTACGCCGCGGTGGGATCGCTGGTGGCGGCGTGGCCGTCTTCGCCGCCGAAGCGGGTCGCCCCGAAGCCGCCCGCGTGGGCCAGCGCCGGCGCCGCGAGCATCAGGAATACGGTGGAGACTGGCGTGATAGATCGCATGGGGGCTCGTAGGTCGGGTGGCACGGGCTTGACGCGGGGGTACAAACCGCATGAAAGTTTGCAGGCATGCTGAACGCGCTGTCAACCCGAGGTGCGGCCGCCTTGGCGCTCGCTGTGAGCTTGGTCCCGCTGGCGGCGTGTGTCGACGCCAAGGGTCGCTTCGACGAGTACGACGAGCGGCTGCCCCACATCGACGCCAGCACCATCGACTCGCCGATGGTCGACATGCTGCCGGACATCGACGGCGACTGGCTGATCGCGATCGATCCGTCGGTGGCGCCCGGCAGCTACGTGCAGCTGCGCGTGACCTGGAACATCACCTCGACCGGCGCGACCGGCACGCTCGACGGCAGCTACCAGCCGCTGCGCACGTTCGCGATCCCGGCCGACTCGCCGGCCCGCATGCCGGTCGGCGATCCGTACGTCGTCAACGGCGTCGCGGTCGACAACACGGCTAGCTTCTCAGCACATATCGTAGGAACTCTTCCGGGGGACGCCAACGCGGCGTCGGGCACCGAGTACCCCGCGGACATCACGCTCGCCGGCACGATCCGCTCGGTCGACTCGGTGTGCGGCACGGTGTCGGGGACGGTCGGACCGCTCAACGTCGCGGGCTCGACGTTCGCCGCGATCCGCATCACCGGCTCGATGCTGCCGGCGCCGGTCCCCGCCTGTCCCGCCGCGCCGATCGACGCGGGCGTCGACGCGCCGATCGACGCGCCGGTCGACGCCGGCATCGACGCCCCGTGAGCGCGGCGGGCCGGTAGCCGCCCAGCCCTCACGTCCCCAGAAATGCGACGGGCCGCCCGCGGTGAGCGAGCGGCCCGTTGTCGTCTGCGACGCGCGCGGCCGCCGGGGCCGCGTCGTCAGCTCACGGCGTGAAGCTGGTCGAGGTCGCCGGCGCGACCGAGCCGGTGGTGTTGCGCGACAGCTGGGTGCCGGCCGAGCCGGTCAGGTTCTCCGCACCGATGGTCGCCGAGCCACCGTCGGCCATGTGGCCGGGGCCGTAGATGAAGTCGATCTGGCCGCTGGCGTTAAGCACCGCCTGGAACTGCACCGCGGTGGTGGTCTGGTAGAGGAAGCCGGTCCACTGGATCGTCACCTTGGTGGCCTCGTCCTTGCGGCAGACGCGGACGCGATCGAAGTCGTCCCAGTACGGCGCGATGACGCCGTTGGGCTGGGTGGTCGACGGGATCGTCCCGTTCGAGAAGCAGCCGAACGAGCAGGTCGGGTTGGTGTTGCCGAAGACCATGAAGCCGTTGGCGGCGATGATGAACTCGCTGGGCGACGCCGCACCGAAGAACGGGAACGAGAAGCCGCCCGGCAGCGTCTGCACCGCGGTGTACTCGTCATCGCCCGCGCCGTCGAACGGCGTCGGCAGCTGGACGCCGGTCGCGCAGATGTCGACGTACGGGATCGGCGGCACGAGCGTGACGGTCTGGGTGACGTCGGTCGGCTGACCGGCGGTCTTGTTGTCGACCGCCCAGGCCACGAACGTGTCGGGCGCGACGCCCGGCCGCGCGTTCAGCGTCTCGTCGGCGCCCGGGGTGGCGGCGTCGACGGTGGTCGCCACGCCCTCGGCGCGGTTGAGGCGCCGGACGCGGATGTCGGCCGCCGCGTTGACCGGGTGGTCGACGACGCGCACCAGGCCGCTCGACGCCCGCGCGATGAAGCGCGCCGGGGTCGAGGTGTCGGCGAGCGCGGTGATGGTCTGCATGAGCGCGGGGCCAGCGGCCAGCGTGCCCAGGTCGACGACGTTGGGGCGGTTCTGGATCAAGAGCGCGTAGCTCGGCGCCGGGCCGACCGCGCCGGAGCCGGTCGGGCGCGTGCGCACCAGGTAGTCGCGGGTCTCGCCGACCGTGATGCGCCCGAACGGCGCGAACGGCGCGACGGTCGGCTGGGTCGCCGCGAACGCCGGGAAGATGTTGCCGGCCGGGATGGTCCCCGGGACCGCGCCGGTGCGCAGCCAGCCCTCGCTGGCCAGATCGTAGGCCTCGACGCCGGCGGTGTTGCCGGTGCCGAAGTCGGCGGTGGCAGTGATGCCGGCCTCGATCCACACCGGGTTGGTGAGGTCGAGCGTGAGGAAGCTGTTGCCGTTGGTCAGGGTCTGGTTGGTCGCCTCGGTGCCCAGCGCGATCGGCGCGGTCGGCTGGTCGCCGATCGTCGAGGTGATCGTGTAGGTGCCGCCGGCCGCGGTGGCCGCCGGGTTCAGCGTCACGAAGTAGTAGCGGCCCGGGGTGAGGAACTTGACGAACTCGTTGTCGAACGCGGCGCGGCCCGGCGGACCGAACGCGTCGATCTGCGCGACGACGTCGAGCGCGCCGGCCGGGGTGAACAGGTCGCGGCGGACGATCACCATGTCGGTCGCGACCGACGGCGTGACGACGAACCGCTTGAGGCCCGCGGCGGCGACGTCGAAGTACTGGTAGTTCAGCTCGGGGAACGTCAGCGGCGCCGCGCCGTCGTTGGCGTTGGTCACCGTGATCATGCCGCCGCTGGTCGACAGCGGCTGGGCGTCGATCGACACGGTGTCGATCGTGAACGCCTGGGGCACCGCGCCGTAGTTGTACTCGGCGTCGACCACCAGCGTGACGACCTCGGCGTTGTCGAGGCCGCCGATGGTGTCGTTGGGGGCGTTGCCGCTGGCGTCGGTCACCGCCGACTTGTGGATCGCCGCGCCGCGCAGCGCGATGAACGCCGCCGACAGCGCCGGGCCGTCCGCGGTGAGCGTGGTGTCGATCAGATCACCGTTGGCGTTGGCGGTGAAGGTGTAGAGCTTGACCTTGCCGTTGTCGGTGCCGGTGGTCTGGGGCACGGTCAGCGCGACCGGCGCCGGCGTGGCGACGTGCTTGACCGTGGCGAAGTAGCAGGTGTCGGCGGTGCCGGCGCCGGCCTGGCCGAGGAACAGCGACCGGGCGTCGGTCACCAGGATGCCGTAGCGCCCGGCGGCCGGCAGGTACACCTCGCGCTTGGCGGTGTCGCCGGTGAGGTTGATGCCGATGCGCTGGAAGTTGTCGAGCGTCGCCGGGTGCGCCGCGTCGGCGCTGACCACGAAGAAGCCGGCCGACAGGCCGCGCAGGCCGTCGGTGGTGATCTCGAGCACCGTCGGGCCGGTGACGTTCACCAGCCAGGTGTCGATGTCGGCGTCGAGGTTGCCGTCCATGTCGGCGTCGGTGGTGGCGGTGACGCAGCCGTAGAACGTGGTCGACGCGTCGAGCGCCGGCGCGGCGAACGAGCCGGCGACGCCGGCCGAGCCGGGGTCGTTGGGCTCGGCCATCTCGACGTGGTCGGCGGCGCCCATCAGGAGCTCGTCGTCGGGGATGCACTCGCCGTCGACCAGCGTGGTGCCGTCGACGCACGCGGTGGGATCGATGACGCAGGTGCCAGTCGCCGTGTCGAACACGGTGCCCTGCTGACAGACGACGCTGCCATCAGGCACGCACTCGCCGGCCATCAGCACCGTGCCGGTGCCGCACTCGGTGGGCGTCACGGGATCGGCGATGCAGACGCCGCCCTCCTCGTGGGTGCCCATGCCACAGGTGGCGCCGCCGTCGCCGCAGGCGGCGACGCCCGCGGCGGCGACCAGCGCCAGCCCGCTCAAGAATAGGAATGTGCGAATGCGTTTCATCGGCACGGACCGTCGCCTGTCTCGCGCGACGGGTCAACGCCCAACGGCGCGCGTTCGCGCTCGTGGTAGTGATCGCGGCGATGCACGCGAAGGCATTCGTGTTCGGCCTCACGGTTCTCGTCGCCGTCGGCGGTGGCTACCTGTACCGCGCCACCCGCGGCCCACGCGGCGCGGCGAGCTCCGCGCCAGCGCCGTCGCCGAGCGCGGACGTCGCGCCCGCCACCGCCATCCCGCGCGCCGCGCGGCCGCTCGACGTGGTCGCGCCCGTCGCGCCGCCCACCGTCGCCACCGCGCCCGCCGTCGGCGCCACGCCCGTCGCCGGCACCACGCCCGGCACCGCGGCGCCGCTGCCCGTCGGCACCCCGGGCGTCCACCTCGACGTGCGCGATCGCTTCGACGACGCCCCCGGCGTCGCCGACCTATCGGACCACGCGCGCGCCGACCTGGCGTCGCCACCACCGCTCGCCCCCGAGGCGGCCGAGGCGCTGACCGAGGCCCGCGCGGCGTTTCGTCGGGGCGACTACGCGGCCGCGCGCGGCACCGCGCGCAAGCTGCTGGCGACCGCGCCGGACAACGACGCCGCCCGCCGCCTGGCGGTGTCATCGTCGTGTCGGCTGCGCGACGCGGCCAGCGCCCGCACCGACGCCGCGGCGATCGCCGCCGACCAGCGCGCCGCGGTCGTCCGCTACTGCGCCACCGCCGGGGTCAGCCTCGACGCGGCGCCGTGAAACCAGACCGCGCGCGGGCGGTCAGGTCTTCGAGATCGAGAAGCCCGTGATGCAGCGGTACTGCTTGTCCTTGAGCGTCGTGACCGCGTACTCGAGCGTGACGTTGTACTCGGAGCGGAACGACGCGAACAGGAGCTGCACGCTCGACTCCGACAGGTCGCGGTTGCCGCACTGGGCGCCGCCCCACCGGTAGTTGGTGGTCGCCTTGTCGATCTCCAACCACACCGCGCCGTGGAACGACTTGTAGTTCTTGTCGCCGGCCTCGAGCACCATCAGCTGCGCGATGGCGCTGGTGTTGGAGGTGTCGGCGGCGGCCACCGCCGGCAGAGCCAGCGTGGCGAGGACGGCGAAGGCGGTGCGGCGCATCCGCGCCATCTTAGCGCGAAAGCCCCTCGCGAGGTCTCAGCGCCGGCGGCGGCGCCGCGCGACCAGGAGCGCGACCACGCCGCCGAGGCCGACGTTGAGCAGCACCGCGTTGCCGCCGCGCCCCTCGACGCTGCAGCAGCCGGTCTCCTCGCCGCCGTCGGGGCGACACACGCCGGGCTGCGCCGGCTCGGCGTTGCAGTGGAAGCCGTCGGGGCAGAAGTCGTTGGGCGGGCCCTGGCACGGCTCGGTGCAGGCCAGCTCGCCGGCGCCGATGTCGCCGCACAAGAGCGACAGGCACTGCTGGTTG
>Ga0075163_10005042_pt1 | contig 17663 bp, 14 predicted proteins | sample JI1023141ADNA_FD_71478 | JGI IMG/M metagenome (GOLD analysis project Ga0075163, IMG submission 71478) | Wastewater effluent complex algal communities from Wisconsin, to seasonally profile nutrient transformation and Carbon sequestration -... | ecosystem: Engineered > WWTP > Effluent > Algae...
GAGGTCGGCGGCGGGCGGGGTGCGGCGCAAGGTGTCGAGGACGGCCTTCTTGACGTGCGTGCGATCCATGTGCGGCTCCTGAGTTCCAGTTCAGCTGTAGAGGGTGACGGTACGGGGCCGGCGGACGACCTTGAGGTCGGCGGCGGGCGTGGTGCGGCGCAAGGTATCGAGGACGGCCTTCTTGAGGTGTGTGCGGTCCATGGTGTGACTCCTGAGTTCCAGTTCAGCTGTAGAGGGTGACGGTACGGGGCCGGCGGACGACCTTGAGGTCGGCGGCGGGCGGGGTGCGGCGCAAGGTATCGAGGACGGCCTTCTTGAGGTGTGTGCGGTCCATGGTCCACTCCTGGGTCTGTGGTCGGCGACTGGGACGTGGGCGCGGGTCCTGGATCGGGCCAGGTCGCCCACCGCGAACGAAATCGGATCCCACCGATCGGTCCGTGGGGAGGGCGTGGAGTGTCACAGAGGAGGCCGTGCGCGCACCACCGGCGGTGGGTCCGGTGGGGGGTGTCGCATCACACTGAAGACAAACGGCATCGCTCAAGAACGCTTGAAAATTCATCGCCCTTCCCTACACGTGGCGCAAGTCTCGTTGTGGCTGCACTTCTAGCGTTGCCCTGACACCTGGGTGCGAATCGGGCCGCGCCCAGGCCATGCTCCAAGCGCAGTGCGCGTGGAGCAGGCGTGCCGATGCCTGCCCATGTATTGCGGGCGCGGGGTGCAGGAACGGGCTGAGCGCCTTGCCGCGCGGGTTGCCCCAGGTGGCAAGGTGTCCGGCTCGCCGCACACCCCGTCCCACGACCGTGGAGGTGTCGACACGCGGCCTCGTTTTTGCTCTCTCGGGCCCCGGGATACACGCCGTGACGTCCGCTACCACGCCACGTGGTTGGGCGGGACGGTCCACCTCCGCTGCGCCTGGGCGCATCGACTCGCGGGGGTAGACAGCTCAGGCGCACCAGGGGCCTGGGTGCTCCCAACGAGCAGGCGGTTGGCCCTTTCAGGGCCTTTGGGTGTTCACGCCTTTCCGAGGGAGCGCCTGGCGCCCCCTCCACCCAACAACCGGACGGATGCTCGCATGTGCGATCATCGTCCTACCGCGCACCGTTCGGGACACCCGGATCTTTTCGCGCCTTTTTCCCAAGACTGCAATTTTTCGTCATGCATGGGTGGGAAGCGGACCCAGGACGGCCCCGGTCCTGGGTGGACAGGGGGGGCCCCACCGGCCGCTCGGGTCCGGGGCGCAGACGGCCCTTGGGGGGCCACGGGACGCAAACCGTGGTAGGCCGCATGGATGCTGGAGGCTCGTGGCGCTGCCTGCGAAGTCCCAGCGTGGGCGACCCAGGCTGCGCGGCAAAGGCGCCACGGGTGGGCTGGTTGATGATCAGCCGGTAGGGCGTAAGTGCCCGACTTCAGACGGTTTTTTGCTAGTCGGCAAGCGGGAGGGTGAACTCGAAGGTCGAGCCGAAGCCCGGCTTGCTGTCCACCGCAATTTGGCCGCCATGGCTCTCCACCACCCGTCGGGCGATGGCGAGCCCCAGGCCGGTGCCATCGAATTCGGATCGGCTGTGCATCCGCTCAAAGGCCTCGAAGATGCGGCCGCGGCCCTCTTCGGGCATCCCGATGCCGTTGTCGCGCACCCGAATCGACGCGAAGCCGCTGGGCCCGGCCACGGACTCCACCTCGATCCGCGGCGTCTCCTTGTCGTTGAACTTGATGCCGTTGGAGATGAGGTTCTGGAACAGCAGCACCAGGCGGCGAGCGTCACCGCGCACATGGGGGAGGGGGCGGACCACCACCTCAGCCCGGGTGGACTCGATGCGCGCGTGGAGGAGCGACAGCGCCTCCGCAGCCACCGCCCGCAGGGAGACGCGATCGCTGCTGGGGTTGACGGCCTGGACTTCGCTGAGCTGGGTCAGATCGTCGATGAGCGATTGCAGGTGTGAAGAGCAGCGCCCGATGCGGTCGAGGTAGAACTGAGCCTGCCCGTCGAGGTTGCCGCGGTAGTCGGTATCCAGCACCTCGGTGAACGCCGAGATGGTCCGCAGGGGCTCCTTCAGGTCGTGCGCGACCATGTGGGAGAAGGTCCGCAGATCCTCGTTGGTGCGCTCGAGCTTGTCGTTGATGCTCCGCAGGCGGTCCAGCCGCACCCGGCACATCTCGCATTCCTCTCGATATACCAGCGCTTTTTCGACGATGCCCTCGAGCTCCTCGGGATTCCAGGGCTTGGCCAGGTACGCAAAAATGCGCCCGCGGTTGACCGAGCGGATCAGCGCGTCCATGTCGGCATAGGCCGTGATCAGGATGCGCACGGTGTCGCCGTGCTGCTCAGCCACCCGCGCCAGGAGCTGGTCGCCCGTCATGCCTGGCATGCGCTGGTCGCACAGCACCACGGAGATCGGCGTGTGCCCGAGGATCTCCAACGCCTCTTCAGCCCGGGTGGCCCCCAGCACCTCATATTGGCGGCGCAAGAGGTACTGCACGGCGCGCACGGTCTGCTTCTCGTCGTCGACTACGAGGATACGATGGCGCTCACTGCCGGCACTGGTCGTGCCCGTCATCTCAACCTCCTCCGGCACTGCCCCCGTGGTATGCCGCTTCGACCCCCCGCGCATAGTAGTGTGGACAGCTGCCAGTGCGCGAGCGTCTTGTGATGTCCAGCGGACAGGCGGAAGAGCCCGAGCCGCCCACGGGTGGGCGGTTGGCTGAAAACATCGGAAATGATTGGGATTTTTCGGATTGTCAGGTTGGGACGAAGACCGGCAGGTCGGTCAGGGCGCGGTCTGCCCGGCGGCGGGCCCGGGCTTCATCGGCTCGCCCGGGGCGGCGCCGAGCTTGCCCGCGGGCGCGCCCAGGCCGGTGGGGGCGGGGGCGGCGGACGCGGGTGCACCCAGGCCCGCGGGGGCCATGGAAGCGGGGGCCATGGAGGCGGGGGCGGCACCAAGCTTGCCGCCCATCACGGGGGCGGCGGTCGCCGGCGCCATCGAGGCCGGCGCCGCGAGGCCGGCCGATGCGGGCGCGCCGAGCTTGCCCAGGCCCGCGGACACGGGGGCCATGGGGGCCATGGAGCCGGGGGCCATGGAGCCGGGGGCCATGGAGCCGGGGGCCATGGAGCCAGGCGCCATCGAAGCCGGACCACCAAGCTTGCCCGAGGCCGGGGCGGCAGCGCTGGCAGCGGAGGCCGGCGCCGGATCCACCTTCTTCACGAACTCTTCCACACGGCTGTTGAGGCGCGCGAGCTCCGTCTTGGCGTCTTCGCCACCGGCCTTCACGATCTTGTCGTACTCCGCCTCGAAGCCCTTGAGGGTCTCCGAAACACCGTCGCGCAGCTTGGGGTGCTTGGCGATCAGGGCGGCGATCGTGTCCTTGTTGCGCTTAAAGCGCTCTTGCTGGGCTTCCACGGTGGTGCCACACGCCGCCAGCACAACGAGGCTCGCCACCAGTGCACCGCGGCCGAGCCATCCAAACAGGGTCTTCATCGTCTCTTCTCCTCTGCCCAAGCGCCTCAGCGCTGGTCCACAGCATGGCCATAGGCCAGCTTTTCAAGGCCATCCGCCGTGCGAGCGACGTGGTCGATGGCGTTGGCGAAATCGTCGGCGTCCACCGCGAGCATGCTGCGGGTCTCCACCAGCATGACCGTGGTGCCCCGCAACGCGAGGCCGCCGTACGCGAGCTCGGCGTTTTTCCGAAGCAAAAACAAGGGGTCAGCCACCGCGCTCAGCTCGCACACCGAGCTCCAGATCCAGACCATGGCGCGACGATCGGGATCGAGGCCGGGGGTCAGCTGCACCACCTGGGAGCGGCCGGGTTCGGTCGGCACCTCCACCTTGAAGTCGGCGCCCGCGGGCACCATGGGCCAGCCGCGGCCACCGCACACGTAGTTCACAAGAGCGCTCAGTTCCACGTGATTCCTCCTGTCAGCTCGACGCCTGGTCAGCATCGTGGGCGATACCCTATAGCGGCCTACACGCCATGAAAACCACAAAACGTGCACCGCCGCGCAACGCGGTGCTGGGTGACCGCTCGCCGGCCGGGAGCGTCACGGCGCTTGTGGGTTGGCCGAGGGGCAGGGTAGAACCGACCCGTGTCAAGCCTGAATGAACGCATTGCCGCTCACCTGGCCCGCGTCACCGGCGGCGACGTCCGTGTGGTGGCGGTGCACCCGCTCTCTGGCGGGGCCTGCCAGGAGAATTTTTCGGTGGAGTGGACGCTGGATGGCGCCCCCCAACGCCACGCGCTGCGCAGCGACGCCCGCACCTCGTTGCCCGGCAGCATCGGTCGAGGCGCGGAAGTGGTGGTCATCGAGGCGGCCCGCGCGGCCGGCACCCTGACCCCAACGGCGACGTGGCCGGTGGAAGGTCTGGTGCGACCGGGCGCGGTGGCGTGCTTCCTGGCCTGGGTGGAAGGGGAGGCCATTGGGGCCCGCGTGACCCGCCACCCCAGCCTCGCCGCGGCCCGTACCGTGCTCCCCGGCCAGCTGGCCACCAGCCTGGCCGCCATTCACCGCGTCACCCCGGCCTCTCACCCGGACCTGCCCATCGCGCGGGCGCCGTTTATGCCCGAGGCCGATCCGGTGGAGGCGGCGTTGGGTTTTCTGGCCCAGCTGCTCGATGCACTGCCCCAACGCCGACCGGCCGGCGAGCTGGTGCTCAAGTGGCTCCGCGACCACCGCCCCGCGTCCGGTCCGGTGACCCTGGTGCACGGCGATTTCCGCACGGGCAACTTCATGGTGGGCCCCGAGGGCCTGCGCGGCGTGCTCGACTGGGAATTCGCGCACTGGGGCGATCCGGCTGAGGATTTGGGCTGGCTGTGTGTGCGCGATTGGCGCTTCGGCCTGCTCGATCGACCGGTCGGTGGGCTCTGCGACCGGGCCACGTTTGGGTCCGCCTATGCCGCTGCGGCCGGCGCACCGGTGGATCCCGCGCGCATCCACTACTGGGAGGTGGTGGGCAACCTGCGCTGGGGCACGGCGGCGGCCTATCAGGGCCTGCGCCACGCCGCGGAAGGTGACCTGGAGCTGCTGGCCATCCCGCGGCGCGCCGCCGAGATGGAGTATGAGGCGCTGCGCCTCATCGAGGTGGGATCATGACCGACCCGCATGTGCTCGACGCGCTGGCCCGGTTCCTCGGTGAGCAGGTGCAGCCTGCCCTCACGGATGCCGGCCTGGGCTTCCGGGTCCGCATCGCCGCCTGGTTGGTGGCTGGTTTGGCCCGTGAAGCCCGCCTGGGTCCAGCGCACCGGGCGGCCGAGGTGGAGGGGCTGGCAGCCTTGCTGACGCTGCCCCCCGCCCCCGAGGAGGGGCCCGCTCGGCAGGCGTGGATCGAGGCGGCCAACGCCCAGCTGGCCAAGATGCTGCGCAGCGACGCCTTGTCGGGGGAGGCGCTCAGCGCGGTGGAGCGCCATGTGCGCGCGACGCTCGCCGCCACCCTGGAGGTGGTGCAGCCCACCTTCGATCGCCGGCTCGATATCGAGGTCCCCCGGGCGCCTCGCGCGGCGGGACCCTAGGGTTGGCGCGCTGCAGTGCCCGGGGCGGGGTTCGAACCCGCATGCCCGAAGGCGGAGGATTTTAAGTCCCCTGTGTATGCCAATTCCACCACCCGGGCGTAGAGCTGGCGCGCTGGCGGCATGGTAGAGGTTCCGCTCCGACTCCTCAATGAGGTCGCGATGTTACATGCCTTAACACGGGCGTTTGCGAGCGCGCGCACGGTGCTCCTCACGGCGCCTTCGGAGCTGGATGCCGACGCCATCGGCGCCATCGAGGCCTTGCGGCGGGTGCTCGCGGTGCGCTGGCCCAGCGCCGTCGTTCAGGTGGTGCTCGATGAGGCTGTCCCTTCATCGCTGACGTTTCTGTGTGATCTCAATCACTTCCATGATGCGGCTCGAGTGCCGGTTGGGCCCGTCGATCTGGCGGTGGTCCTCGATGGTGAGCCGAGTCGTCTGGCGGCGGCCGCCGCGCACGTCGCTGCGGCCCAGGCGGTGGTCATGATCGACCACCACCGGACCAGTGCCGACGCCGCCGTGGCCCTGCGTCTCTTTGACCCGCAGGCCGCCAGCACCACCACCCTGGTGGCCCAGCTCTGTGACCATTGGGGTGTGGCGTTCGACGCCCCCATTGCCACCGCCATCTATGCCGGAATCGCCTTTGATACCGGGACGTTCCGCTACCGCAATACCACGCCGGCGACCCACCGCCTGGCGGCCCGACTGCTGGAGGCGGGGGTGGACCACACCACGGTGGTGGAACGGATTCTGCTGGAGCAGGGCGAGGAGAAGGCGCGCCTCCGAGGCCGTGTGCTCACTGGCCTCAAGAAGTCACCCTCGGGTCAGGTGGCCTGGGTGGCCCTGGCGGCGGCGGAGTGCCGGGGCGCCAATACCGGCGGCCTCGTGGATGAACTGGTGTTCTTGCGCGGCGTGCAACTGGGCGTTTTGATTGTAGAAAAGGCGCCCGGTCGGGTGCGCATCAGCCTGCGCTCTCGGGGCGCGGTGGATGTGGCGGCCCTCGCCCGTACCCTGGCCCCGGGCGGGGGCGGGCACGCTCAGGCGGCGGGGGCGATGCTCACGGGCAGCCTGCGGTCGGTGACCCGCGAGGTGGTGGCCGCCGCGGAGCAGGCGGTCAGCACATCGCTGCTTCGTTGAGGTACCACGCGGCGAAGCCGCTCAAGGTGCGCGGACGCACGCGCAGCTCGTCCACGAGGTGCCGCAGAAGGTCCTCCAGGGTGGCAAACAAGCGCTCCACGTCTTCCGCCGCCGGGCAGCGCCGCGAGTCGCCCGCCACGAGCTCCGGCGAGCGCAGCGCCATGTTCAGGCAGGGCAGGCCGGCCTCCACGAGGTGACGGGCAAAGGGGCGCAGCGTGGTGGGGGCGTGGGCCACCGGATCGAGGCTCAGGCGCTGCATGCCCATGGGCGCGAGCAGCCGCGCCAGCCGGGGCGGCAGGCGGGTGGCCGCCCGATCGAGAAACTCAGGCACAGGCTGGCTCCAGCCGGTGGTGACGGGCACCTCCAAGAGGGGGCTCGCCCCCCGCATTGCGGGCCGCTGGCGGTCGGGAAACCACGGCACCTGGGGGGCTTCACGCCAGTCGGAGCCGCCATCCCCGCGGGCGTCGTGCCGCGGAACCGCAGTGGTATCAATGGCATAGCCCAGCCGCTCCAGGCTCTGCAGGGTGCCACCGTCCAGGCCAGCCATCACCGCGCGGTGCACCCGCGGGGGCGCCCCGAGGGCGCGCCGGTAGGCTTCGGTGAGCCGGTGCAGCTTGGCGGCCACCGCGGAGGTGGGCAGCGCCGCCACCCCCACCCGCGACAGGCGGTCCTCCTGAGCCTCGAACGGGGGCGTGGTCCAGGGCTGCAGGCACACCCCCGTCTCGGCGCGCCCTGCTTCCACCAGCTTGCCGAAGCGCTCCACATCCGGGCTGGTGAGCACCGGCCAGGTCAGGAGCCAGGTGGGGGTGACGCCAAAGCGGTCGCACAAGCGCTGGAGCCGACGCACGCCGGCCAGGTTGCGCAGCGTGGTGCGGGCGGGCACCTCGCCGCGGGGCATGTCGCTCTCGACGCTGACGGTCAGGACCAGTGAAGCCAATGGGCGCTCCTTTGCCGCCACCCTACTCGGCACCGCCCGCAAGCGCCAGCCCGCGCACCGCGCCAACGCGCGCCGGATCGGGTCCGCGGGCGCCCCCCACCGCGTCGTGTGGGTTGTCCCTCCGGCCCTGATCTGGTTCCATCCGCCCCATGACCGCCTACGAACGGCTCGGCCGCATCGCCTCTGACCTCTGGTGGACCTGGCAGCCAGGTGCCGCCCAGCTCTTCGAGCGCCTCGATCCGGCCACCTGGGCCGCGGTGGAGCACCGGCCGCGGGCGCTGTTGGCCCGCCTGGGAGCCGAGGGCTGCGCCCTGGATGCCCAGGGGGAGGCTGCCCTGGCCGCCCTGGAGGCCCGCCGAGCAGTGGACGATACGCGCCTCACCTGGCACCAGGCCGCTGGCGAGCCGCTGGCGGCGCCGGTGGCCTACTTCAGCGCCGAGTTTGGCCTGCATGAGTCGGTGCCCATCTACTCGGGCGGCCTGGGCATTCTGGCGGGCGACCACCTCAAGAGCTCGGCCGATCTGGGCCTGCCCTTGGTGGCGGTGGGCCTGCTCTACCGGTTTGGCTACGGGCGCCAGACGCTGGACGCCGACGGCCGCCAGGTCACCGTGTACCAACGCACCGACTTTGACGAGCTGCCGCTCACGCCAGCGCTGGACGCTGACGGCGCGCCCATCGTGGTGGAGGTGCCGATGGACGGCGCGCTCTGCTATGCGGCCGTCAAGCTGCTGCCCGTCGGCCGCGTGCCGCTCTATCTGCTCGACACCGACATTGACCAAAATCCCGAAACATTTCGAGGGATTACCGCCCAGCTCTATGGCGGTGGGGTCGAGGGGCGCATCCGCCAGGAGCTGGTGCTGGGGGTGGGCGGGGTGCGGGCCCTCAGCGCGCTGGGCATCACACCCGCGGTCTTCCACCTCAACGAGGGGCACTCGGCCTTCCTCAACTTGGAGCGCCTGCGGGTCTTGGAGCGGGGGGGGCTGAGTGCGGACGAGGCGCTCGCCCTGGTGCGCGCCACCAGCGTCTTCACCACCCACACCCCGGTGGAAGCGGGCCACGATCGCTTCGATCCGGCCCTCACCTGGCGGTACCTCGGCTGGTGGGCCCGGGAAACCGGCCGCAGCCCCGAGGCCCTCTTGGCCATGGGGCGGTGGCCCGACGAGCACGAGGGGCTCTTCAACCTCACCCTGCTCTGCCTCACCACCTGCGCCCGCCTCAACGGGGTGGCGGCGCTGCATGGCGAGGTCTCGCGGCAGATGTTCCAGCGCTTCTTTGCGCCGCTGCCCGAGGCCGAGGTGCCCATCACCCACGTCACCAACGGGGTGCACCCCCCGAGCTGGCAGGCGCCGGAGCTGGTGACCCTGTTGGAGACGCACTTGCCGCCGCACTTCCGCGATCGGCCGTCCACTGATCCGGTGTGGCAGCAGGTCCAGGCGGTGGACGATCGGGCACTGTGGACGCTGCGGGGCGAGCTGAAGACGCGCATGCTGGACCACTGCCGCGGCCGCGAGTCAGCCCGACGCGCGCGCCTCGGGTTGGAGCCGTGGGTGGATCGCCTCGATCCCGAGGCGCTCACGCTCGGGTTTGCCCGCCGCTTCGCGCCCTACAAGCGCGCGGATCTGCTGTTCCGCGACCTCGACCGCCTGCTGGCGATCTTGGCGAAGGCGCCAGGGCCGGTGCAGGTGATCTTTGCCGGCAAGGCCCACCCCGCCGACGAGCCCGGGCGGGCCCTGGTGGCGCGGGTGTACCAGCAGAGCCAGGTGCCCGCCCTGGAGGGCCGCATCTTGCTGGTGGAGGACTATGACATTGAGCTGGGCCGCATGCTGGTGAAGGGCGTGGATGTGTGGCTCAATAACCCGCGGCGACCCAAGGAGGCCAGCGGTACCAGCGGCATGAAGGCCGCCATGAACGGCGTGCCCAACCTCTCCATCCTCGACGGGTGGTGGCCCGAGGCCTGGGATGGCACCCACGGGTGGGCCATCGGCGGCACCCAAGAGTATGCCAGCGTGGACGCCCAGGACGATGCGGACGCGGATGCGCTGTATCGGCTGCTGGAGGAGCAGGTGATTCCCATGTATTATCAAAGGGATGCGGCCGGTCTGCCTCGGGCGTGGCTGCAGCGCGCCAAGGCTTCCATCGCCGCGTGTACCCCACACTTCTCCAGCAACCGTCAGGTCATCGACTACGTGCACCACCTCTATGCGCCGGGCTGACCTGGTCCTGCTGGGGCTGTTGGTGGGGTGCAATGCCCCACCGGAAGCCCCGCCGCCGGCCGCGCCCAAGGCGGAGGCCGAGACCACCGCCGTCGCGCCCCCGGCACTGCGGGCGGCCTGGCGCACCAGCGTGAGCCACCGGGCTGCCCACGAGGCGCTGGTGGAGAACATCCCCTCCCTGCGCAGCGATGAGGTTCGGACGCAGCGCCTCTTTGGTGAAGCGCAGGTCTTGGTGGGCCTGCCCATCGTGGCCGATCCGGCGGCGGATGCGGCCGCCTATGCGGGGGTGTTGCGCGCCCAGGCCGACCGCTTGGGCATCGAGCCGCCACCCAGCGTCGAGGTGCGTCCCACCCCCGCGCCCCCGCTGCCGCCCGCTCGGGTCCGCGCCTCCGAGGGCATCGTCTATGGCGAAGACCAGGTGCTTGGGCACCACACCCTGAGCCTCGGCTTTCGGGATCGGGCGCAGGCCGAGCGGTTTGTGCGGGGGCTGGGCGAGCTGGATCGCCTGCCCATCCTCGTGCGGCTCACGGAGGCCGATGGGGTGCGGGTGGAGGGGGAGGTGGGCTTCCTGCGGGCGCTTGAACCCTGCGTAATCGAAGCGGATCCGGTGGATCCAGAGGCCATCCTCCGCGCGGCTGGGGGCGTCGCCGGTGCAGCGGCCGAGGCCACCGCAGCGAAGCTGCGGGCCAACTACGCCCAGGTGGCCGCTCTCAAGGCCCCCCTCGCCGAGGCCTACGCCCTGGAGGCCCGCCTCAAGCTCGCGACGAGCCGCTTCAGCGCCTTCACCCGCTTTGCCGAGCGCCGGGCCCAGAGCGGCTGGTCGGCCCTCGTCAGCCCGACCAAGACACCCTGAATCGCTCGCGGGCGTTTTTCATAAATATCCGAAACTAAAGCAGTTTCTTGGGGCTCGTCGGCCGCCGCAGGGGCAACAGAGCCCGCCGCGGTGGCGGGTAGCCCTGGGGGTGGTGCGCCAGGTACCACCGCCGCAGGTCGGGCAGGCTGCGGTAGCTCGCGGTGGGGTGCAGGTGGTGCACCACGTGGTGGCCGACGCCGTGGGGCGCCAGCATCCAGGCGCCCAGCCCGCCCAGGTGGTGGTCGCACGTGAGGGCCAGGGTGGTGCTCGGCGCGCGGTCTGCGGCGGGTTGGTAGGTGTGCTCAAAGAGCAACCGCCAGCCGGCCAGCAGGCCAGCCAATTCCGCGGGCAGCAGGTAGAAGAGCCCGATTTCACGGGGGAATTGCCAGGTCAGCACCCCGAGCACAACCAAGACCACGGCCTGGCCGAGCTCCGCCCGCGCGCAGGCCAGCACTTCGCCATCGGCCTGCAGATCTCGGCCCGAGCGATCCTGAAGCCAGATCCGAGCATAGGGCGTCCGCCACGCGGGCCACCGCCAGGCCACGAGGCCAACGAAGGGACGGATGCTCCAAAAGGGCAGCAACAGCAGGCTGCGCAGCCACAACGCCAGAAACCGGAGCGGGCGCTCGCTGGCCCCGGGCTTGAAGTAGGGGTCGGTGGGCAGGCCGCTGTCGCGGTGGTGGCGGAGGTGGTGGTAGCGCATGGCGCGCAGGGTGGAGGCCACCGGGTAGCCCACGGCGGCCTCCAGCAGCCGCACCGGCAGCGTGCGGCCGCTCAGTGATCGGTGGCAGAGCTCGTGGAGCAAGACGCCGAGGGCATGGATGCGGCCGGCCAGCAGCACCACCCACAGCGGCCACAGCCGGGGGAGGGTGGCCAGGGCGATCCAGAGCACGCCGATGCCGGCCCAGTCCCACGCGGCCGCGCGGGCGATCTGGGTGATGGGGGCCGGGCGGCGCAACGCAGCGGGCGGCTGGGCGCGCCGACTACGGCGTTGGGTCCGAAAAGCCGAGTGGATTCGGGTAGTTCCGCTGGCAGCCACCCGCACCACCTGCGGCTCCTCCCCGGCGGTCATGTCACATTGGACCGGCGGTGGTCGTCGGCCAGACGGGCGATGAGGTGGGGGCGCAGGGCGCGCGGGGCCAGAATGGTGTCGATGGAGCCCACCGCCTGGGCGCGGGCCACAGTGTGGATGCCGTCAAAGCGGGCGGCCAGCTCGGCCACCACCGCGGCGCGGGTGCCCTCGCCACCGCCCCGGGCGGCGATCTCGCGCCGCGCCTCGCCCGCAAACACGACCGTGGCGGCGGGCACGCCGCCGATGACCGAGGCGTAGCTGCCCTCGAGCGCGATGACCTCCAGCCGGGGGTTGAGCGTCTTGGAAAACACCACGTAGGCGCCGCCGTGGTAGCGCGAGAGCACCACCAGGAAGATGGGGCCGTCGAAGTTGATCACCGCGCGGCCGATCTCGGCCCCGAACTCCAACTGCAGGTGGCGCAGCGACTCGGGTGAGCCATCAAAGCCCGACAGATTGGCGAGAATGACCACCGGCCGCTGGCCCGACGCCGCATTGAGTGCTCGCGCAACCTTGCGAGATGATTGAGGATAAAGCGTGCCGCCTGCCAGCGTGCTCGGGCCGTCGGCCGGCACCTGGAGGCGGCTGAGGGGCTGGTTGTCGATGCCGATCAGGCAGCAGGCGTAGCCGCCGATGCGGGTCTCCAGGACCACTGCCGTCTCGGCCTCCTGCCAGGCCGCCCAGCGCTCCACCGAGGTCACGCCGCGGTCGATCAGCGCATCGAGCACCGGCCGCACCGCGAAGGGGCGCTTGCGGCCAGGGTTCTCGGTGAAGAGCTCACCCACCGTGGCGAAGCCGTGGTTGAGCTCCGCCGGGTAGGCGGCGGTGGAGATGTCGCGGTCGGGTCGGTCGCGGGTGGCCTCCGCGGGGGGTCGCCGCTGGCCGGGGGCCACGCCCGTGAGGCCGCGGTAGCGGTACAACAGCCGCAGGGCCTCGATGAGATCGGGCGCGTGGGCCTGGGCCTCACCATTTTGCCCCATGATGGCGGTGTAGCCCCCCAGCGCGAGGTCGTCCTCCGCCGAGACACAGCCGGAGGCGTCCAGCGCCCGCTTGCCGGTCAACACCATACTGCCGCGGTCGGTCATGATGAGCAGGCCGCGGCAGTGCATCATCATGGTGGCCTCGGCATTCCAGTAAGCCTGGGCGCCCACACACACCCCGGGCACCACCAGATCGATCTCGCCGCCGGCTTGGGTGAAGGTCACGATGCGGCGCAGCACCCGGGCAGTCCAGTCCAGGTTCTCGGTGCCGCTGTGCCAATCGATCCGCGCCCCCGCGCTCACGGCGACCCACTCCACCGGGCAGCGCCGCTCCGCCGCCAGCTCCAGCGCCGCCAGGATGCGCCGGCACTCAGCCTCGGCCAGCGCACCCATGTCGCGCGTGGGATCGGACAGCAGCAACACGCGCGTCAGTGGCTCGCCGCGCGGGGGGCGGGCGGAGTGGATGAGCCCAAAGACCACCGCCGCCTGATTCTGCCCAGGCGCGCGGCCGGGCACGGGGCGCGGCGTCAGCTGGTCATCGAGGTCCCACTCCTCGAAGCGCCCAGGCCAGAAGGCACCACCGCGCTCCAAAAGCGAAACGATTTCATAGGGATGGGCGTGTCCGCGCCGACGAGCCGCCACCACCCGCGACTCATAGACCGTGCGCGGCTCCAGCGGCGCCACCGGGGCCTCGTGCACGGCGATCTCGGGTCGGCCTGCCGAGCCGCTGTGGATGGACAGCTCGGTCAGCGGTCCGGCGCCGCCCGTGGGATCGGCGAAGTGGGCCCGCACAACCACCCGCTCCAGGCCGATCTGCTCGGCGGCGGGGGCCAGCGGTGTGATGTAGCGGCGGATGGCCTCGACGCTCCAGGGCACCACCGGTCCAATGACCAGCGTGATGCGGTTCCACAACAGGGTGCGATCGGCCCCCTCGCGGGCGGCCTCGATGGCGCGGACGGCGGCGTGGAAGGTGCGGTCCACCTGGGGCAGCACCAGCCGGCGGCCCCGCAGCGGGGTCAGGCCGCGCACTTCACCAAACGCCAAGAGCCGCTGATCGTCGGGGTTGTCCCGCGCCCGCGCCCACAGCAAGAGCACGTCGTCATCCGCGACCCGCCGCTGGAGCTCGAAGTTGCGCAGCTGGTCGAGGGCGAAACGCCGGACCTCCACCGGCAGGACGTCGGGTCCAGCGGAGCGCTCGGCCTCGGTGGCGCCCGGGGCGAGGCAGCGCATGTGCAGCGGTCGGGTGGGCACCACCAGGCACACCGGCCCCCGCGGCGCCAGGCCGGCGGCAAAGGCCGGCAAATCCGCCACCCCGGGCACAACGGCGGTCACCCGCGCCCCCGCCGCCGCCGCCAGGACCGCGGGCAGGGCGTCGGGGGTGCAGGTGACCACCCAGGCCGCCTCGGCCGCAAAGAAAAACGCAGGCAATCCGCCCAGTTGGCCCGGCTGGGGCGCCCCCAGATCGCCCTCCAGCCGCCGTGCCACCGCCTCCGCCGCCCGCACGTCGCCCGCGATGGCCGCGGGTGCGAGGGGGCCCAGCACGGCGAGAGAGGCGCGGCTCAAGGCCGCCCAATCGGGGGTGGGGCCCCGGAGGGCCGCCACCACGCCGTCGAGATCCAGATCGGCGCGGGCCACGAGGCGGTCGTGGTCGGGGCGCTCATAGCGCTCATAGCGCAGCCGGCTGGCCGCCTCGCACACCAGGCCGAACCGGTCGGGATCGAGGGCCGCCAGGCGGTCGAGCAGGCCGCGCTCAATGGGGTCGTTGGAGCCCGCCAGGGCGCGCAGGGCCGCCACCGCAGCCCGCACGGTGCTCGCGCGATTGGCGCCGGCGCGCTGGATGCGCATGAGCGCATCGGCCAGCTCCTCCGAGGCCGTCAGCTCCGGGATCCCGTGGTGGGCGAGCGCGCGCCGCAGCCGCGTGCGCAACCGCAAGGGCAGGGCATCGGCGCCCTGGCCGCGCAGCGCCTCCAGGAGCAGGCGCGGGGACACCTCACCCGTCCAGCCATCTCGGCGAGGCCGCCCATCAAACAACTCGGCGATGTCCGCGAAAGTACTCAACAATTGCAGACAGGCCGCGCCATCGAGGCGCAGCAGATCGGCCTCGAAGCGCCCCGGCTCGATGTCCCAGCCGATCACCGCGCCCGTCAGCCGAATGGGGGCGCGCTCGGGCGAGGGCGGCACACGCGTCCACGGCAGCGGCACCTCGGCCTCGTGGCCGACCTCCGCTTCGGCGAGGCCGTCGGGCTCCAGAATGAGCAGGGGCTGGTCGGCGCGCACCTGGTCGCCGGGCTCCACACACCGCTCCCGGACCCGGCCCCCGGCGCTGGCCTCGACCCGCACTTCCATCTTCATGGACTCGAGGACTGCCACTGTCTCGCCCGCGTGCACCCGCGCTCCGATGGCCGGCAGCAGGGCCAGCACCACGGCGCGGGAGGGGGCGGTCACCACCCCCGCGGCGGCGAGGGCGACGCGGTGGGGCACGCCGTCCACCACATACGTGGAGTCACCCGGGGCGCGCTCCACCTGCCAGGGCGCGGTGTGGGCGCCCACCTGGTCGCCCGGTGCGTCGACGCTCACCCGCACCAGGTGGCGCCCCTCGCGGCGGAAGCGGGCGGTGAACGCCCCCTCGTCCGCCACGAACCGGAAGCAGTCTCGGCCGGTGCGGTACACCCGCAGCGTGCGACCGACCTCGACGCGGTGGCGGTCCGCCCCGGCGCTGGCCCGGTCGCCCTGGTCGAGAAACCGGTCGATGGCCGCCGTGATCACCGCCGCGGCGGCCCCGGGCGGGGTGTCGGGCCGGAGGCGATCGACGAAGCTGACGTCGGCCGTGCCGTCGCGCACCTCGGGCTGGTCCAGCAGCCAGCGCAGGAAGGCGAGGTTGGTCTGGCCGCCCTCCACCACCAGGCGTGTCTGCTCCAGGGCCCGGGCCAGCCGGCCAAAGGCCACCTCGCGGGTGGCCCCGTGGGCGATGATCTTGGCCACCAGCGGATCGAATTCGGAGGACAGCACCTCGCCCTGGGCATAGCCGGCGTCCACCCGGATGCCCGGCCCGGTGGGCCACACCACCCGCGACAACTTGCCGGGCGCAGGTGTGAACCCCTGCCGTGCGTCCTCCGCCGAGACCCGGGCCTCCACCGCCCAGCCGCGCGCGGTCTGCACTTCAGGCAGCCCCTCACCCAGCGCCAGGCGAATTTGGGCCTGCACCAGATCCACGCCATACACCGCCTCGGTGATGGGGTGCTCCACCTGGAGGCGGGTGTTCACCTCCAGAAAATAGGCTTTGTTTTCAATGGGTTGGTAGAGAAACTCCACGGTACCTGCGCTGCGGTAGCGCAGCGCCGAGCACAGCCGCTGGGCGGCGGCCTCCAGCGCGGCCGCCTCGGCCGGGGGCAGGATGGGGGAGGGGCACTCCTCGATGATCTTCTGGCGGCGGCGCTGGAGGGAGCAGTCGCGCACCCCCAGCGTGAGCACGTTGCCCTCACCGTCGCCCAAGACCTGCACCTCCACGTGGCGGGCCCCGTTCACGAGGCGCTCCAACAGCAGGCCGGTGCCCCCAAAGCTGCGGGCCGCCTCGTCGCGGGCCGCCTCCAGCGCGGGGCCGAGCTGGTCGGGGGAGGCCACCGGACGGATGCCCCGCCCACCGCCGCCGCCGGCCGCCTTGACCAGGAGGGGATAGCCGATCCATTCAGCAACCTCGTAGGCCAGCTCCAGCGACTCGGCGATGGCCCAGGGCGCCACCGGCACCCCGTGATCCTCCGCCGCTTGTTTGGCACGGATCTTGTCGCCGAGAGCCACCATCGTCTCGGGCCGGGGCGCCAGCAGGACAAAGCCAGCGGCCTCCAGCGCGGCTGCAAAGGGACCGTCCTCGGAGGCGAACCCCCACCCCAGCCACGCGGCGTCGCAGCGGCCTGCCTTGAGTCCCCGAATCACCGCTTCGGAGTCGAGAAAAGCCTTGCGATCCGAACCGATACGGATGGCCTGGGCCGCTCGACGAACGGGCAGGGCGCCCTCGTCGGCGTCCACATAGAGCACCACGCCTTCAGGCCCACCGCCGCGGGCGTGTCGAAGCTCGCTCAATGCATCGAGGAAGCGGACCGCCGGCTCGCCGCGGTTGACGATGCCAATTCGCTGCACGCGCACTCTCCCGCCCGCCGGGCGGGGCGGGGCGACTCCCAGGGATGCACTTGCATAGCAGAGGCCGCCCGTGGCCGCTATGCTGGCGACACCCCGCGACTGCTCAGGAGTATGCCATGGGCCTCATCAACCGCTTTGGCCGGGTCACCACCCAGGCCGCCAAGGACAAGCTCAACCAGGTGCTCGGTCGGGAAGAGGACCGCGAGGAGGAGGAGGCGGACGAGGACGCCGTGTTGGCCGCCGAGGCCGCCCGCGATGCCGACCGCCTGCGCCCCCGCGCCGCCGCGCGACCGCCCGTGGCCCGGCCCCCCGCGCCGGCTCCGAGCGCGCCCACCCCCGGTGGCCCGGCGCCCACCCCCGGTAAGCGCAGCCTCTGAGAAAAATCCGAATCAATGCGATGGGTTGTCCGCTTCAGGGCCGATCGGCCCGCCGGAGGCCCGCCACCACCAGGGCGTAAGAGTGCTCGATCAGCGCCTGGAGCTCCGCTGCCGGGATCGTCCCATCCAGCAGGAGGGTATTCCAGTGGCGCTTGTCCTGGTGGTAGCCCGGCTGCGCCGCCGGGTAGCGCGCCCGCAGCGCCAGCGCGCGCATGGGGTCGCACTTCAAGCTCACGCGCGGGGGCTCGCCCTCAAGCGGCAGCAGGCCGAACATTGTGTTGCCCACTTTGAAGACCAAGCTCGAGTTTCGCCATTTTTGTCGTCGCGAGACCGAGGACAGGCCGAGCCGCCGCTAGAGCACCAATCGAGATAACCACAACACGTCGCCTGGAGGCGTCTTTTCGCCGAGCCTCTGCGTCGATCTCCCTTGCCGATAGCGCTGCTATCGGCCGCGGTCGTCTCCTTGATCT
>Ga0075163_10005044_pt1 | contig 17659 bp, 31 predicted proteins | sample JI1023141ADNA_FD_71478 | JGI IMG/M metagenome (GOLD analysis project Ga0075163, IMG submission 71478) | Wastewater effluent complex algal communities from Wisconsin, to seasonally profile nutrient transformation and Carbon sequestration -... | ecosystem: Engineered > WWTP > Effluent > Algae...
TCGATCGCCTTGATCTGGCGGCAGATGCAGTCCCTCGCATCTTTCAGACTCTCCTTCGCGAGGACGAGCTCACACTCGATACAGCGATAGTCCGGGTGAAGGGGGATGCCGTGCTTACAGTTACTCATCTGAGTCTCCTGTGGATAGGTTTTGAAGATTCCCTCCCGTGCCGTAGGCGTCGGCGGAGGAGGAGAAGCGGAAAGTTTCTGTTCCTGCGACGTTGTAGGTACAACGCATTCGCCCATCTGTACCCAACTTCATCATGCAGTACGTCTTGAGGAAGGTGCCGAGCTGTCGGCGAAGCTCGATCACCTCGATGAAGGGTTTGATGATCGGCTCGATCTTGGCCAGAGCTTGTAAAGCGTCGCCGTCGAGGGAAGGGCGGTGGGTCTTGCGGTTGACTTGGACGGGGAGGTTCAGGTCCTCGTAGAAGAGCTTCTGCATCTGGGGAGTGCTGGATACGTTGAGCGGGAAGCCGGCGAACTGGTGAATGAGGGCGGTGTATTGCTCGATCGCGGCCATGAGCTGCTCGGCCACGTGGGAGCGGAGGAGGGTGTCGATGCGGACCCCGCGGAGCATGGAACGGAGGGCGGCAGCGCCCATGCGATGGAGGTCGCGGAGCTGCTTCTCCTTCCCGTAGTAGGCGATGAGCTCTTGCTGGGCCAAGTGAATCTCGAACGTCGTTACAGTGTCCTTGCAGTTGTGTGCTATACCAGAAGAGGTCAGAAAGGTTCCTGCTGTTGTTGAGATGTCGAAAACTTCGATAGTTCCGATCCGATGGCTTTCTTTAACGATCTTCTTCGGTAATTGCTGGGAGCCACCGAAGCCTGGATTTATTGCGAGACTGAGCATAGTGCATTGGAGTCTGTCGGTTTCAAAAATTCCAAGAAAGCGTAACTGCTCCGAGAGACCCCCTCGAATTCCAAAGTAAATAACGCCATGCTTGTCGGCCTCGTTCCACTCGAAAGCATGCCTATGCAATCCTCGGCGCAAACGCTCTGCAACCAAGCCTTCTTTTTGGGATATAGAAATGCAGATACTTTTGTAAGAGCCTTGACTATGGTGGCCAAGTGTTCCTTCTCCGTCAACCAATCCCGCAACCCACCCGTCTTCATAAAGCTTACTTTGCTGCCAATCGGGTACGTGTGGCAGTGCGTCTCCTGGCTGTAGGTCTTCGAGCTTTTTCCACTCTGGTAAATTGTATGAGTTACGACGATATTTAGTAGGCTCTTGCGCAATCACTCGATGTTCTGGCGTCCCCTCAAGACATGTCCCATCCGTAAAGACTACACGCATCGCTTGCTTATGGCTTGAAGCCCGATTCGTCACTGTTGCGTAGATGAGTTTTCTGGTCCCACGCTGCCCTGCATTCTCCTCAAAGGTTAAAATCGAGTCTCCAATTCGAATGTCAGCCAAAGGACGCCATCTGCAATAAGCGTCAAGCACGGGCGTTGCTCCACTGAGGCAATTATAGCGCCAATAGAGGCTCATGTCGTCCGGGAGCTTCGCGTAATCCTTGTTCTCGTCCTTCCAGTACCGATGCCAGTGGCAGTAGAGAGAGGAGAGCGTGTCGAGCGACTTCTTCGTTCCTGGGAGCAGGACCTGCTGCGCGTACAGCGTGTCGAAGCCGAGGTTAGCGAGGTTAGCGAGATAGCCGAACTCGGTCGCGAAGTGCTGGTTGTCGTAGTTGAAGTTCTGGCCGATGATAAAGGCGTTCGGGTGGGTCAGGACTTCGCGAAGCTTCACGTGGATGAGGAGCTCTTCTTCCGCAGACCAGTAATGCCCCTCCAGTGACATGAATGGGATGCAGATCGCTTCCCGTGCGTTGAGGGCAAGGCCGACGCAGGAGATGTAGTACGCGATCGTCTCGATGTCGCAGGAGATTTTCAACTCCCCCTGCTTCAACTGGTAAAGGCAGTCCTCGAGGTAGCCGAGGACCTGGGAGAGCGAGGGGGAAATGGTGAAGTTGTACCGCGGCTCTCGGTAGAGGTGAGGCTGACGCGCCACGCAATGCGCTCGGAGGAGGTCCCGGATGGCGAGACCGCGCTGATCGAACTGACGGAAAAGGTCAGCCGGGTGATAGGTTGGGATGACGGTCGCCTCGGGCAGGACGGTGCACTGGAGCTGAGAGCCGCGCCAGGTCGCCGTCGGGCCGTAGACGTCAGTTAAAGCCCAGGTGGAGTACGGGCCGAGTGTGATGATGACGGTGGGGGAGAGGAGCCGCATTTCCTCCTGGAGAGAGGAACGGAACTCTCGCATCTTCGGGTGGATGTAGAGACCAGCCTCTCGCTCGGTCAGGGCGAAGCGATCGGCCTCGGCCTTGACGGAGGTGGCGAAGCGAGAAATCTCGTCTTTCAGCGGGCGGTACCGCATGAGGGCGGTGATGTAGCACTCCGTGCGGAGGAGGCCGGCTTGCTGGAGAAGTTGGCTGAAGGCCTCGCCGGCGGTATTCGCGAGAGGTCGGGAGGCCCAGACGTCCTGGGCCGAGGGTGCGTCGATGACGACTGCGATCTTCGCATTCCTCGGCCCGGTAGGGTGGATGTTGCCTTGAGGGTTCATCTCAGCTCCCGAGCTTTGACATAATCGCGCTGAGACTCGCCTCCTCCGTCGGGGTCAGGTCTTCTTCTTCCGCCTCCGTGTCGTGCATACGAGACATTCCCATGTGATAGTAGTCCGTATCTCGCTCGCAGCCCGTCGCCCGAAGCTGAAGCTTATTCGCGGCTGGAAAGATAGTTCCGGAACCAGCGAACGGGTCGAGGACTTCGTCGCCGGGGCGGCAGCTGCGGGAGAGGAGGTCGATGTAGAGCGAAACGGGCTTTTGCGCGCCATGGAGTTTGTTCCTCATAATCAGGCGGTGGGTGAGAACATCGTCCGCGACTCGGGCGACGGGGAGCTTTCCCTTCCAGGCGAAGAGGATCGCCTCGTAGGTCTTGCGGGGACCGACTTCCGCCCGCGGGAGGATGCCACCGAGCTTGGCCCAGATCAGCGGGGTCGGCCAGACTTCCCAGCCAGCGAGGGCGAAGAGGACGCTGAACTTGGTGAAGTTGCCGATGTCGAGGAACATGTAGCAATGCGCGTCCGGCTGAGCTACGCGGAAGCCTTCCTTCGCGATGAGTTTCGCGCAGAGCTCGGCGTACTCCGCATCGTCTTTGTAGTTGTGGCCCTGGCCCTGCTCACCGAAGGTGTCCGCGCCGACTCCGTAGGGCGGGTCGGTCAGGATGACCTTGAACTTGCCATCGCCGAGCTCGGGGAGGAAGGAGAAGGCGGAGCCATTGCGGAGGAAGTGGGAGGAGGGAGCGGCGAGGAATTCGGCGCTGAGCTTTGCCCGGTGAAGCTGGTCCTGCTTCTTCCGGAGCACTTTGAAGGCTTCCTGGACGGAAGAGGCCTTTGCCACGTCCGGATCGTCGAGATGCTTCGCCACGATCAGAGCCTCAGATACGGCGGTCGTCTGACTCCCCGCGACAGGCTTCCCGGCGATTTCGCTCGCGATCGAGGCAAGCGTAACGGGCGCGTGGTTCTCCGGGTCGGCCTCGGCCTGCGCCTTGCGGAGGTTGGCCAGGTCGGCGATCGCGCGGGAACGCTCCTGCCAGGTCAGGTCGAGCCTGATGATGTTCTCGTGCAGCTCGGCTTCGCGAAGGGAGAGCTCGTCCAGGTCACCGAGAAGGGTGACGGGGATCTGGCCCGGCGGGACGGCTTTCCCGTCGTACTGGAAGGAAGTCTCGATCTCCGCAATTTCCGAGATCGCGCGAAAGCGGCGCTCCCCAGCTACGAGCAGATACTGGTCCAGGCTGACCCGCCGCACGACTGGCGGGTGGAGCAGGCCGAAGGTGAGGATCGAGTCCCGGAGAGAGTTGCTGTCCGCTTCGGGGAAGGACTTACGCTGACGGTCGTCGGCGGTGACGATCTGGGAGAGGTGGATCAGGTTCATGCGGAGGCGTCCGGAGGAAGGTTGGCGAGGAGGTCTTCACCGCGCAGGGCGGTGTAGTTGATCAGGTCGATGAAGTCGTCGAAGAGCGGCTTGCGCTTCAGCCGGACGAGCTTCAGCGCCATCATGAAGGTGTAGCCCTCGGAGACGGTGAGCTCGACGCCGGAGAGCTGGGCAAAGAGCTTCACAATCTCCGGCATGGACCGCTCACCCTGAGGAAGATCGCGCAGCTGCCCGCGCTTGGTCAGGACCTGTTCCGCGATCTTGAGAATTTCATCAGCCTTTACTGATTCCGAATTTGACATGCTAGTCTCCAAAAAAAGCCGGAGTCGCCCCCGGCTTGGTGTTGTTGAGGTGGACGGTTAGAGCGCCGCGACGGACTTCACATCCGCCTGGACAGTCTTCCCGTCGCGCTTGTCGATCGAGTGGCCGACCTTGATGATGCAGGTCTGGCCGACCAGCATGCCCGGCGCCCAGGGCTGCCCCTTGCGGTTCTGATTGCAAGCCTCGCGCAGCTGACCGAGCTGAACATTCTTGCCCTTGCCGTCGGCGAGGAAGCCGTTGTCGTCCAGGTCCAGCCAAGCAGTATAGCGAACGATCGGCTCGGCGAGCCCGGTCTCGGTGATCACGTCCTGGTCGACGACGACGAAGACGACATCGAGGATGCCACGGCCGTCTTGCAGCACGCGGGGCTTGATCGTCTTGATGACGCCCTGCCACTCACCAGCAGGAACGGGGATGACGGTGGTATCGAACTCGGAATTGACTTCGGTCTGGAGGAAGGAAGAGGGGTCGAACATGGTAAGGCTCCTTTGAGAGGGTGGTGGTGGTTAACTGGTCGGAAATATCGGCCAGAAATGTACTCTACCGCGGGTGATTTATTTTGTCAATGGCTCGGTTTGCGTGGCCCTCCATTTCTTGATGATTGGGACGAAGGTGGGGGGGAGGTCCTCAGAGAGAGGAAGGTGGCGATTCTTCGTAGCGACGTTGTGGGTAGCAGTCGACCAGGAGAACTTCGCCCCGACGCGCTTCACGTGCACGACCTCGGAAAAAAAGCGGGGGAGCTTCGGGCCGAGCTTCCGACCGAGCGTTGCCGAGACGAGGGTGACGCCGCCGGTGACTTCATCCGTTTCGCGTTCGAGATGGCCGAGGAGGACGAAGTGGCACTTCAGGTCGACAGCTAGTTTGACCAGTACCCGCTCTATATTATCAATACTTACTTGCCAATCGCCCATCGTTTTGACAGGCTTACTTCCGGCGACCAGGTTCATCGCCATGATGTTCATTCCGGAGAGGGAGTCCAGAACCAAAACTCGAGAGGAGTCCCAGGAGTCGACAGAGCCAAAAGACTGCCCCGTTCGGTCATCGGTGAAGTTATTGAACGTGTTCAGCAGTTCGAGAAACTCCCCGTATTGGCGCTTGTTGATATCGGGAAGTTTGCTCAGAAGCTCGAAGGTGAGCGTGTTGATCTTCTTGGCCGAGTCGATCAGGCTGTCCCACCCCGCTGAGATTGGTGGGATGTAGCGCCAGTGGAGCTTATCAGACGGGACGTCGGCAAGGACCTCCATCCCTGGCTCAGTGAAGACGATGAAAACTTCGAGGCCGGCTTCAACGAGGGTCCGGAGAGCGTGTGTCTTGCCGGTACCGGACTCCCCGAGAAGCATGATCTTTACACCTGGGATTGCGATGGGGTCTGACATATAAAGTCCTTTTGAATGCGTCGAATGATTCCGAGAGATTGTCAAGAACTCCCCACCTACCGCGATGGGAAAAGGACAGCGATCAGCTCCTTGTGGTCGATTGACCCGTCGCGCTCCATCGGGTTCCAGGGGTTGTGCTCGTACTGAGCCATCCACCTGCTCGGGAACTGACTCGCACAGAGGGAGTGGAACTTACAGCCGGAGTAGCTCGCGCAAACGGACTTGTCGAGCACGGCGATGAAGTGGTTGTGGGTGTAGTCCTCGATCATGCGGTGGATGATGTCGAGGGTCGCCTCTAACCAGCGGTCGATCTGCCAGTCCGCGCGGTAGACGATTGTCTGGGCGTGGCCGTAACCCTTGGTGAGGAAGGACAGGCCGCGGACGAAGAAGCCGGCGAGGTTGTAACCGTACTCGCGAGCGGCCCAGGAGTACCCTGTGAACTGCGAGTCGAGTTCCCACTGCTTCGCCCAGGTCGGACCGAGCTGCATCGCGGTCTTGTCGTCCTCGCCGTAGAGGGTCCCGTTGTAGGTGGCGAGCTGGTCGAAGCGCCCTGTGTAGAGGAGGGGCTCTCCAGTGGATGGGTTCTCGATCGGCAAGGGCAAAGCAAAGTTGAACTCGATTCCGAAGCTGTTCGCGTCGAACTGAAACGGGTGGAGCTGATCCTCCGCAAGCCCGTACTGGATGAAGTACTCGATCAGGCCGAAGACGACGCGCTCGCAGGACTTGACCTCATCCCTCCCCTCCGGCTCGAAGTCGCCGTAGCTGAGAACGACTGCGTGCATGCCGAGAATTATGGCCTCGTCTTCGGAGAGGCCGTACTCGTAAAAGCCGCGACGGGTGGCTTCGAGGCCCGTAGCGAAGCAGCCCCCGGCGTGGAGGTGGACGGACTTGCCTGGGCGAGTAAGCTTGTGGAGCGAGCCATACTGCCAGAGGGTGGGGCAGCGCTTGTAATCGCTGATCGCGCTGTTGTCGAGATAGGCGGGGAAGGGTGGCTTATCCATTTGCCTTCTTCGCCATGATGTTGGCGATCAGGTCGCCCAAGGGGAGGGCGGCTGCGGGGCCGGCTGCGCGGGCCTTGATTCCGGGGGCAGCTTTCTCCACGGCGACGCCACGTGCTTCGCGGTACTTCACCATGATTTGAGCATACTCCTCCGCGGAGAAGGCTTCGCCGGAAAGGACGCGGCAGCGGAGTTCGTTGAGGTCGGCTACGAGGTCAGACATGAGAGGCTCCTTTGGAAAAGTTTATAGATCGAGTTGGTTAATTGTGGCTTCGAGCCGCTCGATATTACCCTCCAGCTCGAGCAAAACCCCGCGTAAGTCATGAAAGAAGCGAGGTAAGGAAGCCAGCTCGGCAGGGACGGAATTGGGAGGAACTTGCGCCAAGTACTCTTGGGGGAGGAACAATTCGAGGCGGACAAGTGCCAGTTCATGCAAACACTTAACCCGCTCGGACAGGCGCTGTGCATGATTGAGCGCACTTGCGGCTGTGGCGGGCTCTGCCTTATTAAGGGGAAGTGCGTTCTTCGGATTCAGCATTTTGGACTCCTTTACTGTGTGAAAAGTGTTCAAGATCATTGGTCTGGCCGGTGTGGACACATCGAGTTACTAGCTCTCCCGCCACTCCGTTTATGGATACCTGCAGGTCGCGCAAGAGTCGTGGCGGATTAGTCGTCTGCCCGTACCCGAACCTCGGCCCATCCCTCATCCCACTGAGGTCTGCTCCTACCAGACCATTGATCTCGAACTTGTTAGGGCGGTTAATGGAAACGTAATTGTCCCCATTAAACCGCCAGCAGGCAAGTTAAACTTCCGGTGCGGGTTTCGCTTTCCGCCTCTCCAGCTCCTCCAGCAGGAGACGGGTGACGAGCTTGCTCCTCTCCCCGTAAGCGACGCAGCCGCGGAGAGGGTCGAGGCAGATCATGTCGATCTTGACCGCGATGTCGCGCGGGATGCGGAGCTTCCAATCCACTGTCGGCATAGCAAGGGCCGGTCGGCCGAGGGGCTTTTTCATCTCGGCGCGTCTCCGTAGATCGATCCGATGTTAAGTTTCATGCTTTTCCTTTCGAGAGGGGAGGGATTACTTCAGTTCAGCCTTGAGAAAGTCGATGTCCGCATCCGCAGCGCCAAGGGCCTTGAGGCGCTGGAGGACGCCCCGACGCTGATCGATGGTGGCCTGCTCGGGGAGGTCGTCTGGAATCGGGGGAATGACGCGAACACACTCCAGCGGAATATGCGGTACTCCGTCCACGTCGATGAGCTCGAACTTCTTCACAGGGCCGTTAGTACCCTGGACGTAAATGCTGCGCGCCTGACGAATCGCGGTCGCTTCCAGCTCACAGACCGCGTGAGGGACATCTTTTCCCCGTCCTTCGAAAAGGTCCAGGTTGGTAAAAGCGACCCAGACGAAAGTCTTTGCCATTTTAATACTCCTAGAGAAGGTGAAGCTTACTGCAGAAAAGCCAAGAGAGGAGAGTGTAATACTCCCCCTTCTTGGAGATGGGAAGCCAAAGAGCACTTGGCTTGTGGAAAAAGCTGATCGACTTGATGCGCTTGTCGTGCCAGGTCGCGCGGAAGAGGACCTGGATGCGGTGGTGCTTGCACGGAGGGAGGGCGAGGTAGAGCTGCATCAGCCGCCTCCGATGTGAGAAGTTGCTTCCTCGCAGGGATCACGAGGGACCGAGGTGACCCACTCGCTCCCGTCGTACTGAACGGGGAAGTAGACGCGCTTGCTGGTCCAGAGGGTGAAGGGGATGCCTTCGGGTCTGCCGTAGCCGGGGTAGAACATGAGCTCGTTTTCTCCTGATTTGAAAGTGCTCGCGATGATGTCGGCAGGGGTCTCGTCCACGTCTGAAAGGGCCTCCAGAATGAGGGCTTTCCAGCAGGTTAATTTAGCCATTAGGTTGCTCCTTTAAGGCAAAGTGGGTTAAGCGCGAACTCGAGCCCTGGCGGGCGAAGCTTGCGCTGGCGGAGGTAGACGGGTGGGGCGAGGAACTTTTCCTCGCAGGACGCGGCCCAGCGCTCGATCGCGCGGAGGGACACGGCGAGATAGCGGTGCGCGTACTGGTAGTCCTTGGTCAGGCGGAGTCGAGTTGCCACTTCCCTCACATCGTACCAGACGCAGGGCTCGGTCGCCTCGAGCAGGGCGGACCAGAGATCGAGCGCGGGGCGCGTGAGGCAGTCGGTGATCAGGTGCTTCCGGATCCAGATATTCCCGCCGGTGAAGTAGAGGGGGGTGCAGGACTCAAGGGTCGAGGGGAAGCGAATCAGCGGCAGGCCGGAAGAGGGGGTGAGCTCCTCCCGCCCTGCATCAGCGCGGAGCATGGCTGCTGTGGGGAACTTAGGCATCTGGAAGGTCCTTGAGAAGGTCGTCGAGGGTGACGTTGTAGGCGCGGCAAAGCTTGAAGATCACCTGCATCCCTGGGTCGGCTCGGTCCTGCTCCAGCGACCAGAGGTAGCTCTTCGTGATCCCGATGCGGGAAGAGGCTTTCATCAGTGTCCAGCCCTTGTTCGAGCGGAACTGCTTCAGCCGGATGCCGAGGGAGTCGAGTTCGAGCTTCGGTACGTTGAACAAGAGGAAGTCGATCAGGTCTTTTGTGCGGAAAAGACTGATCGACACGGGGGAGGAGCGAAGTTCGTGCCACTGACGGATGGGGGAGTCGGGAGAGAGACTATCGAAGTGCTGCAGATGCGGGTACTGCTTCCAGATGCGGACGCGAGCGAACTTGATCAGCGCGACGCAATCTGCCCGCTCTTTCCCGGCTTCTCGCTGCACCTCACGGCAAAGCTCGTAGAAGGAGGACTCGGAGATCGTCGCGCCGAAGGAGTCGAGGTAGGACTGGCAGCAGAGCCAAAGAGGGGTGAACTTAAGCATTTGAAGGACCTCCAGGGATAATGCGAAACGGCTCGCCGCACATCAAGTCCTCAATCACACGGTCGAGGAAGGCGAGGCGCTCAGCGCGCCAGAGCTCTTGCTCTTCAGAGTCAAGATCGCGATCTTGACAGGGCTTGTTGATCGGCCACCAGAAAACGCTGGCCGACAGGTGGGGCATGTAGGCCTCCCGCAAGACTTCCGGGTAGACGGGCGCTGCTTTCTTCAGCTGTTTCATAGAAGTCTCCGCTTTGACGATGAAGTCACAAATGCCACGCGGAGAGTCGAGCGGCTCATTCGCAAGATTGTCGCGGGCGGCTTGCAGGACCTGCAGGGCGTAGGTATCAAACTGCATGAGGAGCTCCCATGTCGAAAGTGTCGCGGAAGGCGAGGGCGCGAGCGTGGCGGAGGTTGTCCTTCGCGCCGTAGGGGAAGTGGCGAAACTTCAACCACTTGAAGAGGTATAACTTCTGATTCAGCCAGATGTGCTTTCGCTCAGCTGCGGAGAAAGCGCCGGGTGGGATGGCCTGGGTCGTTCCGGCGTAGTTGACGAGGAAGGCGCCGAGAGTCCCGGAGGGGACCTTCCACTCCGCGTGGGTGGAGCGCTTAGTGTACCCGCGCTCGTCCGTCTCGGCTTCGTTCAGGTTCGCCGTCGCCTCGACAAAGCCGACGATCTGCGCCTCAACGTCGGTCGTCCGCTTCAGCCGGAGGAAGTTCGCTTCCCGGAGGGTGGAGCGGCCGTGCTTGTACAGGCCGGTAATCTTTCTGATGACGACGCCTTCGAAGCCGAGCTCGAGAGCCTCTTCCTCTTGCAGGAGGATTTGCTCCGGGGTATAGCAGATGGTCTGCGGAACAGGCTGGAAACTGCTCGTATAGATATCGGTGAAGGCGTGGCTGAGATACCTCTGGCGATGCTGCCAGGTCAACCCGTCTGGATGCGCCCAGTCGAAGACCATGAAGGTGAAGGGCTTGTCCGCGGAGACGCGGCGGACAGCTCCGCTGATCTCGTGCAGGGGGAGAGGCGCCTCGGTGATCGGATCGAAGAGCATCAGCTCCCCGTCGAAGCCCTCGAACTGAGGAGAGCCGAAAAGGCACTGGATGAGCTGGTTCGGGATCGGCTTCAGCGTCCGGGAGAGGACGTAGCCTCCCTTGACGAGGGCGCGGACTCCGTCGTACTTCGGAGAGACCGCGACGGGGAAAGGCAAGTCGGGGAGCTGCTTCTCCTCGACTGACCAAGCGAGAGTGGGGCGAAAGGTCATGATTTACTCCTTGGTTAAAAGTGGAACGGGTTGAACTGCTGACCCTCGGGCGAGGAGAGGAACTCGGCGAGGGCGGGAAGGAGCTCTGGGCAGTCGCAGGAAAGGCGGGACTGGAGCGAGCCCTGGTGGTACAGGTGATATAGCGTACCAGAGACTGTGATCGCGACCGGGAGGAGGTAGAAGTTCATCAGGCGCCTCCGTACTTCTTCTTCAGCCGAGCGAGTTCGGCCAGCTCTTCCTTGGCCTCTCTTGCGGCTTGTTCAGCCTCGCGAGCGTCACGTTCTGCGCGGAGCTTGTAGGCAGCCTGCTCATGGCGAATGCAGGCTTGCTTAGCGGCCTCCTCGGTCATGAAGATCGTCACCCCGTACTCCCAGACGGTTCCGCTTCCGACTCCGGTCTCAACGCACATGCACTTTTCAGTGTAACATTTCTCGTCCGGGAAGGCCCTGTATTTCGGGTGAGTCCTGGTGATCTCGATCTGCCCAACGGTTAATCTAACTACGTGGAAGTCGAGATGGCCTCGCACACCAAAGGCGATCCCGCCGAGCTTCAGGTTTGTAGTGAAGGTGTGTGTGTTCATCAGGTGCCCCTCGTCCGCAGCGCTTCGCCCCAGCCTGGAGTGTTGATATACGTGCGCGTCATCATCGTTCTGGCACACAACCCACCAAGATGCCGACTCTTGCGTTTCCTGCAGCATCAACTCGTAAGCCGCCAGCCATGCCGCTTGCGCAGCCTCGTCGACGGAGAGGGAGGATTCTTCTATCATTTTCGTCTCCTCAGAGGGCAAGAGAGAGCTGCTTCGGCCGAGGCTCGATCGCCCGGACCAGGTCGACGTGAGCCCAGCGGCAGGAGGCACAGGCTCGGACGTACTTCGGCTCGGCCTCGATGTAGGTGATCGGGAGATCGTCAGGGTCCTCGATGCCATAGCCTTCGCGATGGGACCAGACGGCGTGCGCGGTCCCGTTCTCATAGGTGAAGAACTCGCCCGTGACGGCTTCGGTTTCCGCTCCGCAGCACGCGCAGATCTGCCGCGTGGTCTGGATGGTGTAACTGACTGGCTTCCAGGAGATATACCCTGTCCGAGCGAGGTTCTGCGACTGGACGAGGGTGAGCGGGACAGGAGGCTTCTTGACAACTGGGGGAGGCGTGGGCTTCTTCTCCGCAGCTTTTTTCGCATTGATGCTGGCGATGAGATCCCGGAGGGAAAGAGGGGCGGTCATGAGGATCTCCTGAGAAGGCTAACTTTGGCAGTGGCTCTTGCTTCGGCTTCGTCTGCGGAGTACCCAATACCCAGGGCATCCCAGAAGGTATTCGACCAGATGAGTTCAAGCTCGGCTTGTGTGTAGGCGCGGGAAGGTGTCATGAGGCTCTCCAGTTCTTGCAGGTGAGGGGGAGGTGGTAACGCTGTTCGTTGGCGCAGAAGATGTGCCGGCCAGCTGCCTGGGTGCAGAACCTGCAGGTAAGGCAGGTCTCGCCCGCGAGGAGCTGGTCGACCTGGGCGAGCTTCTTCTCCAGCCGGGCGATTCGGACCTCAAGTTCGGGGAGGCTCTTCATTTCGACTCTCCGCGCGGCTTCCCGTCGGTGAGGATGTAGAGGAGGATGTAACGAAGGACGCATTGGAGATCACAAAGCTTCGCGGTCCCCTCGTGCGCGCCCTGCAGGCCGAGGCGGGTGATCTCGACCAACTCGGCTTGCGTGAGAGGGGAGAGGTCGGCGAAGAGCTTCTCGCTGACCGACTCGGGCAGGCCACAGTTGCGGTACAGGTCAAGAACGGTATCCGGAGTGACCTTGATGTCGAGGAGAGTTTGTGGGAAGAGGACGGGGTTGCTCATTTGATTTACTCCTGGTTAGGCGGGATTGCCTGCACAGCCTTCTCGAGCCGGAGCGGGAAAAGGCTGTACGCGGGGCCTACTCGTATTTGCAGTTGGACAGGCGGCGAGGATGAAATCAACCTTCGGCATGGATTCGATCTGTAGCGTACCGGGGTTGACTGGCTTCCAACAACTTCCAACTCCATACCAGGTCGGAGCGTCGAGCGCACCTGAAAAAGCGGGATCGCTGAGGGAGAAAGAGTCATTGGCGTCGGGAATGCTGACGTATCCGCCGGTGCTGGTCATGGACCGGAAGGTATCTATCCAGTCCCGATGCTTCGGGCTGTGTTCCCAGGCGCGGGAGTAAGCGTGGCGTGCGATGATATGATACGCACGATCGACGCAGTAAAAGTCAAAGGAGCTGCCGGGGATCGGGAGCTGACTCGCGTTGGTGGACAGTTGACTCCAGTCCTTGCTGTGAAAGATGGAGCCGAGGAATTCGTAGCAGGCGAGTACTTCCTCATCGGACATGAGCTCGGGAGCCGTCAAGTCGAGTTCGAGCATGCTGAGTTCGAACAGGGCCTGCGTGAGGAATGAGGAATGCAAGGTGTTGCTCCAGATGTTACCGGCGGCGTCTTGGGCTGAAAGGTAGGACATTTGATTTACTCCTTTTCGGTCCCGGACCTGGGGGGGACCTGCCAGCTGGGGCGTGATTCACCCCAAGCATCATTGTCGCATGGATGGGGGGAAGCTTGCAAGTGGAACTTGTTGGGGCGGTTTATGGTTTAGTTCTTCTCCCCATTAAAGCCGACAGGCGAAAAAATGCCCGACTCGCGCCGGGCACTTTGAAGAGGCGGGTTAGGCCGAGGGGAAGAGCTGGAGGGGGCCGCTGTTCGCCGCAGCTTCGGCCGCGCGCTTGGCCTTGATCGAGGCGATCTCGGCCTTGACGTGGACGTTCTTGCGGATGGCCTTCTTGTCCTCCTCGCTGGCCGCTTCGAGCAGGGCGCGGACTTGCTCGGTCGGGATGGACTGCAAGTTCGCGATCGCCTGGACCAGATCGGTGTCGGACTTCTCGGAGGCGCCGCCGGCGGCACGGGGACCGGAGAAGAGGCCGGCGTCGAGGTTGGTCAGGACGCGATCGAGGGCCGAGATGCCGAAGGCGAGGTCGCCACCGGCGGAGGCGTAGCTGTCGCCGCCCTTGGCGGAGAGGCCGTGGGCGGCCAGGGCGATGATCATTTCCTGCGGGTAGTCGGAGACTTTGCGGCTGCGGAAGGTGCCGTCGGAGAAGGTCCAGGTGACGGTATCGCCGTCGTTGGTCTTCGTGCAGAAGTTGGTCTTCTTCTCGACTGCGGGGGTGACTGCTTCGGTCATGATGCTTCCTTTCGATTGAGGTGGGTTGGTGTTGTCGGCGTTGTGCCGGTATTGAGTGTCCGCGATTCGGGTTAAGCGGTCAAGGGCTGGATTCGCGAACACGGGGGTTAAAGCTCCGTCCGCCGTCACCCAAAGGCCGCGATACGCGCCCCAAGAATTTCCGAGTATTGCCACATCACTTCGTTCTGCTCCTTCAAGCGCTCTTGCTCTGCCTGGTCGAGAGTTTCAAACACAGGGCTTTTGCCAATGAAGTTGCTCAAAGCCATTGCCTTCTTGTCGAGTTCGGATTTTTCATCTACTACGCGTTGTTGGTGTGGTTGCAGTTCCATGTATGGGGCCGGCTGGCCTGGTGCTGGCATTTCAGTTCCTTTCCGGGGCGTCAGCCCCTAACACGTCATTCGAGCGGGACGCTTCGCCTATCGTTTTCTCATCCATTATTATTCCTTGTAAAGTCCAGTTTAGCTTTCAATTAAGCGGACTGATCCGGTTACAGCAATCTCTCCAGGGCTTCCCGGGCCAGCCAGACGAGGAAGGAAATGAGGCCGGCGCCGGTGAAGACGAGGAAGAGGAGGGTGAAGAAGAAAACCCAGTCGATCTTCGAGGAAGAGGGCGGGACTCTTCTCTGAGGCGGCAGGTAGCGGAAGATAGGTGGATGAGGGGGCTTGGTCATGGGAAGGCTCCTTAGAGAGGTAAAAAGCGGGGGGGTTTAGCCCCCGTAATTGATGAGACGGGCTATGTCTCCTGGTTGCATGATGAGTTTATTGTTGATGATATAAACCGTTCCTGGAGGGACGATGCAAGTCTCCCTTGTTCCGAACATTTGCAGCAGCCAGGCATCGAACTCGGTGCGAAAAGTCTCGCTAACCGGAGCATTCGCGCCGAGTTTAATCTTTGGTTCGGCGTAGGTCGGGGCGGCGATAAGAGTTAGCCCGAAGTGGGAAAGCATGGGACTTACCTTAAGGTTGGTGGGCGGCGAGGAGGTCGCTGTAGTAGGTGAAGATGGCCTTTCTCCCGCGCTTGCGAGTGGTGTTGAGGGAGAAGAGCCAGTTGAAATCAGCCGCTCTGTGGGGAAAAGGGATACCGTCCATCTGGGGCCAGGTACGAGCCTCGGTCAGAAAGAGGATAGTTGCTTCGCGCGCAAGGGCCTGCTTGTCCGCGAGGGCGATTGCGGAGAGAGTCTCCGCGTCCGGGGGCTGCAGCTCCAGTCCAGAGTAGATGGCGGACTGAATATCTTCTTTCACATCGGAGAGGCGTGCCGTGAACTCCGGCAGGTCGCTGGCGAGCATCTGCGCTACCGGGTGAGGGATGTCGCCGAGATACGCCTCATGCGCGTCGTGGAGGAAGGCGTGGAGCTTCGCCTCGGGGCGGAGGCGATCCGAGCGGCAACGCTGGGCGACGAGCTCCGCAACGAGGACGCTGTGCTGGGCGACGGAGTAGAAGCGGTCGCCTGCACCGGCGAAGCGGGGGATGCGGCAGAGGGACTGGAGGAAGAAGCCTGGGTCGGAGTAAGTGTGTTCGGCAATGCTGCCGAAGCTGGAGAGGTCGACGTAGGTGCCCTGGCCGACGATGGTGTGAGTTGGGGAGATTTTCATCTCATTTCCCCTTTCCGAGCAGTTCGTGGAGCATCTCGTGCATGTGCTGCAGCGCCCGGTACTTCCCGAGCATCTCGGCCGCGGCTTTGTGCGCGGTGAGCTCGGCCTGGCCGAAGGTGCCGTGCTCGACCTTGAGCTCCCAGGCGAGAGCCGCGTCCTTGCGGCAAAGGGAGATATAGGCGGTGTAGGCGTTGTCCGCTTGCGCTTGAATCCGGGAGAGGAGCGCGGGGAGCTCGCCGGAGGAGGTGGGCCGCTGGAGCTGTTCGCCTGCCTGTCCGGAGACGGTGTCGCTGGAGAAGCTGTTCATCTGTGTTTCCTTTCTTGGCTGGGTGGAGGAGGTGAAGCGGTACGGCTCTGTTTCACGCGTGCCGCGCGAGGCGAGCTCTGCGCTGATTCCTCTGCTTGCGAGCGAGTCGCTTCGCTGCCGCGACGCCGGAGGAAGAGCGGCCGTTCGGGGAGCTCGGCGCGTCCGGGAAGGCGGTAAGCCAGCTCGGGATGGCGTAGCTGGTAAGGGCGGACTCGCTGTGACTCGCTGCACCCGCGAGAACGCCGAGGGCTGAAGCGAGGACTGTGTGCCCGCGGGAGCTGAGCCGGGAGAGGGAGGAGAGGAGGGAGGCGTCGACTTCACGCCTTCTGCTGTCCGGGTTGCTGTTGCTGTTGCTGTTCATATCTGTTTCCTTTGTGGGAGGTGGGTTGACCGCTCTGTTGTACACGCATGCGCGCGCTCTGCTGTCCGTATCCGAGCGGCTGGGCGAGATGCGCGCTGGAGTGGAGGGTTAGTAGTAGCCGTGCTTCTTGAGCACATCGTCGATGTCGCCTTTGTCGTCTTTCTTGCCCTCTTTCTCCTCCTCAGAGGGGTTCGCTTCGGGGTCTGCTGCCTTCGCCGCGGCTTTTGCCGCTTCCCGTTTCTCTTGAGCCAGTCGAAGCCCTTCCATCCACTTCAGTGTCGAGGGGGCGGTCCGTTTCGCTTTTCCCGTCGGATGGTCTACGATCAGCCAGTAAAGCGGACCGTCCTCGTCCGAGAACTCGCCCGAGTCTTGTTTCGTCACAGCCCAGTTGTAGTAACTTTGCTGGGAGAGTGGAACCTCATTCCAGATTTCCAGCCGAGCCATGTGAATTTCCTGTATTCGCCGGATAGCTTCACCAGCTTTAATCGGAATATCATTGAGGAAGAGGGGAAGTTCCTCCCCGTCCCGAAGGCGCTTCGCGATCAGCTCCGCCGTCTCCAGCGCCCACATCTGCGCTCTGCGGGACCGCTTCGGCTTTATAACAGGGGGCAGTCTAGCGTCCATTTTCTCTCTCCTCTTCTTGTCTTGCTTGCAAGGCCGCGGTGCGCAGCCAGCCATTCTGAGCATGCCTGCATTTCGCGCTGCAGTACTTCTGCCAGCTTTTCTTCGGCGTGAAGTCTTGCTCGCAGTACTCGCATTTCCGCGGAGCTGTCACTCGCGCGAGATGCTCTGCGTGAGTTGGGGGTGGAGACAACTGGATTGGCATTGCGGGACTCCTGGTGTAGGCTGTGCGCGGGATGCGTGGGCCATGTGTGCATCATGCGTGGGGCGCGTGGAGATGTCAAGGGCTGCTACGGGTTTATTGATGGGCTAATGGCGTCCTAACAACCCATAATGGCGCAATAACAGCGCTTAAGTGCCTGATTTTTGAGATTTGACACTTCCTCCTTTCCTTTCCCCATCAATTCGCCCCCCAGCTTGCTTCCTCCGCGAAGCTTGGGAAGGAAGGGAAGCTTGGTCTTGATTTGGATTTCTTTCTAGTGATTTTTTTTTTTTAAGTACTATATATACACTACAACCCCCCTAGAATATATGGGGAGAAGAAAGGGGGTACGTGTCATTTCCAAAAAATCAGGACCTTATGCGCTGTTATTACACCATTATGGGCCGTTAGACCGCCATTAGACCAGCTGGTAAGGTCACAGGGAGAGCTATGATGCCTGTGGAACGGCATTCATTTCCCCATTTACCCTCCCATTCCGCGCCCCATCAACTCCCCGCGCTCACCGCAGTCCCTCCGCGGCACGCGGCTCCAAGGGCTTGCGGATACGAACTGCCTCCGGCCTGTCCGGCCTGTCCGGCTCCAAAGGTGACCTGGCAGAGGAAGCGAGGGCGGCAGAGGAAA
>Ga0075163_10005045_pt1 | contig 17652 bp, 23 predicted proteins | sample JI1023141ADNA_FD_71478 | JGI IMG/M metagenome (GOLD analysis project Ga0075163, IMG submission 71478) | Wastewater effluent complex algal communities from Wisconsin, to seasonally profile nutrient transformation and Carbon sequestration -... | ecosystem: Engineered > WWTP > Effluent > Algae...
TGTTTTTTTATATAATTCTCCAAATGTTTTTTTAGCAATTGGATTAATATCATCTTTCTTATACTTTTTAGGATTTCCGTGCCAAAAATCACCATTAAATTCGAAAATTGTATTTGTAATAGGGCAAAATCCATCTACTTTATACTTACCTACTTTAACTTGTCTGTATATCACACCAAGTGAGTCCAACCATTTATTTTCTATTTTAGAATAAGAAATAGAACATTTTTGACATCCACTGCCTTTTAAATGTGTTGCTGGTGTTTGCTTAAATTCACCATGTTTAGGACATATTATTTTAATTTTTGAATAACTATCAATAAAATTAACATTTGAATAATCATACCTATCTGAGTGTTTATATCTAGCTCTATTAATAAACTCATGTGTATTATATATCTTGGAGTTTATATTACACTTTGGACAAGTACCACCATTAAGATGACTATTAGGTGTTTGTTTAAATTTACCATGTTTAGGACATATTATATCAATTTTTGTATGAGCATTTATATAATTAACATTAAAGTAATCATACTTATTATTATGTTTTATATTTGCTTTTTTGATAAATTCTTGTTTTGATGATGATTTATATGAAATCGCACATTTAACACAACCTTTACCATTTAAATGATTATTTGCTATTTGTTCAAATTCACCATGCTCAGGACATATTATAATAACTTCACTACACCAATTAATATATTTGGATTTTGAATAATCATATTTATTACCATGTTTTAACAATGAATTTTTAATAAAATCATTATTACTAAGAGATTTATCTTTCTTTGAACACTCAAAACAACCAAATCCTTTCAGATGGTTATCTGGAATTTGTTCAAACTCACCATGTTCCTCACAAATTATAACTATTTTATTCTTACAACCAGTATATTCAACCTTTGAATAATCATACCTATTAAAATGTTTTAATTTAGCCTTTTCTATAAAATCTTCTTGTGTTAATTTCCTTCTCATAATTACAATATTATTTTTTCAATACCATCAACATTATTATTTTTCATATCTTGATGTATTAACCATTCAATATATCTTGACCTATTTGTAATATCTTCTTTCACGAGATTACTTAAATCTTTATTTAGAGAAATTGGAATTATAACTTTTGTTTTCTTTTTCATATAATTTTATACTTTATTATATATATTAAATATTTAAAGCCAAAAAGTATTATTTTTGAAATATTTTACAATTATTTTACAAAAAAATTAAAAATAAATATGAGACACAAAATACCTGATGAAATGAAGAAGGATAAATTTACAATAACGATAGACGAAAGATTAAATGATATTGTAAATGAGTACTTGGAAAGTAATGATATTAAACGATCTAACTACATTGAGAAATTAATAAGAGAAGATATGGAGAAAAAAGGTAAAAATATTGATACTAAATTTTAATAATTTTAGTATATTTGAAAAATAAAATAAACAATAAAATGAGAAAATTAATTTTAGGAGCTATACTATTATTTAGCAGTTATTCATTTATATCATGTTCAAGAGATCAACCAATTTCGAACGATCAGCCAACATCGGATGTTATAGAAATAGAAAAAAGCAGTTTACCAACATCATATTTTAATTCAAATACATATCAATGGAACCTCGTAAATGCAACATATATTACACAAACAAATTCAACCATTTATTCAATAACACAAACAATTGACTTTAATTTCTTTAATTCAAATAAAGCTAAGTCCAAAACCATAAAAATAGGTAGCACTACATTTATTAATCCACAATGGGATAGATTTTATACTGTTATTGAAATTAATTTAGTCAAGAAAATAAACCAAACACAAAATATAGAAATTGTAGAAACTCCAACATACAACAAATCTGGCTATCCCATGATTGAATTTTATCTCAGAGACGATTCTAATGGTGATATTCACTATTATACACTCGGAACTAATAACGATATAAAAACACAGTAAAAATTTAATAAAAAGTCATACTAAAATGTATGACTTTTTTACTTGTAAATTCATAAATAATATGTAAATTTGCTAGATAATCACAATATATGACAGATAAAATACAAGAATTAACACAACTTATCAACGAAGCAAACGTGACATATCGTACTGGTAATGCTATCATGTCTGATAAAGACTATGACCTTCTTATTGAGAATTTAAGAGTTCTTGATCCGGAAAATGAGCTTTTAGATAAAGTAGGTATTGAAGTAATTGACGAGACACGCAAGACTAAATTACCTATCGAAATGCGCTCGATGAATAAGCTAAAAACCTTTGAAGAGGTTCTTCAATGGCTTAGACTTAAAGGTATCAATATTAATAGTGAATTTGTTATGACACCTAAGCTTGACGGATTATCACTATGTGTAGATGAAGCTGAAAACTCTGCACTTACAAGAGGTGATGGAACTTATGGACAACGCTCTGACGAACATTACAAATTAATACAAAATCACTTATACGAAGATATATTTGGTCCAAACAAACCTGGTGGAGATCCTTTCGCACCACTTACTTATTCACATACCTATGGTGAGGTGATTATGCCTAAACAAGTATTTGCTGATAAATATGCATCTGAGTTTGCAAATCCAAGAAACTTAGTAGCAGGACTACTGAACTCCAAAGATGCTACTGAACCTTTGAAAGACACAGTCTATATTAAGTATGGCGCAATCTTACCTAATAGGACTGTGCGTGACTTTACTTTCACAAAAAAATCAGATATTTTACAATACTTGAATGATAATCAGCGAATTAAAATTGATTATCATGTATGTAATGGTTCTGAACTCTCAGAAGAACTTTTAGTTAAGTTATTCAATGATTGGTCTGCTGACTATGAAATTGACGGTATTATCATTGAAGTTAATGACTTAGACTTACAAGATGCACTTGGTAGAGAAACTTCGAGCGGTAATCCTTGTTATGCAAGAGCATTTAAACATGAGAGTTTTGAACAAAAAGCAGAGGCTACTGTTATTGGATTATCTTGGAATATTTCTAAACACGGTCTACTAAAGCCTATTATACACATCACACCAGTTAAGCTTGATGGTGTTACAGTTTCAAATGTTACTGGAAACAATGCTAAGTTTATTAAAGAAATGGGTATTGGTATTGGTGCTAAAGTTGTTGTTAAGAGAAGCGGTATGGTTATTCCACTTATTGTAGAAGTGTTAGAAACTGTTGACTTTGTTGAGCCAACTGTTGCTGGTACTGAGATTGCTTGGAATGAAAATGGTATTGAACTATACACATTATCAGAAACATCTGACCAAAAGATTAAACAAATCATTGCATTCTTTGAAATTTTAGAAGCTGACAACATTTCAGAAGGTGTTGTAAATCAATTATGGCAAGCGGGATATGAATCAATTGATAGCATTTTAGCTTTAACAACAAAGGAATTAGAGAATATCGACAGATTTGGTAAAAGAAAAGCTGAAATTGTTTATAAGTCAATTAAAAAATGTACCAATGATGTATCTTTATCAAAGTTACAACACGCAACAGGTATCTTCAAAGGATTAGGATCGCTTAGATTAGTGAAATTAGAACATTTTAAGACAAAGCCATCGGTTGAAGATGTTATGATGATTGATGGGTTCGCGGAATCTTCTGCTAAATCTTATGTTGATAGTTATGATGAATTCTTTGATTTTATTAAAGGTCTTCCAATTACTATAATAGAAAAAGCTGAAGCCGTTAAAGTTTCTAACGATTTAGAAGGTATGTCTTTTATCTTCACTGGAGTTAGAAGACCCGATCTTGTTAAGATTATAGAATCCAGAGGTGGAAAAGAATGTTCGTCTGTTTCTAAAAACACAACACATTTAGTTTGTGTTGATAAAAGTTCAAGTTCTTCTAAAATGAAGAAGGCAATTGATTTAGGAATACAAATTTTAGATGTAAAAGATTTAGAAAATCTTTTGTCGTTATAGGAAAAATCATTATATTTGTATAACAAAATAATAAGAGAAATGAAAATAGACTATCAATTAGAATATAGAAAACAACTACAAAGAAATATCTCACTTGTAAGAAATGAGATAGATAATCCAGATTTTGTATTGAAAATTACAAATCATGCTGAGAAGTTTGGTAGAGAATATGATGAAGTGAAATCAAAAATCATGACTGATGATATGTATGCTGAGTGGTTCGCTAAAGATCCGGCTAAGCAAAATATCTATGAGAAATTAGCAGCTTCATATGTATCTGGAATTGAAGATGTTGTAGATTTTAGAAATCTTCCAAATAGTGCTAAAATGTTTATTGTTGAAGGAAAAGTAACATCAGAAAGATTGAACGATGTTAAATCTATTGACTTTCACTTTAAAGTTGGAGATAATAACATTTATGCTTCTCACAAATACATCAAAGCTACTTATGGTGGTGCTCAAGATAATCAATATAATGATATCAGAAACTTCTTGAGAAATTGTAATAAAATTTCATCAGGTAATGACTATTATATAGCAATTTGTGATGGTCCATATTTTGATACAAAAATTCAAGTTCTAAATGACGACTTCGGATCAACAAATGTTTTATCAATGACTATTGATGGATTAGAAGATTTTATAAATAAGATAAAATAAAAAAGAGGGAATTAAAATCCCTCTTTTTTTATAATATAACTTATTAGTTTATAAGCAACATCAAATGATATTCTCTTTCTAGCATATGATGATGTTGAATTTCTAAAATTTGTTAAGAACATAGTATTGTATTTTTCTCTATTTGATTCTAAAATTCTATTAAACTCATTACATATTTTAATTTCTTGTTCTTCTGTATAGATTTTATCCATTATTAAAGTAGCAAAAGATCTATCACTTTCTTTACCATAAAAATGTTCTCTTTTGATACTCAAAGCAATTCTTCCTTCATTTGTCCCAGTATCAATTGCTCGTAAATATAGATTTGAATTTGGAGTTCCATCTATTCTTAACCTCTTTATTCCAATATTTTCCACACTATCTAGTATATCTAAAAAGTCCGATCCCATTCTCCAACCTGTTGATTTTTTCAAGTCATAATATTTTATTTCTTTATTAGGGAAAAAACAACACTCAATTGTATCATATTCATCATTTCTATCCTCTTTTAACTTAAAAGAAAAAGAACATATAGTATATGTTGTATCATCAAATACCGTCTCTTCAAAAATATTTAATCTAATTATATCAAACTTACTAAAAAACAAATCTCTTATTTTATTATCCTCATCACAAAAGAAGTTTAAGGGAATTATTAATATACCACCACTACATGTAAGTATGCTTTTTATAGAGGCTTTATATAAATCACCAACTTCATATAAGTCATATAATGTTTTATCTTTATTTTTATTTCTGGCTAAAAATGGTGGATTAGTTACAACTAACTTACCTTCATAGTTTGGTGGGTTTGTTAAAGTATCTCTTTTTTCACAACCTTCAATTTTTGGATCTATATCATATATCTCATATTCATTATCAAATATTAATAAATCTCCTTCTCCACAAAATGGTTCTACAACTGTTAGATTTTTATCTAAGTCCTCTAAAAGATTTCCTATGATATATTTAGACCTCTTTGTATAGAATTGTCCTAATTTTACTTTATTTTCCATATTTTTTATATTATTTTTTCATGTTTTAGTTTATATAAATCCATTTATACCCTCCACATTGTTTATAAACACCTCTACAAGCTCTTGATATACCTGATCTATCTATATTTAACTCTTTAGAAGCTTCCATAATAGATTTCCATTCTTTAATAAAATAACCGTCCATTGATAGTTGTTTTATTTTAATACTTTGATCTACCTTGATTTTCTTTACTTTCTCTGGTTTATTATATTTAAGTCCTCTATGTCCTTCAGCTGCTTTTATTTTGTGCTCATCAGTTAGTTTTCTACCTTTTAATTTATTTTTAATTTTTTCTTTGGTTTCATCTGAGTGATTTTTATCTTGGAAGGGATGCCCATATTCACTTAGGTATTTACTAACAGACTCGCTTATTTTTTTCTTAGTCTCATTAGACATATTTCCAATTTTTCTACCATATTTAGAATTACCACCAATTGTTAAATTATAACCAATTTCTAAATTATTAGAATTATAAATTTTATCCAGTATATTTCTCTTTCCTCTAAAAACTCATTATCAACTTCCTCCAATATCTCTCTATTGAAACTATTTAATCCATATTTATTTATAGCATCTTTTAATAATTTACCACTACCATAGTATTTATTTCTAAGGAATTTATCCTTGGTGAATATTCTTTTACCAATATAAATTTTGTTGTTTATTAAATTAGTTGTTTTATATATCACTCCCATAATTAGATAATTATTTTTTCTAAATCTACTCCATTTTTCAATAAATCTTGTTCTATCAACCATTCAATATATGCGGACTTATTATCAAACATTTCTTCCATATAATTATCCAACTTTTTATCTATTGAAATAGAGACAGATACTTTTTCTTTTATAGCTTTCATAACTTTTATTATTTTTTCTTATAATATATATTAAGTTCCAAAAGTCAAAAAGTAGTATTTTTAGATTATTTTTGGATTATTTAATAAAAATTTAGTATATTTGTAGAATGAATAAGAAATCAGAAGAGAAAAAGAAGAGAAAAATTTCATTTTCGGTAAATAAGAAGTTATTATCTAAATTAGATGATCATCTTGAAAATGAAGACTTGGGTAAGAGATCTAAGTATATTGAGAAACTTATAAGAGAAGACATGGAAAAAAGAGGAAAAGACACAACTAAAGAGTTTTAATTTATGATGTATAATATAAAATTAACTTTAGATAATAAAAAAGTAATAGACATTAAATGGTCTTATTAATGGCAATTATGGAATCAAGTTTGAATATAAATATAGGATTTAGAAAATCAAAATCTATATATGAAATCTATATTAGAGGAAATAGACAGCGTCGAGCGATACTCGACAGACCGAAATTACAAAGGCCCTCGTGATGTGAGTGAGCTAAGAGAAGAGTCTATTCAAGCTATACTTGAAGAAGAAAAAGTTGTACCTCGATGGATAACCTGTGACGAATGGGAAGAAGAAGAAGAAGAAGATGAGAAACCATATTGGTATGTTCCTTATGGTAAGAAGTTTTATAATGGTAGAAACTATGCGCTATTTGCAATACTTGCAGATGTGAGAAATGATGGCAGTATTGAACATATTACTGATCCAAAAGGTATACCAAAAGATGCATCATACGCATATCAGGTTGAAGCAAAGCAAATGGAAGGTGATGCACATTCACATTCATACTTTACTTTAGAAGAATTACAAAATGTAGATTGGACAAAATATCCAACAGATTATATAAATGGATTTTTAAATACAATGAATAAAATGTCGAAACTAGACACGGATCCATCAAAAATAAGATGTTGCTTCTATTTTGATAATTAAACCATTAGACAGAACGTGGAGTGCTAATAGTCGAATATTATAGGGAAAGTGAAACTTTTACTATATATTTTAATATAATTATTTATATACAATTATATTTTAACGGCAATTATTAGAGTTTAATGGCAATTGACAGCCCAAGTCAAAAAAAAATAAAAAGCAATCTATGGAATTGAATCAAAAAATGTTTCCTGAACAAGCAAAACTTTTCAGAGAAAGAACCGGTAAAGAATTTACGGACCTTTACACAAAATATTACCCGAAGTTAATTTACTTCACATCAAAAATTTGCAATGATGTGCAAAAAGCAGAAGATATATCAACTGACTCTTTCATCACAGCATTAGAAAAAATTGAAAAATACGAGAAAGAAAAATCTCAATTTTCTACTTGGTTATTTACTATCGCTAAAAACATAGCTTTGCAAAATATTAAAGTAGATAAAAAAAGCATATCATTAGACATTGAGTTTGATGATGAAGGAACTACTCTAAAGGATTTTATCCAAGAGGAAGTAAGTAATGAAGGTACACACGCTGTTTATGCACAAAAAGCAGACATCATAAAGAAATATATCTCAGATTTAAAAGAGCCATATAAAACGGTAATTGAAATGAGAGAGATAGAAAAGATGGCTTATAAAGACATTGCAGATGCCTTAGGTAAGAATTTATCAACAATTAAATCACAAATCAGAAACGGTAGACAAATTCTGATGGAGCAATCCAAGAAAGAGTTTGACTTAATTGATGAAATGTATGTAGATTAAACATATGGAAGTATTAAAAGTTATTATATTTATAATAGCTTTTTTTCTTATAGTAACATTAGTAATATTTGTATATAAGAAAAAAAGTAAAAATAAAATCGTAGAAGAATACAAGCAAGAAGACGCAAACGCTGAGAGACAAATCACGGCTACACATGTTCGTACAATAAACGAACATTTATCACACGTTATTAACAAAGACAACAACAATGAACATTGAAAAATTAGCTCGTAACGCTATCAATTATATAGATAAGACCTGGGGTTTACCTGATAAAGGTTTTATTGCAGGTGGTTCTATTTCTAATCTTATATGGGAAGAAATATCAGGAACCAAAGCTATTATAAATGACGTTGATGTTTTTTTAATAGACAATATTATGGAGAAGAGAGATTATGATAAAGATTCTCTCTTCTCATATAAAGACGGTGGAAAAATTTCTCAATATGATGATTATGGCGGACTTAGATTTATTGATTTAGAAAAAAACTTTTATTCTATAACATCATCCGAAAAAACCGGAATATTTAATTATGTTAAATATGATTCAAATACAACTGATAGAAAACTAATTTTAGATTCTTTTGACTTAAATTGTGTTATGATAGGATATTTAATTGAAGAAGATAAATTTATATGGACCAATGATTATGAGCAATTTATTACAAATAGAAAGATTGAGATTATTAATGCTCTAACTCCGCATCACACAGCAATTCGTATTGTCAAAAAGTCTAAAGAAATGAATATCGAACTAGATAATCAAGATCTTGAGATAATTGAATATGTTATTGGTAGTACTTGCTATGATGTTAGAAAACAAAGATTTATGGAAAGATATTTAGAAATGTTTACTGAATATCAAAATGATTTACCGATGTTTGATATTATTCAAGATACTGAGAGTATGAGAACTCTTAAGGAAAATAATAATGTTAAAGTAAATTTCTGGAAGTTAGTATCTAAAGAAAAGAAAGATATTAGGTCTTTAGGATATAAAGGACATCATCCATCATCACTTGATATTCTATTCTATTTTCGTAAAATTAAAAACAATCCTAAATTGAATGCAGCTTGGTTGATATTGAGTGATATTTATACTTCCGCTGATTATATAACAGAAGATTATAAAGATGAAGATTTAAAATTAATGTATAATCTATATGTTAATTTTCAAGAAGCTATTTTAAATTTACGTGGATATACTTTCAATGAGCAAATTAATTTAATAAAAAAGCTATTCGCTATGTTTGTCGATAAATGTACACCGATTGCTCTTTTACAAACTAAGAAAGTTACAATAGAAACTGACTTATCACAGCTTCGAGAAATAGATAAACTATTGTTAGAATTATCTGTTAGAAAATACATTGCTGCTGATTATTTCAATGATAGAGTTAATAAGGCTTTCAGTTATGTTGAAAAAACTGATGAAATAAATTTAACTTTTTCATAAAATTTCATATAATATAAAAAGACAATTTTATGGGTTACGTAACAGAACTAAACAAAGACAACTATAACAAGTTTACTGAGGAAGGCTATGCGCTAGTTGATATATGGGCTACTTGGTGTGGACCATGTAAACAAATTGCACCAATTGTTGAGCAACTTTCTATAGACTTTATTGGTAAAGTATCAGTTGGTAAGCTTGATGCTACTACAAATTCAGATATTATTTCTGAACTTGGTATTAGAAACATTCCTACACTTTTACTATACAAGAACGGTGAAATAGTTGAAAGAAATGTTGGTATGACAACCAAAGACAAACTAACAGAACTTATTGAAAATCATTTATAAAATTTTTATAAAATTATTTTTAAACTGTTATCATTAATACATTGTATTGAAGATAACAGTTTTATTTTTTAATCACAATAACAAGAAAATATGTTAATTAATAATAGAAAGGCAAGATATGAATATACTCTAATAGAAGAGTATGAAGCTGGTATTGTGCTTTTTGGAACAGAAGTCAAATCTATCAGACTAGGTAATGCTACAATTGCAGATTCTTTTATCTATATAAAAGATAATGAAGTTTGGGTAAAAAATTTCTATATTTCACAATATAAAGAATCTCATGCTTTAGTAAAGCATGAAGAAAATAGAGATAAAAAGCTTTTATTAAACAAAAAGGAGATAAATAAAATTAGAAGAAAGATGGAGGATAAAGGTACTGCTGTTATAGCATTAGGTATATTTATCAAACATAATCGTCTTAAAATGAAAATAGCCGTAGCGAAGGGTAAAAAGGATTATGATAAAAAAGAGTCAATAAAGCTAAAAGATATAAAAAGAGAATTAAAAAGAGAATTAAAAATTAATATAGTATAAATACATATGACACTATCAGACTATTTTGATAATCTCCATAATGCACAGAATGAAGATGAGGTGTGTGAATGCTTGAAAAAGATTATAAAAAATTTTAACTCGTCTTTTTATAGAGACGAGTTAAAAGATAATCCTTTTTTCTACTCAATAATTAAAGATTTAAAATCAGAGATAATTATAGAAATGCAATTAATGATTGAGCGAATCAAATGTGAGATTGATGGTATGGATGATAAACTTTTAAACACATCAGACCACTCAGAATTTCTAAGACTTAAAGATGTTAGAAGAGAATGTATTTATCTATTAACAGCTTTAGATAATAGATTACACGGTGTTTATTTACTTTAAAATAGATCTTACATATTTTTCAAGATTATCTAACTTAATCATATCTTCTTTATAATCCTTTTCATCATAATATTTTTCAAGATTATCTACATAGGTTTTCATATCATATTCATCTGAATTAATACGTTGTTGAATACTTCTTAAAGCATCCGATAATTTATAAACATTTGATGTATGTAATTGTTTAATACTGTTTAATTTATGTGATACAGCCGTTAAATCATAAATAGTTTTTATTTCATTATCTTTACTATATTGCTGTATAACACTTCCTATATCCATAATTTTTTTAATAGCATTATAAATATATTTATTACTACTTTTTTTAGCATAACTTATATTATTACTAATATTTTGAATATTAAATTGAGTATTCTTTAAGGATTTGAATTCATCTTTAACAAATTGTATAGAATATGGCTTATCATTACTCATTATTAAATTATGTATGCTGTTAGTAAAATTAGACAGTCTGGATAAAGAGTCACTAATTAACATATTTTTAGAAATACCCGCAACAATACTGTTTAATTTTTTAAAATCATTTGACTCAGATTCAAATCCGTGTTGAGTAAACATTTTATCAATATATTTATTTAAATTTATCTTTTTATGTACATTATTACTTAATAGTGCTGATGCATTTTCTTTCTCTGATTTTCGAGTATTAACTATGTCAGTTTTAGAATCGTTAACAAGAATATCATCTAAATATAACACAATAGCAAAATCAGCCGATTGAACATCTTTTAATTGCTGTTTATAACCACTATCCCAGTTAACTAAATACTTTCTCTGTCCACTTCTAACAGGAAGATTAAAATTCCACATACTATAATCCTCTTCCTCTTCTTTCATTTTTTCAGTAAATCTCAAAGGCCCATCATCTGGTGTCAATTTAAATATATTATTATAGTGTATACCATAATCTGTACTTTCCATCATCATACAGCCAAGAAAACTATCAGCCAAATCTTCATATCTTTCACGTGGGACGTTTGGATAATCATAATTAAATGTATTATTGAACACATATGCAGTATTATCATCGGTAACAAATACTTTACCCACTACTAAATAATCTTGCCAATATTGTAATATGTAGCTTTCAGACTCTTCTTCATCTGGATCATAAACACCGATAATAATATCACCTGTTTTAATATCCGCCATCGTCTTAACTGGAGTTAACAATCCGCCACTAACGTCACCAAATCGCTTAAATGGTGCAACATCATCATCTTCATCATATAAATCATCTATATCTTCAAGCATGTGCTTTGCTGAATCTAAAATATCTTGACTTAAAACGCCACCAGTTGCTTTAGGAAACATTGTTCTACTCACCGTGGTAAAATCCATTTGTTTATTACCAGTACCAGTCTCACCAATATATCCATCTTTTAATGAGAACCAATATTTTATACAGTATATTTCTGTTGGGTTCATTACTTCTTCACCATTACCCACAGTCAATGCTTTATATGACGGTAAGTATTGTATCTGGTCATTAGTAACAGAACCCAATGGAATATCATAGTAATGTTCTAAAGTCTTTAATTGTTGTAAAAACTTAGAATATTCATTCTTACCAACCTTTTTAGATATGTAAGATAAAACTGCTGATAAAGCATCAGACTCAAATCCTTCAAAAAATTTTATATATCTCATTTTATAACTAATTTCACATATTTTTCCAATCGAGCGATTTTTATTAAATCACTTTGATACATTTCTTCATTATAATCCTTAACAAAGTCAAGAATGCTTCTAAAGTAGTTATGCTGATTTGTGCAAATTCTCATTAGAACACCGTTTAAAACACCACTTGTACCATGAGTTCTTGTATCTATTATATCCTCAACAGAACGTAATCTTGAATATTCGGCTTGTAAATCTTCAAGCGTTGTAACTGAATGATTTTTGTAATAATCACTTATGTAGTCACCGACTTCTATAAATTTATCAACTATTTCTAAAAATCTTTTAATATTTGGATCACCTGACATTTTTTCAGTGATATCCATATTACTTCTAAAAAGCTCTAAATAAGCTTGTTCGTTCTTTCTATTATTTATAAAGTTATTTTGCATTTTTTCAGCAAAATAATTAACATACTCATCACTAGTATTTGACATAGCATCATCCACTGACCTTATAAAATCATGAAGTTTGTTAGTCATCCAACTGTTTCTACCAAATAGTAAAAACTTATTCCCAACTATACAAGTTAAAATTACTTTATTAAGATTACTGAAATCATTATCTTTAGTTATATTAAGTCTTTTGAATAGAATATCAAAGTATCTTTTAATATTTTTTCTTTTAACTTTATCATCAGATGCAAGTGCGAGCGCACCAGATTTTATATTTTCTCTGTTTTTCCTAATTTCTGGTAGATTTTTCTCAATAGCATTTACTTTTAAAACAATAGCAAAGTCACAAACATCTAATCTCTTAACATTTTCAGTATCCGTCCACTCTCCTTGTAATGGTAAATTAAAATCCCAAGGAGATTTTTTCTTATCACTACCGCTCATAGATAGTTTATCATCATCACCAGTAATAGAATGTAACTCACAATATTCTCCTTCAAAAAGCGCATAACTATAATCATATCTATTTTGAGGTCTTTCAATTCCGTTAACTACACGATATGGTGTATTCCCATCAGCATTACCGCAGTCAGACCAAAGATAATATTTAATATCGTCGGGATTTCTATCATCTACATAAAGCTCACCAATTGCTACATAACTGGTAAAATTTCTTTTTTCATAACTAGTAAACTCACCAACAATGGCTACTAATATCTTATCACCAGTTTTCATTTTTGAAATTTCTTTCACTGGTTTAACTTTTCCACCAATTCCATATCTTCCATATAACCAGTTTAAAATCTTAGGTGTAAATGTAGCATTAAGCTCATTGAAGTTCATTCTTCTATTACCAACCTTAGTAACATCTACAAATCCTTTTTCTAATGAAAACCAATACTTTAAATAATGAATTTCGTTTTCATCACCTTTTGTTCTTCTACTATTTATTGCAAGTGCCTTATTATATGATAAATATTGAACATCACTATCCTTAATACTTGATATAGGAATGTTGTATTCATGTAGCATTGTTTGGAGATATTCCAAAAATCGTGTATATTGATCTTTGCTAATTTTTTTAGAAAGAAATGATAATACTGAGGTTAGTATTGTTGAGTCAAATTTTTCAAATAGCTTAATATATTTCATTACATATATATTAAAAATAATTTTTTAATTTCAAAAAATGTTCTATCTTTGCAAAGAGTTATTACGACTGGTAGATTTAGAGACCGGATAGTTGTAATAATGTTTATGGTAGTAAGTAGCTATTAAATAGATTACGCACCTTTGGTAAACATAGTCAACTACCTTGTATTATTATATTATAGATATGATAAAGGTGTTACAGGAACGGTAAATGATATAAAAAAACTACCGTTCCTTTTTTTTAAATTAACAAATCAAAATATTATGAAATTAAGAGAGAAAATCAGCAAAGATTACATGGAAGCTTTTAAAGCTAAGAACACCACTGCTAAGAATGTATTATCAGTTGTTAAAGGAGAAATACAAACACTTGAGAAAAATACAGGTGCGGATTTATCTGACGAAAATGTTCTTAAAATTTTGACAAAAACCGGTAAAAGTATTAAAGAGACTCTTCAATTTACTGCTGAGTCAAGCGCAGACTTTACTGAACTGACAACACAACTTAATATCGTAGATGCTTATCTTCCAAAGCTTATGAGTAAGGAAGAAGTTGCTGACAAAATTAACGAGATTGTTAAATCAGGTGAAACAAGTATCGGTGGTATTATGAAAGCTTTTGCCACATTACCAGTAGATAAAAAAATGGTTTCTATAATGATTAAAGAAATCTTAGTCTAATAGTATGGAAACTATTAAATTGTCAGAGTTTAATTGGATTAAATCAAACTCTGATTTATTTAAAAAATATCTATATTATCAATACGATTTTCAAGGAAATAAAATTACACACATATCAGTGAAAATTAACACAACCGATGGTGTATCTAAAAGACATCATTGGTTGATTAATATTGAATTATATAAAGCTGGGATTAAATTTCCTTGGTTTACAATAAACTCAAGTGGTGGTATAAAAGACCGTGCTAATGTTTATTTATCTAAAATATACGATAAAAGGAAACAAATGCACGAACCTAAAGAGGTGCGATGGTTAAAAGAACAATATGTAGAGGGAAGCTTTGAAAAATTATTTAAACAAATAAAAAGAGATAACTTATTAAACGATATATTACAATGAAAAATTTAGTAGAAGAATTAAGATGGAGAGGTTTGCTACACAACATAATTCCTGGAACTGAAGAGCAACTTCTTAAAGAAGCTACTACCGCATACATTGGATTTGATCCAACTTCCGACTCACTACACATTGGAAGCTTAGTACCAATTATACTTTTAAAGCACTTACAAAACTTTGGTCACCAACCTATTGCAGTTGTTGGCGGAGCTACTGGCATGATTGGAGATCCATCTGGGAAATCATCAGAAAGAAACTTATTAAATGAAGAAGCCTTAGCGAAAAATGTTGAAGGTATTAAAAGAACATTGTCAAGATTTATTGATTTTGATAATTCAAATGCACTTTTACTAAACAATTTTGATTGGATGAAAACATTCAGTTTTATTGACTTTGTAAGGGATATTGGTAAAAAGATTACAGTTAATTACATGTTATCTAAACAATCTGTTAAAAATAGAATTGAAGGAGAAGGTATGTCATTTACAGAATTTACATACCAATTAATTCAAGGTTTTGATTTCTTACATCTTAACAAAGAATTTAATTGTAAACTTCAAATGGGTGGCTCTGACCAATGGGGAAATATTACAACTGGTACAGAACTTATTGCGAAAACTAATGGTAATGAAGTATTTGCTATGACTTGTCCATTGCTTACAAAAACAGATGGTACTAAATTTGGAAAATCTGAAAGTGGTAATATTTGGTTAGATAAAGACAAAACATCTGTTTACAAATTTTTCCAATTTTGGTTGAATACAAGTGATGCTGATGCGGAGAGATTTATTAAAATCTTCACATTTTTAGATAAAGAAACTATTGATAACCTAATTGAGAAGCATAATGAAGCAAGACACTTATTTTTACTTCAAAAAACATTAGCATCCGAAATTACCAAAATGGTACACGGTGAAGATGAATTACAAAGAGCTATTAAAGCATCTGAAATTCTATTTAGTAATGCTGGTCTTGATGAACTTGATGAAGAAACATTTTTGGAAGTTTTCATTGATGTTCCGCAAGCAGAGATTAATATGTCTGATTTAGATAAAGGATTTCCTATTTTAGATTCATTATCAAAAACTGGATTTCTAACATCAAATAATGATGCAAGAAGAGCTTTAAAAGAAAATTCGGTATCAGTCAATAAATCTAAAGTAGGTGAAGAGTTTGTACTTACACGTGAAAACATAGTAAGCGATAAATTTATTCTCTTACAAAGAGGTAAAAAGAAATACTTTGTTCTAAAAGTTGTTTAATAGTGAAATTAATATTTCATCACTATCATGATAATAAATTAAACTCTATATTAAATTGCAATATTTGATTATATTTAATATCTTTGTAAAAAATATAATATGACCAATATAGATATATTAGAAGCAAATAAACTAAGAGCAATAACAGGCGTAGGTATTATGTCTTGTAAAAAATCTTTAGATGAATCTAATGGTGATTTTAATAAAGCTATTGAAATTTTACGAAAAAGTGGAGAAAAAATTAATGCCAATTGTTCATATAATGAATTTAGTGAAGGTGTAGCAGTTGCTGTTATAAATAATAGTAAAACTGAGGGTGTCGCAATTACTTTAAAGTGTGAAAACAATTATACTAGTAAGAATCAGATATTTATAAGTCTAGCTACAGAATTTGCAAATATTGGATTTAAATTTGATAACAAAGAAGATTTAATTAAAGAGGTTAATGAAAAAATAATTAAACAATCTGCTATTTTTGATGAAAAAATTGAAATTGGACATTTTGAAAAATTAAAAGGTAATTTCATTGGTTCTTATATACATACAGGAAATAAAATTGCCGTCTTAACTGCGATTTCAAATAATATTAAAGGTGTTGAAGAGGTAGCAAAAAATGTAGCTATGCAATGTGCCTCAATGAATCCAATAGCATTAAATGAAAATTCAATTGATACTAATATTGTTGCTAAAGAAATTGAAATTATAAAATGTATATTAGAAAAAGAAAAAAAACCAGAAGTAATTATTGACAAAATTATTAAAGGTAAATTTGCACATTTTGTTAAAGAAAATACATTATTAAATCAAAATTATATTAAAGATAATAAATTAACTATAGAATCTTATGTAAAGTCAATTGATAGAAATTTAACTATCACCGGATTTAAAAGAGTTTGTTTATAAGATATATTAATCAATTTAAAATTTTTTGAATAATTAAAATAAATATTAAAATAAATTAGGTAGTGAATATAACTTTTTATATCTTTGCACTATAATAATAACAAAATAACAAAAAGAGAGAATAATATCTTAATATATATAACAATGGGAACAACATTTAAACATACAAAATTTAACTCTTTCAAGTGGTTTAGCACTTGTGAGTTCGGCTGTATGGACAATATTGTTCTTGACACAAA
>Ga0075163_10005047_pt1 | contig 17648 bp, 14 predicted proteins | sample JI1023141ADNA_FD_71478 | JGI IMG/M metagenome (GOLD analysis project Ga0075163, IMG submission 71478) | Wastewater effluent complex algal communities from Wisconsin, to seasonally profile nutrient transformation and Carbon sequestration -... | ecosystem: Engineered > WWTP > Effluent > Algae...
TCGCTATTCACCTTTTTCCTCCTAATCGCTCTGAGCTCTAGAGTAGGTGCGGCTGAGCAAGCTGTCAATTCCACGAAGGGATCGTCGGAACTCCTTTATGAAAAACACATGGAGGTTCAGTGTTATATTGTCTCATATCAGCAGCTTGGAGAATTTTTTAGTCAAAAAAGTGGATCGATCACGCAACTTCCGACAAAAGAGCTATTGCCACATAAAATGGACATTTGTTTTCTCATCCGTATCAAAAACATAGGTCCTATGGAAGTGTCTGGTATGTTACACTGTTTTGTTCCCTGTTGCTTCTATCCCTTCCCTGTGAAAGTGATGAAAATGCCTCCACACATGGACGATTATTATGATTTTGTCATCCAGTTTGATTCTGGGCTCATTGCAAGAGAAGGTATTTTTCCCCAAATCACCTACACATGGGACTCTATTGAAATTTATCCATAGGAGAAAGAAAAAATATGACGAAGAAACAATTGTTGGGAGTTTTAGCAAGCTCATTTTTTCTACTCCTTGTTCCCTTAGAAGCGCGCAAATTGGATCTAGGATCATACATAATGTTTTCCTGTCCTGAATATGCTCAACATATGCAGGTAGAGTGTTACATTATCAATCGAGAGCAGCTCGCTAAAGTTGTTACCACTTCTATGAGTCCATTGACTCAGTTGACGAATAAAGAACTCCTAAATTCTTCGGAGATTTATCTGTTCGTCAGGATCAAAAATAATGGTGAGTATGTCCCTTTTGGAACGCTCGATTGCTTTGTTCCTGGTGTAAAATCTCCCTTCCCCATCGAAGTCGTCCACATGTTTGGGAGAAGAGAAAAGTTTTGTCAGTATGCTTTGCGTCTCGATCCAACGGTGATCGATAAAAATGAAAACAAGCCGGATCTGACTTACGATTGGGGTTACCTCTATCGCATGTAGCTTAATTAGGTAAGAGATGTTGCCTTGCAAGTGTACAAATGTCTTTGCATATAAAAAAATGCTTTATCTAAGATAGGTCCGATTTTTACGAGAGGTCGTTTGAATGAAGAAGTTATCGCTATTCACCTTTTTCCTCCTAATAGCTCTGAGCTCTAGAGTAGATGCGACTGAGCAAAGTGTCAATTCCACGAAGGGATCGTCGGAACTCCGTTATGAAAAACACATGGAAGTTCAGTGTTATATTGTCTCATATCAGCAGCTTGGAGAATTTTTTAGTCAAAAAAGTGGATCGATCACGCAACTTCCGACAAAAGAGCTATTGCCCTATGACATGGACGTTTGTTTTCTCATCCGTATCAAAAACACAGGTCCTATGGAAGTGTCTGGCATGTTACACTGTTTTGTTCCCTGTTGCTTCTATCCCTTCCCTGTGAAAGTGATGAAAATGCCTTCACACATGGAAGATTATTATAATTTTGTTCTCCAGTTTAATTCTGGGCTCATTGCAAGAGAAGGTATTTTTCCCCAAATCACTTACAAATGGTACTCTCTTAAGATTTATCCACAGGCACAGGAGAAAAAGAAAATATGACGAAGAAGCAATTTTTGGGAGTCTTAGTAAGCTCACTTTTTCTACTCCTTGTTCCCTTAGAAGCGCGTAAATTGGATCCAGGATCGCATATGATGCTTTCGTGTCCTTGGTATGCTAAGAACATGCAGGTAGAATGTTACATTATCAATCGAGAGCAGCTCGCTAAAGTTGTTACCACTTCTATGAGTCCATTGACTCAGTTGACGAATAACCAGCTCCTAAACTCTTCGGAGATTTATCTGTTTATCAGGATCAAAAATAATGGTGAGTATGTCCCTTTTGGAACGCTCAACTGCTTTGTTCCTGGTGTAAAATCTCCCTTCCCCATCGAAGTCATAAAAATGTTTGGGAGAAGAGAAAAGTTTTGTCAATACGCTTTGCGTCTCGATCCAATGGTGGTCGATAGAAATGAAAAGCAGCCGACTCTGACGTATAAGTGGGTTTACCTCTATCACTTGTAGTTTAAATAGGTAAGAGATGAAAATAAAAACTTGCTTCCTCTTTTTTTGTTTTTCTCTCTCTCTTTTTGGAGATTCTTCCTATGACTCTTATGGGAGCCTTGAAAAGATCTCCAACTCCGAAAAGGGGGAAGTCTGTTATCAGTATGATCCTATTCACCGATTGCAAGCTGCTCATTATTCTAATGGTCCCCACTTTTCTTATTCTTATGATTACAATAGTCGTTTAAAAACTATTGATGGTCCCCATGGAAAAACACTCTTTTCTCATCACCTCTCAGGTCAGGTTGAGGAGGTAACCCTTCCGTCAGGGAAGAAAATAACATATCGATATGACACTGGTGGTCATTTGACCGAGCTCGTTTATCCTGATGGAGAAAGTGTTCATTACACATATGATGCTCGTGGTCGGTTAAGAGAGGTTAAAAGTAAAGGGGGCTTAAGCAAATATGAATATGATGATTTGACAAATCTCATTCTTAAAGAAACCCTTCCCAACGGGATATCAACCTCTTATGTCTACGACGGAGATCTAAACATCAGTGAGGTGAGTCATGTAGACGGGGAGGGAGCCCTCCTCACCAAATATCAATATTCTTACGACGCAAAAGGAAATTGTAACACTCTAAAAGAAATCAGACCAAATCATACAATTTTAACAACATATCGATATGACTCTTTAGATCGCCTGGTTTATCGAGAGAGTGATGATGGAACTTTTGAAAGATACACATACGATCCGATAGGAAATCGCCTTTCAAAAGAAACCCATGAAGAGTCAATCCATTATGTATATGATCATCACAATCGATTGATTCAAGAAGGGGAGATTGACTACAGCTACGATAGTTTTGGAAATCTCACTCAGAAAAAGTCCCCTTCTTTTCAAATACGCTATTCTTATGATCCTACAGGGAAACTCATCTCTTTTGAGGAGGGATCTCAATCTGTTAAATTTGAATACGATGGTTTGGGGCAAAGAATCTCAAAAACTGTGAATGGGAAAACGACCTATTTCATCAATGACCCGATTGCTCCTCTAAGTCGAGTACTCATGGAAGTGAACTCTGAAGGAGAGGTCAAGAAATATATCTATGGCCTTTCTAGGTTTGCAGTAGAAGAAGAAAGGGCCCACTCATATTTTCTCTATTCTCATCCTGGAAAAAGTATTTCTCATCTTATCGATGAGCAGGGAAAGGTCCATCCACTGAAGTATGATTCTTTTGGGATTTCATCAGATCATCCACCTCAGCTATCCTATGGGTTTAATGGTGAGGAGAAAGATTGTGAAACAGGGCTTATTTTTTTGCGACAAAGGTATTATGATCCCTCGATGGGACGGTTTATTTCTCCCGATTTTCTGATAGGAGATCTTACAAATCCTCAAACGTTAAACCCTTACATCTTTGTCCTCAACAATCCCATTTCTTATATCGATCCTAATGGGTTGAGTGCAACAAAAGTTCCCTTAACGATCTATTGCAATCCTCCTAGAGTGATTTTACCAAACGGAGAAAAGTCTTGGTTTGGACATGGCTGGATAGGAGGAGTGACAGAAAATGGGGAGTCATTTTCTATAGGAGTATACCCTGGCCCCGATTTTCGACCACATGATATTCCCAAGGCCTTGTGCAAGGAGACGGTCAGATTAGACTTGTGGATCACACCACAACTCCAAGAGCGTGCAATAAAAGCAATCAATGATGGAGGTTATTGTTTCTTTGGAAATAATTGTATTGATCATGTTGTTAAAGCTTTAGATGCGATCAAGTACCCTCATCCTTACTTTAAGGTGAATGAGGAGTGGGACAACATCTCTAACCCAGCTTATTTGCATGATTGGATTCTGAGCGAAAGAAATCATATTCATCCAAATTTTTTGCCTCAAAAAGGGGATATTTTAGTTGGAGAGACCTCAGCTTCAAATCATTTTTCAAGAGGTGAAAACCATCCCAGTTATATTAACTTGCACTTTTCTCGACCAAACTATGGAGGGGTTTTGCTTGATAAGAGTGCTGAGGTTTTGACGAAGCTGAGTGACATATCAGGGGTTATTTATGACGAGAAGATGGGTCAAATGATTCTCTATGGGCATAAGAATGTAACATTTCCTCATATGGACATGGATGACTTAGCTGTGGCGGTTCGCTCCATTTATGGTCTAGGGACGAAGGGACCGGAAAGCCCTGGAGTTTCCATGGATCTCGGGACGAGACCTGAGGGGAAAAAGAATAAGACATGTATGGTTGTCTCTTATTTTGGAGAAACTGAAAACACCCGCTTTGGACAGATCATGTTTGAAGCTGATCGTGTTTTAAAGGTTTTATCGATCGGGAAAGACGATGTCACAGAAAAGCCTATCAAATCCTCTGTTGCTGGTTACCGCAATTTGCAGACTTTACGATTCACAGAGGGAAGGCCTAGTGGCGATGGCTCTTGTCGGATGTGGTTTGTTCCAAAGAGAATTACCCTTTCAGAGTCTCAAGATGGGACCTCTATGGTTTTTAATGAGACTCGGATGGAGGTTCTGACCGAATCAACTTTCAAAAAAAAGGGTGTAAGGGATAAAGCTGCAGAAAAATTCGCTTCCCATTTTACTGAGCACTATGACGATTTTTCAAAGGAGTATCCGATTCTTACCGAACTCAAGAGGCTAGGGAAAATCACAGCGATTGTCAAATGGATCCATGAAAAAAATCTTCCTTTCGATCTCTCATTTTTTCAAAATTATGCCCCTTATTATAGAGAAACTCCCAAATATTCACCGATTATAGGAGAGATGTTAGGAGGAGAGTTGATTGTTGGAGGGGTTGTTTATACGTTAAATAGTGGAAATTATCTTATTCAAAAAAGTGGGCAGGCTGATCAGATCAAGAAAGAGATTTTGCGTGAGCGCCCCAATGATGAAGCCTTGAGTTGGAATTTTGGGCGCAATATGACAGCTGTTGTAAAGCAGGTTGGAAAATCTCTTAAAGTCGGCGAAGTTCGTAAAACATTTGTCGATCTCTCCTATTCGGGAGGAAATATCCCTCTTTCTTTTGTCCGCACCTACAGCTCTTTTAATGAGACCTCTTGTCCCTTTGGAAGGGGGTGGGAGTGTGTTCCTGCAAAAATCTGTTTCCATCAGGGTCTTACTTCTTTTAGCTTTAGTGATGGAACAGCCCTTAACCTATATCCACAAATTACCCTTCAACTAGAAGGAATGGAATCAGTTTATACCCTCGCAGGCTTAACCCAAGAGAAAGAGCCCCTCTACAAAAAAGAAAAAAGTCCCTTCTACCTTGTCCAAGACTCCCAAGGGAGCTTTACCTGGCATAGACAAAATGAAACCCTTACCTTTAATTCTAAAGGTCAGCTCACTCATCTTTTCGACTTAAGCGGGAGAGGACTTGAGTACCACTACGATCAAGGGTATCTTATCCAAATCTCTCACTCTTCTGGTGAAACTATTAGCCTTGAATACATCGATAAAAAACTCCATAGCATCACCGGTCCTGGAGGGAAAACCCTTTATTACGGATATGACTCTCAAGGAAGGCTTCAAAAAGTCCACGATGCTGAAGGGACCCTGACTAGTTATGGTTATGATCATGGTCATCGGCTCACCACTATCTATAACGGTAAGGGAATCCCCCTTTTCTCTGCCAAATACGATAACCATCACCGCGCTATAGAGCAAACAGTGGGAGAAAATGTTTCGACACAATCTTTCAATCTTCGGGATCACTCCGCCTCTTTTGAAACAGCCACAAACACCTACCAGCACCAATATGATCCAGAGTATCGTCTGAAACGGATGGAAGATGCTCTAGGAAGAGAAATCGAGTTCACGTATGGAGAAAATGGATCACAAAAAATCGTCACGAGTAGTGGTTTTGAGATAGAGTATAAGTATGACGATCAAGGAAGGCTTATTACAGTCTCCAACGCATATGAAGGAACAAGAAGCTTTTCTTACAATCCCCAAGGGAAAATCATTTGTGAAATCGATGGGAGTGGAAATAAAATCCGCTACCAATATGACCCTTTAGGACGTCTTATCGCTATTTACGACCCCCTTCTTCTCAAATCTATCCGTTTCTTTAATAACCAAACGGAGATCGAAGCAAGCCCTGACTATCTCACCACCTTTGAATATGACGAAGAAACAAGTCTTCTGAAATCGATCACCTTTCCAGATGGTCGAAAAGAAACCTATGATTACAGTGCGCAAGGTCTCCCCACCCACATCAAACTTGCAAATGGAACGACCATCACAAGAGAGTATGATGCTAGCCATCACCTCGTCAAAGTACAAACTCAAGGGAAAACAATAGAGTACGACTATGATCATCGCGATCATATCACTAAAATAACCTCTCAAGGAAAAGCGCATTGTTTTCATTACGATCTTTCTGGGAATCTCACTTCCTATTCCGATCCTTTAAGGCATAAGACAGAATATCATTATGATTCCTATGAAAAGTTGATTGAAACCATCGATCCCTTAAAACAATCCACAACCTATGAATATGGCTCTTCAGGACTGTGCAAAATGCATCTTCCCAATGGATCAACTAGAGAGATCCTGTATGACGAGTATTCTAGACCTGTTGCTATGCGGTGATATGATGAATTTGCCTCGTATCGCTACAATGATTTCTGATCAAGACTTTCACTATATCGATCATCTAGCTCCTCTCTCGTCGTTACTTGAGGTTCCAATGGTCCTTTCCGATGAGAGGCTTATGGAGCTTGTGAATACCTATTACCCTGAAGTAAAAATAAACCTCCTCTTTCCTCTTGAGCTTCCACAGTATTTAGTTTCCGAGTTTGAAATGATTCTCACATGTCTCCCCACTCCTCTCTTTAAGAGTATTGTTTATGCTGCAGAACTCATCAACCACAAAACATTGATCAATGTATGGTGTCCCCATGGGAATTCTGACAAGGGGCATAAGGGTCCCTATATGGAAGAATTGAATCAAGAAAAGGTGGCGCTTGTTTATGGAGAGAAAATGATAAGTTTTCTTTCAGATAAGGGGAGTTATAATCAGTTAGAGAAGGTTTGTATTACAGGGAACTACCGGTATCGCTATTATAGAGAGAGGAAAAAGTATTTGGATGATCAACTTGCTCCTTTCCTCCCTAAGAAATCTCTTCCGACTATCCTTTATGCTCCTACCTGGAACGATAATGAAAATAACTCCTCTTTTGATCAAGTTTCTAAAATGTTGATAGAAATGCTTCCTGATGATTTGAATTTAATCATTAAATTGCATCCCAATATTTTTGCTTCACCTGAATTATTAGAGGTCTATCGGGACATTCACTCTAAAAAAGAAAACTTAAGTATTCTCCCTGAGTTCCCTTCTGTGTATCCCATTCTAGATCATGTTGATTTCTATTTAGGGGATATGTCTTCTATTGGGTATGATTTTCTAACATTCAGAAAACCGATGTTTTTTTTAAATACAAACCAAAGAGATCCTCAAAATGATCTTAGTCTCTATTTAACGCAATGTGGAAGGGTTATAGAACCTGAAGATTTTGGAGCAATCTACTCGATCATTAAAGAAGATGACTCTTCCATGTATACAAAGAAGCAAGAGATTTTATATCATTCTGTGTTTGGAAAGGAAGAAAAGATAAAAGAAGGGCTGAATACCTATTATGAACAGTTCATCCATTCTTGCTAAAGGGTGTGGGGTCTGCATGGCTCCAGGTGATTCTGTTAACCACCTGGATCATATTGCTCCGATTGCAGAGATCATGCAAATTCCTATGGTTATCGAAGAGGAGTTTCTTTTAGAAACAATGGAGGCTTATTATCCCCAAATTGAAACCATTTTTGTGGACCACCACGCCAAACTTTTAGAAACAATCGCTACTCAATTTGACTATCTTTTTGTAACAGGGGCCGATTATCGGTTGAACCTTTCTCCATTATTAAAGTTGATTTATCAACGAGAGATCCCTTTTTGGTACTGCAACCACGGAAATTCTGACAAAACGCTCGACCATTTTAAAAAGCAGAATTTTGCTTTTATTTATGGACCACAAATGGAAAGACGTCTGAAAGAGGAAGGATCCTTTGATCAACTTGAAGGGGTTGTAAAAACAGGAAATTTCCGACTAAAATTTTATCAAAAGTATGAAGCTTTTTATGATCGCATTGCACGAGAAGAGGTTTTTTCCAAATTTGATCAGCCGAGACCAACACTTCTTTACGCTCCTACTTGGGTAGATAGCGAAAAAAATACCTCAATCTTTGAGGTGGGGCTCTCTGTTCTTGATCAACTTCCTGATGATTATAATTTGATTGTGAAGATGCACCCCTGGCTCATTCATCATCATCCCGGCTATATCACCCATCTTGAAGAGCGTTTCAAAGAGAAAAAAAACATTGTTTTTTTAAGCTGCTATCCCTTGATATTCCCTATTTTAAAGGAGATTGACATCTATTTAGGTGATTTTTCTTCAATTGGTTATGATTTTCTTGCATTTGATCGCCCCATGTTCTTTTTCGATGCTGCTGAGCGTATTAAACTGCGACCACACTCTACGTATCTTCATCAATGTGGGAAACTTATTCCTGAAAATTTCTATTCCTCGATCTATTCCTTTATTGAAAAAAATCTTCCAGAACAAAACAAGTTGACAGAGATACGAAAAGAACTCTATTTGGATGCTTTTGGAGAGGAGAAGGAGTTTGAAAAGATTCGCTCAGAGGTTTTATCGACTCTTAAGTTCTCGTCAATAAAGAATTGAAATCGGATCATCCATCTTCTTCTATTAAGGATAAAGGAGGAAGGATAGTCACTTCTAAAAGGGTTTCTAAACTTCCTGCGCATAATCTGGCTTCTATTTCGTAAGAAGGACTTCCTTCTTTCAAAGAGGCAACATGAGTCACATGGGCAACGGGGAGATCTTTTGGAAATGTCCCATCCATCCCTGTTGTGACTAAGAGATCTCCTTCTTTGATGAGTGGGATCCAAGCTTCCTTTTCTAAGTTTTGAAGTTCTTTTCCACTTCTCAGTTCTAAGGGAGGATTTTCTTCATCACCAAAATCATAATTAAAACCTATTCCTCTTAATATTTCTGAATGGATCCTAAAGTGAGAGGATGCACTTCCGGTCAACTCTCCTTTTGCCAAATAGGCTCCCTCTTTTCCTTCTTGAAGAGTCTCTAGAAGATGTTTCAGATGACTAAGGGTTTCTTGAGTTTCTCCACGCACAATTGCTTGATTGTAAACCTGCTTAACAAGAGACTCAAATTCTCGATCGTTTGTTTTTCCTCGCGCTGCTCTAACAGAGGGGACGACGCGGCTATCTGTTAGGAGGCGCACTCGACTTTTATGGCGGTCTACTTGATCGATAACACCAACTAAGTAAGGCCCTTTTAATACGGGACTCCCAACGGCAATGACTGTGTGATCTATCTGTTCATTGTGAAGGCTTCCTAGGTTAATCCAAAGGGTTGTATTCCATTCTCCATGATCTCTACGGATGACTTTTGCAGTGAGAGAGAAAAGCTCTAAGTTTAAGAGATTCTCTGCTCCCTTTTTTCTTCTTTTAAAGAACTCTAATCCTTTTTCCTCATCGAGATCGGTGAGTTCTTTGAGTTTTTTGAGTTGATATTCAATGCGATCCTCAGAATAGAGACGATGACGGAGGGTTTCATTTTGGTTTTTTAAAAGGAGATTTTCGACTTGAAGGGTTTCAGTTTTTTCTTTCTCTTTTTGGGAGGTGAAGGATCCTTGTAGCTCTCTTCCTTTTTTCCATAAGCTGGAAGAAACGGTTCCGGCTCCACTTCTTAACCCCTGGACAATAACTCCAGGGAGATAAAATAAACAAAACAGAAAAATTCCTAATAGGAAATAAGAGCGGTATCTTTTTCTATTCATCCTCTAGTCTTCAAAAGGGCTTCAATCACATAGGGTAGGTTTTCTTCGTTTAGCCCTGTTAGGTTGATCCTTCCACTTTTTGTTAAGTAGACTCCATATTCATCCATCATACGTTCAACTTGGCGTTCATCTATGCCTAGCATCGAAAATAATCCGTACCGTCTTTTTAAAAAACTAAATTTATCTTTCCCGTATTGCTTTTCTAAGGCTTTGACAAGCTCTGTTCTCATGAGATTCACTCGTTCCCTCATTTGATTGAGTTCCCCTTTCCACATTTCAATAAGACCGGGCTCTTGGAGAATGGTTGTCATGATCCCTCCTCCGTGTCTTGGAGGGTTAGAGTAGTTGATCCGTGCAAGGCGCTTTACAACTGTGGACAGGTTCTGAGAAAGTTGCTCATTTTTTGCAATGATTGATAAACACCCGATTCTTTCGCTATATAAACCAAAATTTTTTGAGTATGAAGCTGCAACAAACATTTCATGTCCTTGGGAGGCGAAGTAACGAATAGCCCATGCATCTTCGTCTATTCCTCGTCCAAAACCTTGATAAGCAAAATCAAAAAAGGGAATTAATTTGTGCTTTAAAAAAAAGGTCGAAAGTTCTTTCCATTGGGAATCGGTAGGATCACATCCTGTCGGATTATGACAACATCCGTGGAGAAGAACAACACTACGTTCAGGTGCTTTGGACAGGGTGTTTAACATTCTCTCAAAATCGAGACTGTGGGTTTCAGAATTATAGTAGGGATAGGTCTCAATTTCCATCCCACATGCTTCAAAAATTCCTTGGTGATTTGCCCATGTGGGGTTTGAAAGATAAATTTTTTTGGTGACATCTCTTGCTAGAAATTCTCCTCCAAGTCTTAGCCCACCAGTTCCACCAACTGTTTGAGCGCCGTAGAGAATTCCTTTTTCTTTCTTGCAGTAGTCTTCACCAAAGGTAAGTTTTTGCGCTTCATGGATAAAGACTTCGTCTCCTGCTATTGGAAGATAGAGTTTATCCTCTTCAATTTTAAAGAGAATTTTTTCAGCTTCCTTTACTGAGCGAAGGGGCTTTGTTGTTAAGTTTTCATCACGAAAAATCCCTACAGTCAGATCGACTTTGTTAGGATTTTTGTCTTTTTTAAACCGATTGCCAAGTCCAAAGATGGGATCGGGGGGAAAAGGCTTTACAGTTTCAAAAATACTCATACGCTATTCTCCTCAAAAAGGTGCAAAACTCCGATTGTGCCAATTCGTTGAAAAAAACTCCCGCATAATTTACTATTAGGCCTCTTGCATAACCCGCTCTATATGAAAAAAAGAGGTTTTTTTGAGCAGATTTTTTGCAAAATTCTGAGACCATGTGTGAATATATGGCCGATGAATTTTGCGAACAAGATGCCGAAAAGGACCTTTTTTTCATGTGGATGGGGTTATGCAAGAGGTCTATTTTTCTTTTGGGGCGTTAGCTCAGTTGGTAGAGCGCAACAATGGCATTGTTGAGGCCAACGGTTCGACTCCGTTACGCTCCAATTTTAAAAATCGATTGCTACCCGCATTGTAAGTCCATAAAAGGTTAAATCTTCGGCGTAGCGAATGAGCTGGAATCGAAAATCTTTGGTTTTATTGGTTTCGATTTCTACTGATTGATTTTGTCTCCAAAAATATTCTCCTTCATATCCCACTAGAAAGCTGAGCTGTGTCCACTTCAAAGGAAAGTCCCAATTGATTCCTGCAAAGAAATGGATGATGGGAGTGAATAGATGAGAATTTCCACTTAATTGGATTTCGTTTTCATAGTGTTTAACATTAAAATGTCCATACAAAAGAGAGGTGTCTGCACTAGAAATAAGGGCAATATTGGAAATCAAGTACCATTTAAGTTTGAGTCCAAGAAAAGGGCCAATCCCTTCAAAGTGACACCAATCTTTAATCCGAATTTTTTCTGTTCCTTCGTAGGTCACCCCTTGTTTTTGGTTAATCCAAGCTTTTCTAAGCCCTAGTTCTGTAGAAAGGCCGAAAAGGCGCGATAAAAAAGAGCTTTTCTCAATAGACAGTGTCACATTGTCATAGTCGATTTTATAGTCTGATGTTGCTTTAAGATGAGAGGGGGGAATAGCACTTTTCAAAGATACAAGAAGAGAGGGGGGGATAGCGCTCTTCCCTTCTTTATCTTGCGTTCCAAAGTGGGTATAAGTTCCTTTGATTTCCCATTTCACAATAGGAAGTTGGAGACAAGCACTCAGCCGATATCCCCAATCCCAATCGAATGATTGAGTTTCAACTTTTCCTTTACTTTTTGTAGCAAGCTTGTATACGTATTCTGTTCCACCCACTTTTGCGTGCCAATAAAGAGGGGAGGCAGAAAACTGCAATCCAATCCATCCTTTTTCAAATGTGTCATTCGCAAAATTTGCTCCAAAGGAGCCTTCTTGATTTGATATCCCCACCTCCTTCATTTCTCCTTCAAGGATAGAAATGCGCTCTTCAAGATTGTTTCCAAAAAGAGAAGAAATGATAATAAATGGAAAAAAAAGATACTTCATGCGAGAGAGTTTACGCAAGAAGAGATTATTGGGCTAGTTATTTGGAGAGAAGGACTCGAAAGCTTCAGAGTTGTCCTCTAGAGCTCCATGATCGGTTGGGGTATAATTGGCAAATTGGGCAAACTCTTTTCGATAAGCAACGTCAATATTTCCTACTTTTCCGTGTCGGTTTTTCCCGACGATCACTTCTGCGAGCCCCGGTTTATCGTATGGATCATAATATTCTCGGCGGAGGAGGAACATCACAACGTCAGCATCTTGCTCAATGGCTCCCGATTCTCTTAAATCTGACATCATGGGACGGTGGCCAGTCCGTTCTTCTACTTTACGAGAGAGTTGAGAACCGCAAAGGATAGGAATATTTAGCTCGCGTGCAAGAGTTTTAAGCATCCGTGAAATTTCAGAGATTTCTCCTTGTCTATTTTCGCTTCCGTAATAATTGCTGGAGCCTGAAAGAAGTTGCAAGTAATCGATGACAAGAAACTGGACATCATGAGCTTCTTTCATTCGCCTTGCACGTGCGCGGAGGTCGGTGATTTTAAGTCCCGGCTGATCATCAATAATGACAGGGGCTTTTTGCATTTTATTGACCGTTCCAACAACCCGCTGGAATTCAGATCCGTTAAGAGCACCTGTTTGAATTTTGCTCGACTCTACCTCTGATTGAGAACAAATCATCCGGTGAAGAAGTTGTTCAGCGCTCATCTCTAGAGAGAAAATTCCGACAGGCATCTGATGTTTGAAAGCGATATTTTCTGCGATATTAAGGGCAAAAGCAGTTTTCCCCATCCCTGGACGACCAGCAAGAATAATAAGATTTGAAGGGGCGAGTCCATTGATCATTTTATCGAGGTCAGTAAAGCCTGTAGGGACTCCTGTAAAGCTAAGAGCATCGCCTCCCTTTTCGAGGTAGGTCTCTTGTCTCTCTTCTAGCTCTTTTAGATAGGGAAGACCCGATTCAGAAACAACCCCCGAGAGGATATCTTTAATCTGTTTCCCTGCTTTTGCGTTAGATGCTTGAGAAATCGCAAAGAAGGTTTTTTGGGCATCATCAAGGGCTCCATGAACATCTTTTGGTTCTTCTAAAGCTCCTTTTTCGATTTCTTGGGCTGCATAAATCATTCGGCGAAGAATCGATTTATTTTTGATGAGTTCAACGTATTCTTCGATATAAGCAGATGTTCCAGCGTACTGTGCTAGAGTGGTAAGATAACTTACCCCTCCGATTCCATCTAGTTTATCAAGCCGCTTTAAATCTTCTGCAACTAAATGAATATCTGCAGGCTTGTCTGCTTTGAAAAGTTCTTTTAAGGAATTAAAAATGGTCTGATGTTCGGTGTAATAAAAATCGGTTCCACTCAAGGCATCGGCTGCCACATTTAGACTGTTTACCTTCGTAAGCATGCATCCGAGAACCATCATCTCTGATTCTTTCGAATTGGGTGCAACTTTGACTTTTTTCTTTTCTTTTTCTGCCATCCCTTCATTCTATGGGTACTGAAAAAAAAACAAAAGAGTTCTTTTCATTTTAAAAAAAGAGTATATCTTTAGCCGTGATGACAAAAGTTTTACCTTCGACGTTTCATTATTTTGATAAACACTATTCGGTTATCGATGATCGCCGGATTTTTACTGCACTTCTTCGTCATGCTTCCATTCCGGTGACAATGGTCGCTGATATGGTGATAGGGATTGCTTATCTGATTTTTCTAGGAATCAAAAGAGAGCTTAACGAAGAGCTCTTTTGGGAAATCTCTCACCAGCAGCTTTTCGAATACCCCTTTCAACAATTTATTTATTTCCTTTTTTCTACTGTTGCAACAGCAAAATACCGAGATTATGCGGTAGGATATGCATCAGGACAATGGGGAGTCGTTAAATTTTCTTCCGAGATTTATCGAGGCAAACCTGTGGTCTTTGAACATGTGATTTCTCAATATGAGTCTTCTCGCTCCTTTTTAAATGTTCCTCTCAATGACGAAGCGTGCAAAAATCTTCACCAATTTGTCGAACATATCATTCGCTTTAATCATCTTCGTTCTCAAATAAATGGAGAAAGTTGCATCAAAAAGGATCAACCTCTTTATCGTCTTTTTTATGATGAAAAGCCCTATGGAGTTCAAGATTTAGAGACGATTTATTTAAGAAAAGTTAACGAACTAAGATGTTATGAAAAGGAGGCTTTCAAAGAAGCTAAAGATGTTCTAAAAACTTTTTTTGATTTGCCTCGTATTCTTCGTCTTCGTCTTCAAGAAAAAAGGGCCTCTAAATTAGAGGCCCTTTGACGGAAAGGGAGGGATTTGAACCCTCGGTACCCTTGCAGATACGCGTCCTTAGCAGGGACGTGCCTTCGGCCGCTCAGCCACCTTTCCTCAGAAAAATAAGAGGAGTTTATGCGATTGGGAATTAATTGACAATGAGAGGACTTTCGTTAGCTCGCTTTGGAGGCAAAATCCGACGAAGCAAGGGTGGATTTTGCCTCCAAAGCGAGCTAATGAAGGTCCTCTCAAAGCCTATTCAATCAGGTTGGAGTGATGGATCCGTTTGCCATTCAGGGCATTCCAGTGGGTGGTATGGAGGGAACCATCGGGATTTTGGACGGTGATGCTATAAATGGGGAGAAAGACATCTTGTGTGCTTCGGATCGCAAAGTCGGTTCCAAAAGCAGCTTCTGCTGCCTTTTTAATTTGGGCAGGGGAGTAGCGGCGAGCGATCCGTTCGGAATGTTTGCAGCTTTTGGTCACAAGGGGATCAGCAATGGTTGTTGAAGGGCGCACGTTGATGATCGGTTCGTGAAGGTGAATCCGGTAGTCATTTCCATGTTGAACGATTAGTTTTTTTTTGCGAGCCCGATCGATCCATGTATCGAAGAGGTGACTTTCAATATTGAGAGAGCTCATCAATTTTTGACGGTCTGCTTTTCCTCCATTGAGAGCAATAGTTGTCAAAATTTTGTATTCGTATTTATCGGCACCAGCATTAATACAATCAGCAAATCCATGGGTTTTTTCCCAAGTATGGGTATCAAGGACCATTTCTCCATCGATGAGATCCCAAAGGATGATCCCTTCTTCTGTCTGATAGGAAGGAGTGGTGTATTTAACTTCCATGAGAAGGTAAGGGTGAAAGCGTAGAGAGGGAGCATTGTAGCGATGGTCGGAGTCTTTTAAAAGGGCTAGACGTTTGTTGTCCATGATTTGATTAGCTGTAAAGCGGGCTTCAAGGGTATGAAATGTCCCTGTGTTGATCATTTCAATCACTTGATGCTTGAGTTCGGGTTGGGTATTGTTGAGCCAATAAGCGCCGTACCCTAAGCCACCTAAAATCAGGAGAGTTGTTAAAAATCGCATAAGTTCTTCTTTAGATATAATCTCGACTATTGGTATAACTTTTAGCTCTCTTTTTTCCAAGAGAAAGTATTTTGTATGTAAGGAGGGAGATGTGAATTGTTAGGGAATTTGCAATTCCCTCTAACGTATTAAGATCTTCAATGTAAACTCTAGGAAGGTGTGATTGGAGTAGAGTTCCATGATTTCTTTCCTTTCTTTTTCATATCTTTGTTGAGTGGAATCTAGGGGAAAATAGATCATAAAAGTTGGAAGAGGAAAATTTTTTGAAGAGAGTGGGTAAGGGTTTTTAAAGACCTTACCGAGGTCATAGGTTGAGTTTTCGTAGATCTTTTGAAAAAAGGTTTTGGTGTTAGGTTTTGAGCAGCTATTTTTCCATTGAAAAATCTGTGCGTTTTCTTTTCCATATCCGAGCAATATACCTATTTCTTGGAAAAGATTGGTAGGATCAGCAGGAAACAGGCAATCCCATAGTGGCGAATCAACGTCATCCATGTTTAAGACTTCTTCTAATGGATGGAAGTCATTTCCAAGATGCTTTGCAAATAATTCATGATAATCTGCAAGGAGACAAGCTGTTTTTAGAACATTCACAAAAAGAATATGGTAGGCTTCTTTGCAGTTTGGCGTGAGATCTTTCATCTCTTCATCAGAATACTTTTTCTTAATGAGTAGATAGTTGGGAGAGATCTGCACTTTAGAACTGAATTTTTCCCAAGCGGACATAAGAGTCATTCCATCTAGAATATCATCATGATCCGATAGAATAATGGCATTCTTTTTTTCTCGTTCTCCTAGGGAATTATAAAATTTAAGGTCTTCTTTAGAATCTTTGTTAAAGTAGAATCTTACATCTGTATATTGAGAAATACTTGGTAGGTCAATTGAGCTATTTCCTTCATAGATATCAAAAGCTGTGATTGGTTTACTACCCAATAAGGTGTATATTCCCCTCTCCCAAAACAGCAGGTATCTTAGGAATTTTTCCACCTTGGTTTTTTCATCAGCAGACTCAAACGGAAAAAAAATTTCCTTTTTTTTTGTACAAGACACACCGAGGAAAAGGAGAAGGAGGAGGACAACAAGAAAAGACGCAAGAAGGCGCGTTCTCATTCTTAATCTACACAGGGTCTGTAACCGCAGTTTGCACAGGTTTTACTAAATGTGCCGTTTTCGAATTGGCACTTTGGACATCGCCATTTAAAACTCCATTCAGTTGTTGTGCCGAATAGGTTTCCATACATATCCTGAATAATTCCCTTAAGGGGTATAGATTGACCATGGAAATTTAAGAATATTCCATCTCTAGAGATTTCTATATCTTCGTAAGAAAGGGGATAGAGTTCATTCGTAGATTGGGTTTGAGAATAATGTAGGTCTAGTTTGCTTTCTATAGAATGTCCAATGTTCACAGCAAGTACTGAGCTAAATAATAACATTAATAAAAGGGCTTTTTTCATGTATGTCCTATAGGTTTGATTATGTTTCTTACGAAAGGCAAGGTAAGTGTAAAGACTTTTTTTTTCAAGAAAAAATTTGGAAGTAAATTTTCAAATTTTTAGAAACTGAAATTTTTTAGAGAGAGAAGGAATAGATCGTTCTACTCTCTGGTTTTGTATGTTTTGATTGTTTATCCTTTGGACGCGAGAAAACTCAGTCCTTCAGGGCTGAGATGAATCGCGCCCCTAGGCAATGAAAACGTCCTGTTTTTTAATATATTGTCGAATAGGTTCATGGTTTCAAATTATTTGACAAATTCATAAACCAAATTGCATCATAGAAAGATGTTTGTTCGAAAGGCCTTTCAATTCAGACTCCGCCCTACAAAAGCCCAAGCCAAATTATTGCAGGCGCAGTTAGATGAATGTCGATGGCTATATAATGAACTCCTCGCGCAAAGAAAA
>Ga0075163_10005048_pt1 | contig 17648 bp, 10 predicted proteins | sample JI1023141ADNA_FD_71478 | JGI IMG/M metagenome (GOLD analysis project Ga0075163, IMG submission 71478) | Wastewater effluent complex algal communities from Wisconsin, to seasonally profile nutrient transformation and Carbon sequestration -... | ecosystem: Engineered > WWTP > Effluent > Algae...
CTGCATTCGAGAGGATACGTTGATCTCGTATATCGGCATAGAAATTATAGGGTCGTAAAAGCGCCCTGAGTACATCTTCGCGGAAACGCCGCGAAGTATTAATGAGCACGAAAAACAATACTATAAATGCAATACTGACAATAGTGAAAAGAGCGGGTATTTCTGCCTTATAGTTTCCTGTTTCCAGCACTGGTTCTTTCTCGTCATTGAAAAGTGCCTTTACCATTTGATGAGGCAACCGCAAATCGCGTGTACGAGATACCAAGCCACTTGTAGCGATGTACTGTTCTGCATTATTGGTTATCAGAATAGGACGCTCAGTCAGATAGTCGTTAAATGAGTTAATAATAACATTATCACAAATTTTATATTCCTGTAAAATACGGAATCTCTGACGAATGTAGCGCCCCTGCGCCTCCACCGAAAGAGGATCGGAATAGCCTTTGTGATTATCGGGCTGAATGAGTTTACCGAAGCTAAATACCGTCATTTTTTTCTGGCTAAGCGCCTGAAGACGCTCAGCTTCTGCCCGAAAATCCTGGATGTCTTCGCTGTGTACAGCAAAAACAACGAAGTCTAACCCATCAACATCAAGGCTTTGTGTCCTGCCATGAACCGTTTTATACAATAACTTTGCTGAAATATTGCGCGTAATTTCTCGAATTTTTTGCGAAAACAAAGCCTGCTCTGATTTTCCTTCGGCTATCTCCTCACTAATACCAAAAGCAAAAATAGAAGGGATGTTTTCGTAGGCGGTAATGTAGTCTTTCAAGATTGTTTGGGCAGTAACGATATAATTGTCTTTGCCTAGAACAGAAACAGGTACGCCACGAACAGGCAGATCAGCCATAATAAAAAGACCATATTTATCACACAAATGCGCCAAGTACGGATGTGGAGCGCTAAAACGCATTCGGATAACATTCGCACCTAGGGTTTTGAGTGCCATCACATCCCGTTCGTACTCCGCCATATTGATGGTTGCGCCGCCTCCATTACTATCTTCAATGTAGTCAACAGCCTTAATATTCATCGGCTGTCCATTAACCATAAGCACTGTTTTATCATTCACTTGTTCGGTCTGTATTTTGTACAGCCCAATTGTCGTCGTATAATCATCGAGAATCTCGCCATTTCGGCGTATGTGGACAACAAGGGTGTAGAGATTGGGCGAGAGCGGAGACCACAATTTCGGCGATGTCACCCCGAGGTTCATTTTGACCTGTGCATTACGGTTAGCGCTAATCTCTACCATAGATGGTGTTCCACGAGCCACAACGATATTTGTATCCTCAAGCGAGCGCAGTTCGGCAACAACTTCTACCGTTGTTTTTTGCAGCGTAACAATCTGCGCCGGCTTGGTCGAGTCGGCTTGTATGGTTTGATAAAGATTACCGGAGACGAGCGACGTTGTAATCTGGATATTGGCACTATTAAAGTCACTGGCTACCACTGTCTTCGTATCAATGTTACCGAGAAATACGCTCGGCATTCCTACCAAGAAAAGTTCCCTGATAATGCCTCCGAAAACTTTTGCATCGTGAGGAATCGCACGCAAAGGAATAGTGCTCGAAGCATCCAGTCGGTTATTGACTACCACCTCAAGAGTATTATTTCCGCTTACCAAATAGGAATCGGGAATCCGAACACCAAAAGGGAAACCACCGCCAACATGACTTTGGAGATATTGCCCATTGACATAAATTTCCATTCGGTAATTGCAACCCAATGAATAAAGCTGCCATTCATATTTTTTAATAAGCGTTTCATCGATGACAAACGTTCTGCGGTAGCGAAATTCATCGGTTGAAATCTCGGAATAAGGCAATGTAACACGCTGCCATTCCGGTTCGCTTAGCGAGGCACGCTGCCATTCTCCGGCAAGCGGCACAATAAGACGCTGATTGGAATGGGTCAACAGTTTGATTTGTTCAGGTGTTAGAGGCGTATATTGCCCGGCTTGTGCAAGGGCACACGGTGTAAACGCAAATTGCGCAAAACCAATACTGGCAGCGAACAATCCTGCAAGGATACAACGAACAAGTCGTTGAGAAAGAAGCGATACAGTCATAGTTACTAGAAGTTTTAATTACTGTGCTGTTGGAAAAATATTGTCCAAAGTAATGCAGAAAAGTAATGCAAAGATACTGTGCATCCAAGCATTTTCAAACGGCGAATTTTGTTACAGCGCAACGAGAGAGGTCTTAGGAACAATCTTTTGATAAAGCCGGAACACCAACCACCCCACGAAAGTCCCCCACAATGCGCCTCCCAGAATGTCCAGTGGATAATGAACACCACAATACACCCGCGAAAACGATACGGCAATCGCCCACACAAATAATATCTTTCCCCATCGTTTATAGCATAACGCCGACACGATTGCCCCGACAAAATTATTAGCGGCATGACCGGAAGGAAAAGATTTACCCGTACCACAAGGCACGAGTAAACGAATATCCATAAAGCTATGACAGGGGCGCGGGCGTAAAAATAAATCTTTCCACAGCGTTACGCTTTGGTCGGCAATGATGATAGCCACTATCACCAGCAAAATAAATACTTGGTCGCGCACCGTGCCACGCCATATCACGCCTACTATGTACGCCAGCAGAACGGGTACAACATATGTATTGGATGTAATGACCGGCATGACGCTATCAAAGAATGAATTCGCCAGAGTGATATTTCCCAAGCGAAAAAGCCAAATATCAAGACTCTGCAATCCGTCAAGCATGATGAGCAAAAAATGGTTTGTAGCGAAATTGTTTCAAAAGAACGTTTCAAAGATACCACGAAAACCGCTAAATTGATGGGAAAATCGTACTGTTTCTTTCCACTCTGCGGCAGCAACGTCTATGTTACAAATTTCCTTTCGTCTGCGTCTTACGCTCTGGTACACTGTTGTCGTGGCTTTGCCGCTTGGTATGGTGATTTTACTTGCCTATATCACCGTCCAGCGCGAACTGAATGATAATCTTGATTCCTCGCTTCAGCGCGTTGCTGAGTCTCTGGATTTCATTATTCGCAAAAAACAAAGCGAGACCCAGCAACCGCTCCTGCCCGCTCAATCCGAGCGCTCAGGCTTGGAAAACCCACGACGTGAAAAAGGAAAAGCCTACAAAGTTGACTACTTCGAGTTTTTCCGCGCGGAGGAGCGCCGCCGCTTTGTGGGACCTGTTCTACCGCCAAAGGATACATCGGCACAGCGCGAGCAGCAAGCCGACGTCGTCTGGTCTGCGGTCTATGAACATATTTTGCTGAACCCAAAAAATTATTTTATTCAAGTGGCAGACACTTCGGGAACGATTGTCTGGCGCTCGGAGAATCTTCAGCAGCATAAATGGCAGCTTCCTTTGCCATCGCTTGGAATGCTGCCCGGCGATACCCTTCCTTTCCGCTACACCATTCCAACGTTTCCACTTGGCAAACAGCGTTTGCGCGTGTTTGTCTATCACACAAGTTCCGTACAAATGTCCGTCGGCTACCCAGTGGACGAAATTGAGGTAACGCTCAACGATCTCTTTTCTTCACTGCTCGTAGCCGCACCGATTGTTCTATTTCTGGCAATGATTAGCGGTTGGTTTCTGGCAAAATACTTCGTGCAGCCGGTGGAAGAAATCACCCGCCTCGCCGACGACATCACCGAGCACAACCTCAGCCAGCGCTTGCCCGTGCGCCGTGTCAACGATGAAATTTCACGGCTGACCCGAACATTAAACGCGATGATTGGACGGCTTGAACGCTCCTTCGCACAAATACGCCAGTTCACCGGCGATGCCTCGCACGAGCTGCGCACACCACTCGCGATTCTGATGGGCGAACTGGAAATGGCACTCCACTCTAAACGAACAGCACGCGAATATCAAGAAATTATTGCCAGTGCCATTGAGGAAGTAAGCCGCTTGTCGCAGGTAGTGAAAAATCTTCTCGAACTTTCCCGAGCCGACGCGGGGCAAGTACCGCTCGACCTCAAAGAACTCAATCTCAGCGAGTTACTGGAGGATATGGTAGAAGATGCAATGATTCTTGCCGAAGAAAAAAGCATCTCCGTGCGCTCCACGATTGAGCCATGCATTATGCTTGATGGCGACAAAGTGCGTCTGCATCAGGCATTGCTGAACATCGTCGATAATGCAGTGAAATATACTCCAAGCGGCGGAAATATCACGATTGCCCTTCGCGTACAAGACCACGAAGCGTTAGTATCAGTAACCGATAGCGGCTTTGGAATACCGGAAGAAGATATTCCTTATATCTTTGACCGCTTTTATCGCGTTGACAAATCACGCTCGGCGGAAATTAGCGGTCACGGATTGGGCTTGTCTATCGTGCGGTGGGTAGTCGAAGCGCATCGAGGAAGAATAAAAGTAACCAGTACTGTCGGAAAAGGAACTATCTTTTTTCTCTGGCTACCGCTTGAGAACCCTGATATGAAGCCTGTGGATACGAATCAAGCATTACAACAGGTCTAACAGCGTTAATTAAATACAAGTTCCTACTTTCCAAGAGGAATCGTAATATGTCTTTCAAAATCAGCATCGTAGGTATCTTGGGTCAGCTGTTTACCTTTTTTCCACCACGTTACCCAAAGTTCATCAGGCGTATTATTTATTTCTAAGGTCAAAGTATATTCTTTGTTCGGAGCGATATAGAGAGTGTTTCTTCCAACACCTGCCTTAAAACTATAATTTGCCACCATTGCAAAACTTCTTGTAATCATCCAATAGTAAATGGTATCAGAAGAATGATTCTGTAATATTATTTTTTTTTGCTCAATCCTCGCGCTTAATTCAATTGGAGGAGATTGAATCAAGTTACAAGAATGTAAGCAAAGCATCATTAAGCAGAGAATTATTGAACTCTTCATGTGTATTGCTTTACTCTTATGCTAAGGTTATGAATTATCATTGGTAAAATACGCCCAAAACGGTAAATTATTCAAATATTCTGTTGATTTTTCACGCCATTCCTACCATGAATTATTCTATGGCTCATGCGCCATTTCATAGTTCCGTTCAAAACTTTTCATTATGAAATTCTCCGTTCTCGGCACAAAAGCAGGCGGTGCGCCGCTTACCAATAAACATTCTGCCGCAACGGCTCTCATGCTTGGTTCGGAGGTCATCCTGTTCGACTGCGCCGAAGGAACGCAGATTCAACTTCTTCACGCCAAAATTTCTCGTGGGCATCTGAATCACATTTTTATTTCCCATCTTCACGGCGACCATATTTTGGGCTTGCCTACGCTTCTGACCACGATGGGTGCGGACAGACGAACGGCACCACTACACATTTACGCACCGACGGGGCTAAAAGAATACCTGGACTTGGGACTGACCATTATGGACGCTGTGCCGAGTTTTGAGATAATCTATCACGAATTAGGGCACGGTATGAAGGGCGAACTCCTCAGCACAAACAGCTTCCGCGTTACGACACAAATGCTGGAGCACCGCATTGACAGCTTTGGTTTTCGAGTCGAAGAATTACCGCACACCAATATCAGTATCGAAAAAGCACATGCTCTTGGCGTAACCGATGGCGCGATGATTGGGCGCATTAAACGAGAAGGCACGGTGATACTTCCCAATGACGGACGCACTGTCCATTTTGCCGACATTGCAGCACCGCAGCACAAACCGCGTAGTTTTGTCTATGCAGGCGACACACGCAAATGCGCCGCGACGATTGAACTTGCCCACCGCGCAAGCGTGCTTGTCCACGAAGCCACGTTCCGTGCGGACATGAATGATAAAGCAACCGAACGCTTCCATTCTACATCGGAGCAAGCGGCAGAAGTAGCGCTGGAGGCAGGAGTAGAGAGGCTTTTCCTCAGTCATATCAGCGTCCGCTATAAATCAGGGTTGCCGCTTTTGCGTGAGGCACGCAAAATTTTCCCACAGACTTTTTTAGCAAAAGAACTGTTGATTGAAAACGTACCGTAAATGCGAGAAGAGCAAAGTAAAAGCGGATATGCAGGCATTTCCTCCATATCCGCTTTGTGTTGTTCTGCCAATTCGGACGATGCGAACTCCGAAGGCGTATCAATTTGTCATCGTGAGAGACGTTGCTTTTTCGGCAAGCGTTTCTGCCGACGGCGGGCGCAATTCCTCAATGAATGCAGCTACGTCGTCCGTCAGACCAACGCACGTTTCTTTGTTGATGTATTCCACGACCGCTTCCAAACTACCTGTTTCCTGAAAAACACGAAGCTGGCGGTCAGCACCAGTGCCGTTTTCAAGAATCGTATGGATATAATTGATTTCATTCCGCGAACCCAAATCGTCAACGACATCATCCACAAAATACAGTAATTCGTGAATGAGTTGGCGCGTAGGCACTTCACGTTGCTTACCGAAATCAATGAGCTTGCCGTCCAACCCATAGCGCACGGCACGCCACTTGTTTTCCATCAGCAATGCACGATGATAGAGACGGAAACTGAGATTTTTGGAATAGAGTTTGTAGAGTTTGGCGACAATTGCCTGAACGAGCGCCGCAATAGCAATAGTCTCATCAATACGCATCGGCAGGTCGGAAATCCGTACCTCCAGCGTTGGGAAATTTGGGTGTGGGCGGATGTCCCACCATATTTTTTTCGGATTGTCAATACAGCCCGTGCGAATCAGCAAGTCGACATAGTTTTGATATTCGCCCCAGCTATTGTAATAATCAGGTAAATTTGTGCGTGGGAAGCGCTCAAACACTTTGGAACGATACGATTTCAAGCCCGTATTGATGCCCGTCCAGAAGGGAGAGTTGGTCGTAAGCGCCAGGATATGGGGCAGCAAATAGCGAATTTCGTTCATAATTTGGATTTGCAGCTCACGGTTTTCTATGCCGATATGAATATGCATCCCGAAGATAAGCAATGACCGTGCGAGCAACTGCATATCTTCCACCAAAACTTTATAGCGCTCATCGGGGAAAATTTCTTGGTCTTTCCAATGCGAAAAGGGATGTGTACTCGCAGCACCGAGCAGAAGTCCATTTTGCTTGGCGATAGAATTGACGATAGAACGAATTTTCGTCACCTCAGACCGCGCCTGATGAATATCCTTACAAACACCGGTGCCAATTTCCAGCATAGAACCAATCATCTCCGGCTTTATGTGTTCGTGCAGCACCAGTTTGCCTTTCGAGAGCAACTCAAGGTCAATGTGCGATTTAAGTTCATATGTCTTGGGATCAAGAACCATGTACTCTTCTTCGATGCCGATAGAGAAAGCGGGCTTTTCAGAATCGCCGACTATCTTGCGGGCGGGTGTGTCTGTCGGGGTCATAGGCTTGGGAGAAGAAAAAAAGTAAGAAATTGTTAGTTGAGCGTCGTTTTTTGGGGCATAGCTTTGAAAGCGATTTACAATGAACAGCCCAATGAATGTCTGTTCATTTTCTAATGTTCTCCTAAGAATAGGAAATTATTTTGCTATTGTCAAGTCTTTTCGTTTCTTTTTTACTGTCTTTGCTCAGAATAGTGCATTTTGGATGTTATCCTTTGTTCATGTCTCTAATAAAATCTAGCTTTGTACGTTCATTCAGAAGTGTTCAGAGAGAACCGCATGGAAAATCCATAAAGGAAAATCCATATACCTTTTTTCAATCTATATCTATGTCGAAAGGACACGACTATGCCTATAACGGTTGGTCAAAACGCACCAAACTTCGCTCTCAAGACCAAAACACCGGAAGGTGCAGCAACGATAACTCTGAGCGATTACAAAGGTAAAAACATTGTACTGCTTTTCTTCCCAATGGCATTTACGGGAGTTTGCACCAATGAACTTTGCTCGGTAAGCGGTGGTCTGGAACTCTATTCTTCGCTGAACGCACAGGTATTCGGCATTAGCGTTGACAGCCCCTTTACGCTGGAAGTCTTCGCGCAAAAAAACACCATTGCTTTCCCACTTCTTTCCGATTTCAACAAAGAAGTATCCAAGAGTTATGGCGCACTTTATGATAATTTTGTGCCCGGCGTCTGGGATTTGCAAGGCGTTTCCAAGCGCTCCGCCTTTGTGATTGACAAAGACGGCGTTGTGCAATATGCCGAGGTGTTGGAAAATGCAGGAGAGTTACCCAATTTCTCGAAAATCGAAGAAACGCTCAAGTCCCTGAACTAAGCGCCAGTCCTTCCAGTCGGTTATTCATTCAGCGATAGCACTCTTTTTGAGGGGTGCTATCGTTTTTTTTTGTGCATTCACCGATTATTGAAATAGGTGTTTTGCATAAAATCGTTTGCAAACTCTTCTTGAGCCTTGATGTCTTGCGGTTTTTCGGCATTGCCCCATGCCGCAGAATCAGCATGAATACTTGCTAAAAATGCTTGTGCTCGCTTGCCGTCGCGGTCTTTGGCGGCAATTTGTGCTTTGATGTTGTTACACTCACTCTCTATCCACGTCGGGCTTTTCATCAGTTCACGCAAGGTGTAGGGCGGGTTATTGACTATTTCCCGTAAACGGCGCTCTTCATTGCGAAGGCGGCTTTCGAGGCGAAGAATTTCTCCCTCCAAATATTTCTCAGCCGATGGCACGTTTGCAAAAGGCGTGTTTGCGAAGGTTTCGTCTTCTTCTGTCTCGCAGATCATATCATGGATTGTCTGCAATTCCCGCATATTGCGGCTTTGGTATGCTTCTTGCGCAGAGTGCCAATATTTTTCAAACGTGGCGGATTCCGCAGTAGCGTCAGGATGTAGCTTTTTGACAATTGACCGATACATACTTGCAAATTCGCTCTCGTTGTGCGCCTCCATGCGCTTGTTCGCTGCTTGTTCACGCTCTTCGTCGGTCATGTCGAAGATCTCGCGCAGACGTTTTTTTACACGCTCAAACTCGCGGTCAACCATTGTATTAACCACTTCAATCATCTTTGGCGTGAGCTTTTCTCCCCGCGCGAGTTTGATATAAAACAGCTCTTCGCGACGTGTTAGTTCTGCGGTTTCCAGCGTTTTTTTTTGTAATGCAATCTCAAGCGTCCGAAAATGGCGGTCGTACTCGTTCACAAGGTCAGGCAGAATGTGATCTTTGAGATGCTGCAACTCACTCACAACATCCGTGAGCCGCCGAAGCAAGTCTTTGCGCTGCTCGCGGAGCTTGGCAATGTGCGGATGGGAGAGAATTGCGTTCATTGGAATTGCTTCAGAAAATAGAGTTGAGCATTATCAATTTAGAAGTAAAAGCGCCTTTTCCAGCACCTCATCTCGCCCCCCGCGTACACCCTGCAATGTCCGCGAGGCAGGATGCGTGGGCTGCACACCTCTACCATGAAGTTTTGAGCCGTCGTGCTTTAGGACTTTCATGCCCGTCCAGCGTATTTTATTTCCGCCCGGGAGATACAGCATATTCACATTGCCATCTGCTCCTGCCGTAGCCTCACCGACAATTTTGCCCAATTTGTAATACTCCACAATACTCATAATATCTTCTGCCTGTGAGATTGCTCCGCCGCCCGTCAAAAATACGCATTTTCCTTTCCATCGTGGCAGCTTTGGCTGCACACGCCAGCGTCGGTTTGTGTCATAGCCCTGCACGTTCTCGTGGTCGGGATAAATAATTTGCGGTACGAGGTAACGAGGTGATAACAGCGTTGAATCGGTCAAGTAGCCTAAAATTTCTGCGTTCCCGTCTTTCGGATAACCTCGCATATCGAGCACAATTCCTTTTGCTTGAGCAAATTCGTTTGCTTTTGCATCAATCTCAGCAACACTAACCTGCGCTAAATCAATGTACCAAATGGTGTCTTTTTCTTCGGAGCCGCTTATTCGCTGTATTGCCGTGTGTTCGTAGAGATTAACCTCTGATTCCGGTTTACGTTCTACAACAAAAGAAAGCGTATCGCTATCTCGCGCTAGGCTCACACGTGCCCTATTTGCTTCTGCCATTGTAAGTCTGTGTGCTGCTTCGGCACGCTTGTATTGCACAGAACCTGAAACAAGGGTTTCTTCCTCAGCAAGAAGTATTAGTGCCGATTTGTCATCCACCGACAGGATAACATCGCCCTGCTGTAATCTCTTATCTTCTGAGGCGATCACAACGGGCTTTCCTTCAACATTTTCGATGAGAGCCGGTATGATACGGTGGGGCACAGCACGATAATATTCTGCATGACCATCCTTCAAGCCAACCAGCATTTTGCGCATGATTCGTTCAAACTCCTCTGCCGATTGGCATTGAATCGTTGACTGGAGTGTGGCGGTAAGCGTAGAGTCCCAATTCGTTGGCACATCATCGAAATATGGGTAGAAATGCTGAAGAACATTCCATGCCATAATAACGTTGGCAAGCCGGATTGCATCTTTGTTGTATGGTTTTTCAGTAATAACTATATTTTTCAGAGAGTCTTTCAAAAGCGCTGTAAAAGCGGCTGTGCTGGTGGTAGTCGAACCAAATAGTATTTTTCCATCTGTCGGTAATGTGAGCGGTAAAGCACATTCTATACCGCCGCCAAGATTTTTGCGAAGAATTTCTCCGTCAAAGGGTTTGGCATCAAAAAGCGCTTCTTTCTGAAAACCCTCAGCATCTTCCAAACGCAGGCAATATTTTCCTTGATAAGGATTGACCGTATCTGCACGCACAATATAACTTGTTGGCTTTCTAAATTGCCAATGTGGAAACGGGGTATTCCACAACTCAGAACCACGTAGCGTATTCACAATAATAGGAACAGTATTATTCTCACGGATTTGCTCAAAACCGCCATTTTCCAGGGGGACTTCCGTCCAAGGACCAATCTGTTTTTCCGCTTTCCAAAGCCGTGCATTATCCAGCCATATTCTGCCTTTTCCACGAAACCCAGCCCACATCAAAAGTGTAACGGTATTCTCTTTTGTGAAGCCGGAAATTTCATACTCTCTCCATTCTTTCGATATAATTTTTTCAGCATCTGGCGTTGAAACAGACCAGTCACCGCCACCTAAAAAAGATGCTTCAAGACCGATGGTTGCGCCATTTTCAGGGTTTTCAATGTCCGTGCGAATAGCAACAGAAAACCGCAAATGATAAAATTTACCTTGAACTGCTTGTATTGTCGGGCTTGTGGAGGAAGTGATGTAATGAAAAAGACTTCCATACTTAGCTTCAGAACGCTCCGGGCTATTAACAGATACACTGCGATACGGCGTATTTACACCATACAAATCTTGCACACCAAGCCCTACACCTTTATGCTGCCATGCCACGCTTTTCCATGAGGCGTTACTTTGAAGCACAGGTCTTGGGGGCAACTTTAAGCCTCGTTCGTAAATTTGTAATGTTGGTGCTATCGGTAAAAAGAGTTCTTCCAAAACAGCCTTGAGTTCTTTTGTATTTTGCGCACTTTTAACTTTTGTCGCACCATAGACGGCGAATTTATCCCATGGCAGCCGCATGGCTTCATCGCTGGGATGGAAATAGCGCACATAACCGTATAACTTTGTGAAGGCTCGGAGGTTTGTTATGATTTGCGCTTGAGCAGTTGGAGCATCGAATGATACAACGAAACTGGGAGTATTTTTGCGGAAAGATTTCTTCTGCGCAAAAACACTCGGCACTGTACCAAGCGCCAAAGCAAGAAGCCCTGAGACCGAAAGCAGAAAGATTCGATTCATATCCGATTATGACAACATTGAACTATGTTAAAATGGCGCATCATCATTCATCAGTTTCGCTGCATTAAAGTCGGATATACTGGTGTTATAGTCCGGCGGGGCATCGTGTCCGAATGCGAGATTCTCAAAGCGCGTGTACTCCTTTACATATGCGAGGCGCACCGAACCCACGGGACCATTCCGTTGCTTGCCGATAATGAGTTCTGCTGCGCCTTCGGTCGGAGCACCATCTTCTTCAAAAGTCGCAATGCCGTAGTATTCGGGGCGATGGACAAACATGACCACGTCCGCATCCTGCTCCAGCGAACCTGATTCGCGCAAGTCCGAAAGCATCGGGCGCTTATCGCTACGCCCTTCCAGCCCACGATTAAGCTGTGCCAACGCAACCACAGGAATATTCAACTCCTTCGCAATCTGCTTCAATGAGCGCGAAATGATAGAAATTTCCCGCTCGCGGCTGTCGCCCTTGTTCAGCGCGGCGTGCATGAGCTGAAGGTAGTCTATCATCACCAGCCCGATATTTTGTTCGGTCTTCAAGCGGCGGCACTTTGCACGAAGTTCCATTACCGAAAGCGCAGGGCTATCATCAATGAAAATAGGGGCTTTTGCCAAACGCCCCATCTGGGTAGCGAGGCGGGGCAGGTCGTCGGGCTTAATGTTGCCTGTGAGGAGTTTATGGGTGCTCACACGTGCTTCCGCACTCAGAAGGCGCATGGTGAGTTGCTCCTTTGCCATCTCAATTGAGAAAAACGCAACCGGTACATTGCTTTCCATTGCGACGTTGCGGGCTATTGATAACGCCACTGCGGTTTTTCCCATAGACGGTCTCGCCGCAATGATGATAAAATCGGACTTGCGGAAGCCGCCCAGCATATCGTCTAACTTTGTATAGCCGGTATTGACGCTGCTATCATTTTTCTCACCGTTGACCATACCCGCAATCGTCGCAAAGGTATCTTTAGCCAGCTTGTTCATGCCGATATAGCTTTTGCTTAGGCGTTTTTCAGCAATGCGAAAAATCTCGCTTTCGGCTTTGTCAATCTCTTCCAAAGCGTCCGTGGCGGGGTCGTAAGCACGGGCAAGCACTTCCGATGCCGCACCGATGAGCTGGCGCTTGAGTGCGTGCTCCTGAACAATACGAATGTAATTGTCCACATTAGCCGCAGTCGGCGTTCCGGCGTTGATTTGGATAAGAGTGTACGTCCCGCCAATCGCCTCCAGCATACTCCGCCGGCGCAATTCCTCGCCCAGCGAGACAAGGTCAATCGTAACATTACGCTCCGACATCGAAAGCATGACCTCAAAAATCTTACGGTTTGCTTCTTTGTAAAAAGACTCCGCTTCCAAGACTTCCGTTGCTTTGGAGAGTGCATTGCGGTCGAGCATAATAGCGCCCAGCACGGCTGCTTCGGCATCAGCAGAGTGAGGCGGTACTTTGTCGCCGATAGCCGCGAGTTGGAGAACATTGCTAGTGGAACGCGAACGGTTATCCGTCAGTTTCGAGACAATGATTTCTCCATCACGGCGTGTTTCTTCCATGAAATTTGCCACGATGATAAGCAGTTAATAGTGATGAGCAAGCCAGTTCTCTAGGGTTTCTGTAATCCGATGCAGCAAGAATCACGCCAGAGAACCGATGTGTATGCAGAGCGGGGTTGTGCAATTTCAGAATGTACAGACTACAATATGCCGAAAAAATTCCTATCACGGGTGATGTACGGTGTAAATTTCTTTACACCGACTTCTAACATTCCCTCTACAAAAATGTGGAAAATCTGTGGAAAATCCGCCGCTTTTCCACAAAACTTTCCACATCAATCTTGTTTTCTGAGTACTGTTTTGTGGAAAAAACCACCATTATACTGCGTTTTTCCCTGAAAAGTCGTAAGTTTACAACTTACTATAACAACGCTATTATCTCATCCAACCGACGAAACCGCCCTTACGATGGAAGAAAAACTTGTCGCAATTATTGCCCGTTTTGGTGAAATCACAAACCAGCTCGCTGCACCCGATATTCTCAACGATTACAAACGCTTTAGCGAACTTTCCCGCGAGCACAAGCGCCTTGAAAGTATCGTCAAAGTAGCCGAGGAGTATCTCACGGTGAGTAAAAACTTACGCGAAAACAAAGAAATCCTTTCCACACCCGGCATGGACGCGGAACTAAAGGAACTTGCTGCCTCAGAACTTGACGACCTTACCCAAACCAAGGAACAGATGGAAGCCGACTTGCAAGTGCTTCTCCTCCCACGCGACCCCAATGATGACAAAAACTGCATCGTCGAAATCCGCGCCGGTACGGGCGGCGATGAAGCAGGTATTTTTGCCGGAGACCTTTTCCGAATGTACCAACGCTTTGCAGACAAAAAAGGTTGGCAAACGGAGGTTATTGACTTCAATGAAAGTGAGCGCGGGGGGTACAAAGAAATTGTTTTTTCTTTAGCCGGCGAAGAGGCGTTTGGCATGATGAAGTACGAAAGTGGTGTTCATCGTGTGCAGCGCGTCCCGGAGACCGAGGCAAGTGGTCGTATTCACACATCTGCCGCGACGGTTGCTATTTTGCCGGAAGTTGATGATGTCGAAGTTCACATCAACGAAAATGACCTGCGCATTGATATTTTTCGTTCCGGTGGCAAAGGCGGGCAGAACGTGAACAAGGTGGAAACAGCAGTCCGCATGGTGCATCTGCCAACGGGTATCGTGGTGCAGTGCCAAGAAGAGCGCTCGCAGCTCAAGAACCGCCAAAAAGCAATGAAAGTCTTACGGGCACGGCTCTACGAATTTGAGCTGGAAAAGCAGCAATCGGAGCTTTCTTCATCGCGCAAAGATATGGTCAAAAGCGGCGACCGCTCCGACAAAATCCGCACCTACAATTACCCGCAAAATCGTCTGACAGACCACCGTTTGGAAGGTGATGCAAAGAATTATGCCTTGCAAGAAGTGGTTAATGGCGAGATAGAGCCTGTTATACGGCAGTTGCAAATTGCAGAACGGGCAGAACTTCTGAGGGCAGGGGCAATGTAACGTTGGAAGAGACTCTTTTTTATTGCAGATTGCGGCAGCATTTTATCGAAGCAATACCGCAAACGCCCACTCAATGACATGAAAAATCGTCCCATCTTTTATTTCTTCCACCTTCGCTGCTATTTGCAGCTTCTCTTCTGCTTTGGTCTATACTTCAGCAGTGGCGCAGTTGGAATCATGTATGCCCAAAACTTCAATTTTGAGCGCATCTCCGTTGAGCAAGGACTGTCAAGCGCAAACGTCAATTACATTTTTCAAGACCACAAAAAAATCCTCTGGTTCGCCACGGAAGATGGCGTGAATCGTTATGACGGCATGACCTTTACGGCGTTCCGGCAGACTCTTCCCGATTCCTTGGGCGTGGGGGCGCAAAGTGTTACATCGCTTTACGAAGATTCGCACGGTTACTTGTGGCTGACAACAGGAAATCACCGCACAATATCACGCTTTTCCAGCCAAACAACTAAATTTGATGCATTTCTTTTTCCACCTAATACCGAAACGACTGCTCAAACGATTACGGAAAAGCGAGACGGCTCAATGCTTGTCGGTACAAAAAATGGCTTGTTTGCACTATCACCTTTCGATTCTTCTCTGCTCAAGCCCGTTTCGTCTGTGCCTTCCTCGTTGGATATATGCGGTATTGCCCGCGATGGTGCGGGTTTCTGGCTGATTTGTACCGATGGCTTATACTTTTATGACGAAAAAAAATCTTCCACAACCAAGATAGAATGTGGCATTCAGGGTACTATCACTCATTGCACCGTGCAGTCCGACAGTGCGATACATAGTGCGGCGCGTCCCGTCGCGCTATGGCTTGGAACAAGCAATAACGGGCTGTTTGTGCTCACGCTCGCCACACGTCGCGCACAGCACATTGCCGATGGACTACCAAGCAAGCAAGTACAAACGGTCTGCGTACTTTCTTCGGGAGCGGTATGGGTTGGTACGGATAACGGCATAGCAATTCTCCGCACTGCGCCCGCAGAATCGGCTTCATGGCGAGTAGTGCAGACGCTCAAGCACGACCTTCGCAATCTTCAAACACTCTCCGGCAATCGTATTCAGCATATTCAAGAAGATGCTTCCGGCGTATTATGGGTCGGAACAGCATTTTATGGGGTCAGTAAGTATTCTACGTTCAAGCAAAAATTTGTGCATTATGGTGTCAATTTGCTCAAAGAAAATCTCAGCCTAAATAGCGGCTACGTCCGTGATATTGCGGAAGATGGCGAGAGCCTTTGGCTTGCAACGCAAACAGGCGGCATAAACCGACTGAACCGCAGGTCAGGTGCATGGACGTACTTTCGGAAGGATAACATTGGAACCGATACCGCATGGGCGCTGCGCCTTGACCGCAAAAAACAGCTTTGGGCAGGAACGGTAGGCAACGGTCTTTGGACATGGAACGCTTCCGCGCAAGCATTTACACGCTTTGCAAAGATTCCACCCACAGCATCCATTCAACTTCTCTATGAAGACCGTGCAGGCACACTTTTCGCAACGGGCGACGGGATACCGCTCTACTGCATTTCTCCCAACCGCAGCACTGTTGACACTTTTCCTATCAACCTTGCCAACACCCCACAAGGTTCGGGCAAACGAGTTCTCTCCGTGCTGGAGACCACACAGGGACAGCTTTTGCTCGGAACGCCCTCGGGGTTAGCCGATTTCGACCGAAAGCAAGGAACAATGCGCCGTTTGCTTTCTGCCTACGGAATTCGCGCACTGTATCAAGATTCCGGCGGTGATTTGTGGCTGGGTACGCGCGGACACGGGCTACTGCAGTACCGCATGAAAACAGGTTTGCTCACGAGTATAGATACAACGCTTATCACCACCATTACCGAGCGAGAGGGGCTGCCCAGCAATTTGGTAAGCGCGATTGTGGAAGATGACCGCAAGCATCTCTGGGTGAGCACCAAGCAAGGACTAGCGGAAATTGATATTGAAACACGCAAGGTTGTCCGCACCTTTGGCGTTGACGATGGCTTGCAGGGGCGCGAGTTTCATCATGGTTCGGTGTTCAAAAACCCTCAGGGTGAAATATTTTTTGGCGGTACCAATGGTTTCAATAGCTTTTTTCCCGGTTCTATTCGTGTGAATACCTTTCCGCCACCAATAGAAATTACTTCTGTCAAAAAATTCGGGCGCGAAGAAATGCTCGCCGACTCCGCTGTAGCGGCAGAACGCACCATTATTCTTCGTTATGATGAAAGCACCGTGTCATTTTCCTTTGTAGCGCTGGACTACAACACCCCCGAAGCAAACGTGTACGCATACAGGCTGGACGGCTTGGACAAAGGATGGGTACAAGCCGGAACACGCCGCGAAGCTACCTATACCAGTCTTGATGCGGGCGAATATACATTTCACGTCCGCGCTGCCAACAACGACGGCACATGGAACGAAGCCGGAGCATCGTTTCGCGTGATAGTTACCCCACCAATTTGGCGCACGTGGTGGTTTATAGGGCTATCGGTGGGAAGCGCCATTTGCATTGGTTTTGTGACGTACCGTGCGCGGATTCGTGCTATTGAAGCACGAAACGCATGGCTGGAAAAGCAAGTGGAAGACCGCACGGCGGAAATCAAGGAGAAGAATAATAAATTACAGCAATCGCTGGATGAAATCAACATCCTCAGTTCCGTATTGGAAGGCGAGCGCAATAAATCCGAAGATTTGCTACTGAACATCCTGCCGCCCTCCATCGCAGAACGCTTAAAATGGGGTGAAACAACGATTGTGGATACCTTTGAGAGCGCAACGGTTCTCTTTACCGACATGGTGGGCTTTACCAAAATCGCCTCGCGTGTATCGGCAGAAGAATTGATTGTGATGCTGAACCGAATGTTTTCGGAATTTGACAAACTCGCCGAAAAGCACGGAGTTGAGAAAATCAAAACCATCGGCGACGCATATATGGCGGTAGCCGGTGTTCCCATTCAGAGTGACTATCACGCCGAAGCAGTTGCAGACATGGCGCTCGACATTATGCTCGCCATACAAGACCTTGCCGAAAAAGAGAATCTACCCATCA
>Ga0075163_10005049_pt1 | contig 17643 bp, 11 predicted proteins | sample JI1023141ADNA_FD_71478 | JGI IMG/M metagenome (GOLD analysis project Ga0075163, IMG submission 71478) | Wastewater effluent complex algal communities from Wisconsin, to seasonally profile nutrient transformation and Carbon sequestration -... | ecosystem: Engineered > WWTP > Effluent > Algae...
CATCGACCCCTACAGCAACGAAGAAATCCAAGTGCCCGGACCCGACTGGCGTGAAAACGCCATCATCCTGTCCGCCCAAGGCCACCAGATCCTCCTACCCGCCAAGCTCCCGCCGCTGCTCGCCATACTCGTCGTCGGCACCCCACTGCGCATCCAGTCGCCGTATGATCCCACAGTCTTCAACACCGTGCCGCCGAGAAGATGGATCGCCGACGGCATCGTCAAGTGCGGTGGGCGTTTTGTGCAGCTCCCGCACGATCTCCCGCCGCCTCCGGTCGGAGCGGCTGCCAGATCGCCCGTCGCTTTTGCCGCACTCGCTGGCGTCACAGCATGTCTCATCATGGGCTTCGCCGCATGGTACCTTTTTGGTCGTCTAGGCGAAGCTCCCGTTGTCACGCAATCCAGTATCCTCATTAAAGGGGTTTCGGAAATGAAAGGACCACCTGCTAGTCCCAAAGAGCCCGCTCTGGGCACCGAACCCGGTTCTGGAGACACATCGCAAACGGCGCAAGCTGACGCAAATAAACCTGCGGCAAACACGACACCAAGAAAGACAGTCCAGACTTCTGCGCCGGGAGCAAACGTCACGAATCAGCTTCCCAACGGACTCGTGAGTGGGAATACCGTTCTCTTCAAACAGCGCAGAGATGGAACCTTTGCGACGAACCCAGGGGCAAACCTCGGCGAGAACGGCTACCAGGCAGCCGAGGATCAAACGGCTGTGCTGAAGAGCAAGCTTCCGCCGGGAACCGAAGTCCACTACGACCCCAAGACCAACGGGTTTTCTGTCGGACCTAAACAGAACTCTCTTCCATCGATTCCGCCACAAACACCGACCCCGAACAATGCCGGGCAGCTAATCAAGGATCGGCTCCTTGCACCCAGCAGAGTCCTACCGCCGCTCGTCGCCAAGTTCGACAGCGCCAAACATCATGTGCCGGATGGCGACAAGAAAGGAATCATCGGTGTTCCGTACGGCGACGCTCTCGCGGTGCTCGAAGTGGATCGAAAAGTCTGGTATCGCGGAGCCGTGCTCCAACCCGAAAACATCGTCCTCCCAGACAACCTGCCGTTGATGGAGGCCTGCATAGACCTTGCTCGTTTCACCAACGACGTTGATCGGACGCTCGCGAAGATAGTCAGCCCAGTGACAGGAAACATCATTCAAATTCCGTGGAGCAACTGGATGCCCGGTTATGAGATCAAAGAGAAGATTGGCGACATCGTCACTGCTGTGGCGACTCTCGCTCCGAACAAGACGCCCAAAGAAATCGACCCCAGGCTGTCGTCTTCCCGTGCGTTCTTGATTTACGAGCCTCCAGTAAATGGCCAGCCTCCGGTTGTGACGGGCATGGCGGTCAGTCCTTATTCCGGTGAGGTTCGCATTTTGCTCAAGGATTGGGTTCGAGGATGCGAGATTCAGGATTCAAGTTTGCAGAGCGAAGGCAAGGGCCCCATCCTCAGTTTCATCTTGCCGAGCACGCTTGATCCGATTCCTGGTATTTTGAAGGAAAATTATTTGTTCTTCTACTTAGACGATTCCGGGAAGGAGATGACAATCAATCTGAAGGACAAAGGGATGACGGACGGAAAAGACTTCAACGATTTTGAGCACAACAGCCGGATGTTCCGAATCTTCAGCGGAAAGCTTCCGGACGTTGGCTGGAAACAAGGGAATGGTATTAGCCGAGTGGGATCCCTCATGACTGTCATGGACAAGAAGTCGGGCACTATCACGACGCGAAACAGGCTGCTAGGTTCGCCTCAAAACTGGGCGAATTGGTGTGAAAATGCGACCGCTGCTGATCAAGGCTTCGCCATCCCTCATGGCTGGAAATGGGTGCCCTTGAGCGACGGGCGAGCACAGGCAGTTCCAGGAAAGTGACTGTGAGAATTCGAATCTTGAGTTGCCACTCTGACAGAACTCTCGCTCACGTTTTCGGCGCTTCAGCAGCGTGGTATTTCGGATCGACGGGACGCACGAGGAGATTGGCGATGAGGCCGACGCCGAGCAGGCCGGCCATGAGGAACATGGTGGAGTTGTAGGCCTCGGCCTTCGGCACGCCGGCCTCGATCTTGGCGGTGGAGATGTAATTGACGAGGCTGGGGCCGAGAATGGCGGCGATGGACCACGCGGTGATGAGACGCCCGTGAATGGCACCGACCTGGTAGGTGCCGAACATGTCGCGCAAGTACGCGGGGATGGTGGAGAAGCCGCCGCCATACATGCTGATGATGGTGGCGGTGACGACGACGAAGAGCGTCTGATTGCCGATGTTCTGTGTCCAGGGGATGAGGCAGTAAAGCACCGCGCCGAGGAGGAAGTAGATGCAATAGACGACCTTCCGCCCGGTGTAGTCGGAGACGGACGACCAGACGAAGCGTCCGCCCATGTTGAAGATGCTGAGCAGTCCCGCAAAGCCGCCGCCGACGGCCGCGCTGACGCCGAACATGTCCGTGCACATTTTTGATGCCTGCCCGAGAATACCGATGCCGGCGCTGACATTCATGCACAGCACGACCCAGAGGAACCAGAACTGCGGCGTCTTCCACGCGACATCGACCGCGACATTGGCATTGGTCATCATCGGTTTGATGTGCTCCTTCGGCTCCCAGCCGTCTGGCTTCCAGCCCTCGGCCGGCACGCGGACGATGAACGCGCCGAACAGCATGGACACGGCGTAGAGACATGCCATGACGATGAATGCCTCGGAGACGCCGATGGATGTGGCGCTCTTGAAGTGCTCCATCAGCTTCACACCGAGAGGCGCGCCGATGAGGGCACCGCCGCCAAAGCCCATGATCGCCATCCCCGTGGCCATGCCGGGCCGGTCGGGGAACCACTTGATGAGCGTGGACACGGGCGAGATGTAGCCGAGCCCGAGGCCGATGCCGCCGGTGAACCCGTAGCCGAGGTAGAGCAGCCAGAGGATCTTGAACTTCACTCCGATGGCAGAGAGCAGCAGGCCGCCGCAGAAGCAGGCGCAACTAGCCACCATGGTCTTGCGCGGGCCGCTGCGCTCGACCCACTTCCCAAACACCGCCGCCGACATGCCGAGCATGAAGAGCGCAATGGAATAAATCCAGCCCACCTGTGGAATCGTCCACCCCGCGCCAGCCTGCGTCAGTGGCACATTGAAGACGCTGAATCCATACACCTCGCCGATGCACATGTGGACGGCGATGGCAGCGGGCGGGACGAGCCAGCGGTTGAATCCGGGTTTGGCAACGGTGGCTTCGCGGGAGAGGAAATTCATGCGGGGAGTTGGAGTGCGAAGGTTTTAGCGTGGGCGATGGGATTGTGGCAAGAAGAAAGCTAAGCGGTGATTCATCTGCTAGCGTCACCGCCACTGCCTTCGCAGGCCAAAGTCGGGATGTCGGCTGTGGTGGCGCACGGCAGCCACCCGTATTGTCGAGCCATGCACCTCAAACACGACGTTGTATGGGAATCGCTTCAGATTGCAGCGACGAAACCTCTCAGTGATGAAGTGAAAATGCTCCGGATCCGCCTTGATCCGCTGGACGGCAGTGTTGACCTCTTCAATGAACCGATCGCCTGCCTGATCTGACAACCTGTCGTATCGGTCGATGACGTCTCGCAACTCTCGCCGCACGGCCGGATGCAGGGCGAGTTTCATTTTTTCCGGCGGTCGGCATGTACGCCAGCCCAGAGCTCCTCCTCTGTCAGAGCCTTCACTTTCCCTGAGTCGAGTTCCTCCAGGCGCCGGGTCGCTTCGATGATGCCATCTGGATCCGATTCATCGGCGGCGTCCGCAGGATCGATGGACTCAAGCAGCAATTCCAGCACTCCGGCCTTCTCGTCGTCACTGAGCCGGGCCACAAAGTCAGTTAGTTGAGCTGTCAGCATAAAAACAAGTTAGCAAAACGATGGGGGTCCGACAAGCCGCTAGGCAGACATGTTTCAGCCCTCCCAGCTCTTCCCATCCCACGCGATGACGCGCTCCAGCAGTTTCACCACTTCATCCGCGAAGCAGGAAAACAAGATCTCGCCCTTCTCGGCCGTCGCGCTGCGGGGATCGCCGACATGGCCGGGCTCGCTGCGGTCGGGCATGGTCCAGCCGCGTGAGGCGGGCTCGAAGGGATTGCCGAAGGGCACATCGGTGGTCTTCGAGAGATCGCCGACGAGTTCGGGACGGATGCGGAGAACCATGGAGGTCTCCCATTCGCAGGCATGGCCCATGACGCGCTGCTGGATGGTGGAATCGCGACTCCAGGGTTCGGCACCAAGGTTCCAGTAGGTGGCGAAGAGCAGCAGCAGGTCTTTGCGGTCGCGGTATTTCTGTCGCGTCTCGAAGACGGACTGCTTGCCGGGTGTGTCATTGCCGCCGTGGCCGTTGATGAAGATGAGACGCTTGAAGCCGTGGGCGATGAAGTTTTCCAGCAAGCCGTTGAGCAGATCAATGTAAAGCCTCGGCTCGGCGGAGAGCGTGCCGGGGAAATCCATGTGGTGATGCGAGTTCCCCAGCCAGGTGAGTGGCGCGAAGAGCACGCGCTCGCCCATGCGCGCCTCGGTGCGGCGCATGAGTTCGGTGGTCAGCAGGCTGTCGGTGAAGACCGGCATGTGCCGCCCATGCTGCTCGAGCGCGGCGATGGGGAACACGACGGGTGTGTCGCGGCTGAGCGCGGCGACATCGGACCATTTGAGATCGGCGAGTTGCATGACTGCGGTGGTTCTAGTTCGCGGCTTCGATTTTGATCGTGTGCTTCACTGGCACGACGAGCTTCCGCGCTTCGGCATCGAGCTTCTCCTGCTTGGCGAGCATTTTCTTCTTCAAGACTTCGAGCGCGCTGGCAAATTCGGGATCTGCTTTCGCATCGGCGGCGAAATTTCGGAAGTTGGTGATCATCCCTTTGATCATGGGCGTCTCGTAGGCTTGCTTGGTGCCGACGGCTCCGATGAGCTTGGTGAATGCGTCGTCGAACGGCGTCTTCGCGAATTCAGCGGCGAGATTGATGCCCTGAGCGAGCTGCTCTCGCATGAACACTTTGCTCTCAGTTCCCCAAGTGACCTTGGCACTGGCGGCGCTGAGGTTCTTCACTTGGAGCGTGAGGCGGTTCAACTCGTCGTTGAATTTGCAGAACGCGAGGATGCTGCGCGTGCCACCGGATGTCTTGGCATCGCCTTCAAAACAAAACGGCCATGTAGTGCTCTCAATCTGGATAGTGCCGGCTTGCTGGCTGAGAACCTTGTGACCGTCGGTGGCGATGCTGGTGCCTTGCATGTCGGCGGTGATCGAGCCTATGTCACCATCGAGTCCGAGTCCCTTTAGAAATGCCGCCGCCATGAGAAGCTGGCCGTTCGGCCCCGGATGCACGCCATCGCGACCGCAGACGTCGTAGTCGGCACCGAGGACAGCTTTTCCTTTAGTCATCGCGTCCGTCATCTCGCGATGCACGTCGGCGAAGCCGGTGTGAAACTCAGCCGCGAGCTTGTGCCCCAGCCCACCGAGACGGGCGAGACTGTCGTTGTATTGGTCGGCGCTGGCACCGGCTTTGACGAAGAACTTCGTGTCCACCGCGCCGGGCGTGCCGACGACGATCGACTTCACCCCTATGCGTTGCAGGCCGGTGACGACCGCTCGCATGTTGGCCTCGTAATCCTTGCCGATGGCCTCGGCATACGGGACGTAGCGTCCGTCGTTCATGCCGTAGCAGGTGGTGGCGACGGTCGGATTAAAAACACTGAGATCATTTTCCAGTCGTGCCTTGAAGCCCGCTGCCGTCTCGCCACTCCATCCGAACTGGAAGCAGCGGATGTCCTTCCGTCCGGTGCAAGCGAGCAGGTAGGTCTCGATGTACTTCGAGTAGAGCTTCTGTTCCGTGATGCTGTCGCCGATGATGGCGACGCGCGCGTTTTCAACGAGCAGCGATGGCGTGTTTTCTTTGGCCGATGCGAGTCCGCAAATGGCGACGAGGACGAGAGGGAGGGCGTGTTTCATCAGGGGCTGATTTCAGGGGATGGATGCTTGATTGGCAAGCACAACAATCGCTCAACACCCACGTCATCTTCCGAAAGAGTTCAGCCGCGCGCTACAAGCCATCGGCTCCACCTGGAACTCGGGGATCATGGACGGGCGTCAAGGTTTTCGTCTGCGCGTCAAACCAGACGCATTGTGTCGCGCCCATGCTGTTGGTCTTCTCCAGCTTGTGCCCCAGCTTCTCGATCTGCCCGAGCGCGTCGTCTCCGAAGCTCGTCTCGATGCGCAGGCCGTCGGGCCTCCACTGATGATGAAACCGCGGCGCGGCGAGTGCTTTGTCCGGCGTCATGCCGAGGTCGATGATGTTGGTGATGGCGAGGAGAGTTTGCGTGATGATCGTCGGCCCGCCTGCGGCACCGACGGTGAGGACGGGTTGGCCGTCCTTCAGCACGATGGTAGGGCTCATTGACGAGAGCGGGCGTTTGCCAGGCGCGACGGCGTTGGCTTCACCGCCGATGAGCTTGAAGGCATTTGGCACGCCCGGCTGCACGGAGAAGTCGTCCATCTGATTGTTCAACAGCACGCCGGTGCCGGGAATCATGACCTTGGAGCCAAAGGCGGTATTGATCGTCTGTGTGAGCGCCACCCAGTTGCCGTCGGCATCGGCGGCGGAGAGATGCGTGGTGTGCTTGCCGAAGATGTCGCCTTCCCAGTTCGGCGGGCTGTTGTGATTCGCGACGTCAGTGGTGTGCTCGAGATTGATCTTCTTCGCGAGATCGGCGGCGTAAGCTGGATCGACAAGCCCGCGTGGCACCTTTGCAAAATCAGGATCGCCAAGCCAGTGCGCGCGATCCGCGAACGCAAGCTTCATGGCCTCGGTCATCACATGCACACGGCTGGCGGTGCTGAGACTGCGGATCGGGAAGTGCTCGAGCACATTGAGGATCTGCGCCACATGCACGCCACCGGAGCTTGGCGGCGGCATCGAGATGAGGTCATGACCACGATACTTGGTGCGGATCGGCTCGCGTTCGACCGTCTTGTAGTTCGCAAAGTCCTCGGCGGTCATGATGCCGCCGTTCTCCTTCATCCAGGCCGCCGTCTTCTCGGCAAAGGGGCCGCGATAAAACCACGCGATGCCGTTATCGGCGACGGCGCGGTAGGTCGCGGCGAGGTTTTTCTGCACGACCATGTCGCCCTTCTTCAAGGGACTTCCGTCGGCCTTGAAGAGCGTGGCGGCGGACTCCGCAAACTTTTTGAGGTGATCCGCCGTGCCTTTAAGCTTCCGCTCATAGACTTCGTCGATGGGGATGCCCCTCTCCGCGAGATCAGCCGCCGGACGCAGCAGATCTGCCAGCTTGAGCTTGCCGTGCTTCCGCAGCGCAAGGTCATAGGCCGCGAGCGCTCCCGGCACACCAGATGCCAGCGCGCCGGTCTTGCTGGCCTCATCATCGAGCTTGCCGTTGATGACATACATGTCGCGGTGCCCCTTGCCCGGAGCCATTTCGCGCGCATCGATGGCTGAGACGGAGCCATCCGCCGCACGGACGACAATGAAGCAACCGCCGCCAATGCCGGAGTTGTGCCCATCGACCACACCGAGGGTCAGCGCACAGGCGACCGCTGCATCGACCGCATTGCCGCCACGCTTGACCGCATCGACCCCAGCCTGGGTGGCCAGCGGATTCACTGCGGCGATGGCAAAGCGATCAAACGCCTTCTCCTTGCCCGGTTCGGCCGCCGTCGCCGATAATGAACTGCAAACGATCCAGATCAGGGCCTTCTTCATGGCGCGGAGTATCCGCACAAAGGCCCAAGTTGCCACACTCGTTTAGGCTGCCGGACTGCTCCTGAAATTGACCCAAGCGCGATGGTAGGTGAACGCCACCGCCATGATTCCGATGAAAAGGAGGACGGAACGGGCTGTATCGGGGACTGCCAGCATGGAGGGAATCGACAAGGACGCCGAGATCACCGGTGGCTCCCCTTCAGGACCAGACGCCACAGCCTTCCCCGCTGCCCATGTAGCGACAACCAGACTGACCACCCAATAGATTACTGACCGAATTTTCATGTCGGCAGGGTTTGTACCTTAAATGGCCCCTCTCGTTCAAGAACAAATTTTTGTAATTCAAGCGGCAGTAATCGCCATCAACGGCCCGCCGCCCACTTCACAGCGCGCGCAATGAAACCCTCCATGCCGGTGGTCTGCTCTGGGTGCGGGCTGGAGCATAGAACCCGTCCGTTGCCAAAGGCACCCGCGACCATCGCGGGCGAACCCAGCATTGCGCCGACGGGGCTCTCGTTCTCGGAGAACTCGGTCCGAAAGTGCGCGAGCGGCTCGAAGTCGGGGATCACGGGTGAACCGGCGGTCGTGTAGATGGGCCCGTTGGCGTAGCGGATGTCGAACTGACCGGCTGGGAAACCGAGAATCTCGCGCCCCTTGCCAGTAAACTCGACCTTCACATCACCCACGCCGCGCTTCCATTTCGAGGAGACGGTCTTGGCGTCGAGAATCTTTGCGCCCCACGAGAAGCCCTCGCAGGCCAGATAGGCCCCGGCGCAGATGCCGATGTAGCCGCCCCCGTTCTCCACAAAGCCCCGCACTTGCGCGAGGCCCGCCTCGCCGATGGCCTTCGACTGCTTGCTGCCGCTGCCTCCGGTGAAGATGACTACATCGAACGATTCATTCTTCAGCGTGCCATCGCCGATCTGCGATCCCTTGAGTTTCGTGACCCTGAAGCCCGGTGCCTTGCCAAGCTGCTCAGACACGCTGGGGATTCCCTTCCCGAAACTGCCGGCGTCGTCAAACAAAGCCACGCGGACTGCCGTGCCTTTCGGCTCTGAGGCAAATCCAGAGATCGCGACGCCGAGGGCGAGAACTGTGAGGTGACGAAGGCACGTTTTCTTTTTCATGGCGTGGATTCTGATGATTGATATGCGGTCTGTCGATTCCCAAAGCTGTCCAGTCACTTCAAGGCGGCCAGATAAGCGACGAGATCGCGAACCTCGAATTTCGTGAGCAGGCTGGTCATCACTGGCATGGCGGAGGCGGGCTTGGTGCGCGAGGCGATGTCGTTCTTGATAATAGTCTGCGTGATGGGAGACGCGGGAAATCGCAGGATGAGGTCTTTGTTAGTCTCTTTGGAGATGAGTCCGCTGACGACTGACCCGTTCTTCAGCATGACGCTCACCATGGCGTAGCCCTCTGCGATCTCGCCCTGCGGATCGACCACGGCACGGAGGATGCGGTCTTTTGGCAACCGTGTGGCGAGCTTCGAGAGATCGGGACCGACGCTCGGCAGCCCGGCCTGCATCGTGTGGCACTGAATGCACGCGCCGGTCGTGCTCGTTTTGAAAATGGTCTCGCCGACCTTCGCGTCACCGCCTTCGAGCGCGAGGCTGAACGGGCCGGAGGGCACCTTCTTCAGTCGCGAGTCCACCGCGCCAAGCTGTTTCCTCAGCGTCTTCGAGCCGGTGGCGATCGCTGCTTCGTAAACGTCGAGCGCGAGAGCCGCCGGCACATTGTTTTTGGCAAGCATGTCGATCCATGTCGATAGAACCTTCTCGGCCTTCGACGACTTCATGCTGCCGAGCAGCGCGATCATCGCCTGCTGCTCTTCGAGTTCCGGCCGCTTCAGAGCGGCATCGATGGCATCGTAGGTTGTCTTTTCGTTCGGCTTCACTTCGACCATCGCGCGGATCGCCGCAATGCGGAGAGCGGGCGTTTCGGACATGATGGCTCTGTCGATGGCCTCCTGAAGTCGCGGCGCGCGAGCCACGGCCATCGTCTCGATCGCCGTGCCACGCATCTCGACGCTTTTGGTCGAATCAAGCGCGATGGTGGTCAGCTTCTCGATGGCAGGCTGATAGTTCAGCGCGCGCACCAATCGCGCGGTGGCCTTTTGCACGAGATCGGAATCGTCGGTGATGAGGTCGTCGAATGTCTTGGAAAACAAATCCGCCACCACCTTTCCATCGCGAGGTGGAAGCCCGCGATGAAATCCCTGCACGCGGTCGAACGCGAGGCCCCTCGGCCAGAGCGAGAGCGTATCGAGCGCCTCAGTGCGCATGGCTGGCGAGTTCGTCCTCTTTTGGGCAAACGCCATCAGCCGCGCTGCTTCGTCCGCTCCACCGACCCGGATATTCGCGCTGATGCTTCGACGCAGGGCACTCTCGTCCTTGATGTCCTCGCGCTCGACGAGCCTCGCGAGATCCAGCAATGCGGCCGGGATCGACAAATCATCGTGAATGGCTCGTGCAGCTTCGTTCACGACTTGCACGTCGGTGTCTTTGAGAAATGCCGCAGCGTCTTCCGACTTGTTCATCCGCGTAGCCACGATGGCACCGAGCTTCACGGCTTTTGATGAATGAGAAGCGAGCGAGGCGTTCGTTGGAGTCCCGGCTTTAGCCGGCTCGGACGCTCTCGGCGCGCCTTTCTTCTGAACCCGGTCATCGGGCGACTGCGGACCGGCTAAAGCCGGGACTCCAACAGTTCCAGCAAGCGCCATTGCACCGGCGTGGCGGAGGAAGACATCACTGTCCGCATTTTCTTCGAGCATCTTCACCACCGCGTCGAATTCCGCGGGCGTGCCGAGCTCTCGCATAGCGATGCCCGCGTAGAGACGGACACGTGGTGATTCGTCGGCGAGCAGTCTTGCAACTCGCTCAGTCACTCTCGCAAAGGGAAGGCCGTTTGGCATTCGAGTCCGCGCCCAGTCGGGAGCAACGGTGCCATCAGCGATCATTCGCGAGGCCTGTGCCCGGACTTCAGGTTCTTTGTGCTCAAGCAGCGCGACTAACGGGCGCAGCTCTTCAGCTCGTTTGCGCCCAAGCATGCCCAAGCCCCAAATGCCGTGGACGCGAGCAAGGAGATTTGGACCATCCTCTGCGGCATGTGTGAGTTCTTCGGCCCCGGCACGTGCAACCAACTCAAACTGCGCCTTCAGCCTGACGCGCTGGTCCGCGTGACCGAGCAGCTCCGCCAGCTCATCGACGCTCCGTTTGCTCAGGCCATCCGCGATCAGCTTCCGCACGCTCTCACGCTGCGAGTCCTTCGTGGCCGAAGCGTCGTCCAGCTTGAGCACATTGCCCTTCTCGTGCGGTGCCCAGGTGTTGTCACCCCAGTTGGCTCCGTAGAGCGCGCCGTCGGGACCGAAGAAGAGGCCGGTGATGAAGGGACCGGTAAGGACGACTTGTGGGTCGAGCATCTTGAAGCCCGCGCCAGCTGACTCGAAGCGAAGAGCGGAGATTTGCTTGCTGCTCTCGGCGAGGAAGAAGGTGTGCGCGAAGCGACCGCTCAGCGCGGTGCCCGGATTGTACTCGAAGCCGATCGGTCCGGCGCTGTAGTTCGCGAGGCTCGGTGTGAGATAGGCGGGCTGGTCGGCCTGCTGCGGTTTCCACAGATTCTCGGTCAGCCACGGATTGTAACCGGCAAGCCGCGCCCAAGATTTGTCGCTGCGGTACTGATAATGCATTCGCCAGCCGGAGTCGCTGCCCTCGACAACGTAATGGACGCGCTCCTTGTCGCCGAAGTCGCCGTCGTTATCGACGGTGAAGAGATTGCCGAACTCGTCGAAAGCCAGCTCCTGCGGATTGCGCAACCCGTGCGCGAAGACCTCGAAGCCGCTGCCATCTGGCTCGATGCGAAACACGCCGCCCTCGCCGGGATAGTTGAACTCGCGACCGTCCCTCGTCTTCACACGGATGCCCTTGTCGCCGGTGCTCCAGTAGATGCGGCCGTCCATGCCGAGAGTCGGTCCATGCATGTCGTGTCCGCCGTAGCCGATGTGGTAGCCGATGCCGCGTACGAGTTCCTCCTTCTTTTGGAAAATGCCGTCGCCGTCCGGGTCGGTGAGCTTGTAAAGGCTGGGCATGCACGTCACATAGAGAGCGCCATCGTGCCAGAGCACGCCGCCGGCGAGCCCGTTGCCGAGATCGTTGAAACCCTCATGCACGACCGTGCGCTTGTCGGCGATGCCATCGCGGTCCGTGTCGTCGAGGCGGACGATTTTCTCTTTGTACTTGGCCAGATCCTTCCAGGTGTCCGGCATCCGTTTCTTGATCAGCGCCTGCCGGTCCTCGGGGCTGGTGAGCGCGAGCGAGTCGGGGAGCCAGTCCTTGTTCTTGCGGATGTCGATCTCGCCGTTGTTGCGGCGGTTGGTGTGGGAAACATAGACCGACCCCTTGCCATCGAGCGTGATGCCCACGCTGCTGCCAGTCAGGCCGATCGTTGCAAACTCGGACGCACTCAACGAGAGGTCGCCGGTGACGGCTTGGTGTTTCACGGCGGCATTGCCCTGAGGCTCCTGGGAGACGGAAAGGGAAAAACCGGCTCCGGCGAACACGAGGGGCAGGAGAGGCATCCGCCGAAAGAAAGAGACAAAGCAAGCAAGCATCATGGGCGACGTGTTACGAGACCGCGTCCCACCGTGTTGCAGCGGACTTGCACGACAGTGAGCCACCCAGCACTCAGGGCTTGTGAAAAAGAGAGATGCAATCCATTTCCGGCTGTCCCCAGTCCAGAAGATGCTGTCCGATGATGCTCAGGCCGGACTCCGCAGCCGTCCTCGCCGCCAGCGCCGCATCCATCTTGCTGCGCCATCCGGGATTGTCACGGATCTTCGGCGAGGCCTTTTCTCCGAGGTTTGAATGATGAAGAAACGCGCTGGCTCCGGGCCGCATGACGCGAGCAAACTCCCGGATGTAGCTGCACACGATTTCACGGTCAAAATGCACCGCGCTGTCCCAGGAATAGCAGAACGTCACGCTTGCATCCGCGATCATCGAAAGTGACCTGCCATCGTTGACATGGAAATGCAGCTTGCACGGCTCTCACGGTCCATGAAACGGAACTGGCAGAGCGTGATGGCGTATTGATTAAAGTCCACGAGGTGCAGTTCATGTGCATGCTGCATGAGCCGTTTGGTGTTGCGTCCGCCTCCAGTGGACAGCTCCAGGCCGCAAGTGAAGTCAAAACCTGATATTCTCGGCCAGATGTGATGCTCCCACTGGAACGGCATGTCCTTCTCGGCCTCGAGGAAGTCTATAAGTTTGGCTTGTTCCAATCGAAAAGGTTGTCTTCGGCGGTTGGAATCGGGCGCGGTACTAAGCAGCAAGTTTTGTTTTCGAGGGGCCTTAAACTGGTCCGTGAAATAACTGCACCCGGCGCCTGCCCCCGCAAGGATTCAAGCTGGCGCGCGGGGATATTCGATGGTACGGCATGCATGGCGGTGGCGCGGGGCCATCAGGCGCCGCCCCGACGACAACAGCTTCCGAATGGCATGCAATGTAGTCCTCCTCCGGCATGAGATTTCTTGTAAACTTTGCTTTCGATTTGGTGGCTTGGATCTCAGCCTTCCTAGATTGGGCGCTGCAGATCGTCACAGGGGGTGATTCCGACCTCACAGCCTTCGTGGTTGCGGGATTGTGCGGGTTCATTCTCATCGGGTGTTATGATCTGGTGGTGCTCGGTCGGAGAAGAGCGCGGTGCGCGGTGGTCGCCTTCGGGCCGCTGCTCCTTTTGCTGATCATGGATGCTGTAGGCCACCAGTCCGGATTGGAGGTCGTCACAACCCTGAATGCCGACCGAGTTCAGCGCGCCAAGGGGCAGTCCTACCGATATGTACTTGCGCGGGATTTGGCCGCGCGGCTTGAGAACACCAATTGGACGATGGTTTCAGGGTCGAAAGGAATCTTTTCAAGGTGGGTTGTCATGGACAGTCCCCATGAGAAGGCTGTTTCCATCGCTCAAATCGAGGGCGAGCGGAAGGCTATGTGTCGGTTGAAGGGAAGGTACCTCTGGTTCTCCATGCCCGAAGGGCAGGACGCAAGATCGGGCGCGCAGTTGATCCGGCTAGTGTGTGATAAAGGATGGCTGCCGAGGGTTCCTAGTTTTTTGATAGGCTGCTTCATCGTCTCATGCAGCATCATGTGCGTCGCGCGATTTGGCGGTACCGTCAGCAGCGCCGTGCGACGGCTGTTCCGAGACCGCCTTTTCCTGGTTTCGGCCTGCGTTTTTATGGCGGTTTTTGGGTGGCACCAATCGCGATTTGTACATCAGGACGCAAGGATGCAAATGGTGACTTCACGGGATGATGACGGCTATATGATGCGGAGGCTCCAGGAGGCCGTGAAACTCAAAACAATGGACCCGGCCAAGTTGAGCAACAGCGCATATGGTGCGATCGGCTTCTATCCCTATGCGATGCTGCCTTATGCAGCCGGTCACCTCGGGATGACACCTTCGATCGAGGTGATCAACACATGGGTGCGCGGCCTCAAGTTGCTAATCTCCGTTGGTGCGCTGGGTGCCTTGTGGCTGCTTGGCAGGCACCACTTCGGCAGGGTGCCTGCGTTTGCCGCCGTTCTCCTGCTAGCGACGAACATGGGATTTCTGAGCTACTCGTCTTATCCCTTTTACCCGGATATCCTGATGGTGATGTTTTCCACGCTGTCGCTCAGGTATCTTCTCGACCTTGTCAGCGGATGGAACGCACGTTCGTTCCTCCTTTCGGTCTTTTGCGCGGCCATGTCAGTGTCGGTGAAGTTTCTCACCTTTCTTCTCTTCCCCTTTGTCTTCGTGATCGGAGCAGTGGCTCTATGGCGCATGCACCTGGGAAGACCGGATGCGTTTCTCAAGGAGTTTGTCAGATGCGGGCTCGTGGCTGCAGTCGTCTGTGTTGCAGCGTTCTTCCTCTGCAATCCCTATTTGGATTACAACATCCAATGGATCGTTCCCAACTACAAGATGTGCGGCAGCTACTACAGCACTGAGACGCCCAACATCGTCGCGGGAGACGCTGCTACTTGGTCCGATTGGATTGAATACTGTTTCATCTGCGGTCGCGATACGAGCGATCTCCTGTTCGCACTTGTCGCACTAGGGGCGCTGGCAGCCGTCGTGATCCGGCGCTGGATGGCGGGCGGCAGCGCGTGGCGGTCGAAAGGCCTTGAGTGTGGCAGGGTAGCCGTGTTGTCGGTGTTTGCCATCTTGGCTCAGGCCTATGTCATGCGCAGCGTGACCCTGACAAGTGCCATCGACCAACGGCTCTTGTTGCCGCTCTTCCCTGTTTTTTACCTGGTCGCCGCGTGGGGCACCGTGCGGCTGTTTTTCAAGGAAACGACCGCGGGAGTCAAGAACACGGGAACCGGGTGGAGACGGCGTGCCGCGCTCGGTTGTGTGGTCGTCACCGTCCTCCTGATCTCCACGCCAGCGCGCTTGCTCAATGCGATGGGCTTCCTCCGCGCCTTTGGGTTGCCGCCAGCGGATTCCCCTGTTTCCGCCTGGCTTGATGAAGCCGGGATCCCCGGTGAACGACTCATCGTGACCAGCCTTCAGTCTTATTTCCCGACCCGGTATCAGGATCTCCAGGACGGACTCTGGACACCGCGAGATCTGCTTCTCCTGTTCTATCAGGCAGGGAAACTCCCGGTCGCCTTCATCGAGGACGAGACTTACTATGATGAATACTTTTCAGGCGCGGTCCGGGCGAGGGGCTTCAATACACCGGAGCAGAAACGCCTTTTCGAGAGGGGCAGCGAGTTTTACCAACGGCTGCGGAGCAACAAGATGGAGCCGTTCGTGCTTTTGAGTCGCGGCAGTGAAATCGTTAGAACAAACTCCATGACCCCCATCGCCTCGAAGTTCCGGGCGTATGTCAACCCTTACGTCTGGTCCGAGAATCTGACGGAACGCGCTGTGATGAAAGTCACGGATGCGGATGGAGATCGCATCGTGAGCGAACTTCCCTTGGGAATTCCGGGCGGCATTTCCCTCCAATGGCCGTCCCCCACAACCGTAGCCCTGGTTCATGTGTCGGCGAATCGTCCTGATTGTGATGAACTGCATCTCACGCTCGAAAATGCCTGTGGCTCGAAGGAAACTCACGTTGTCCAAGGCCCGCAAGCCGGAAGCGTTCCTGCGACCGAGAGATTCCTCCGCCTCGATCCGCCGCGCGACATTCGTGCAATGACCTTCGTCTCGGCGGATGGCACGCCTTGCGGCGCCGATCTGGTCCGGGCCGTGCACACTTATCCGCCCGTTCCAGCAGGACTGAATCCCACCGGTCATTACTTCGACATCAAAGCAGTGTCGCACGGCAATGATCCGGGGCTCGATGCTTTGATCGGCATCCATCCAGTGTCCGGCGGCGGAGTCGAGATTCCACCGGGAGGAGATCTTTCGTTCTCACTTGTTCCCAAGGCCGGTCATATGGCGGAGCGCGCACAACTTGTGTTCAAGGACGCGCCGCCATCCGGAGCGGTCACTGTCGGCTGCACCTTCGTTTTCGCGGACGGTTCACGGCAGTTGGTCGACGGAGTCGAGAGGAGATCAAAACTTCCCGAAGCTACTTATTTCGAGTTTGACTGTTCTTCCCGCAGAGTGGTCCGGACCTTGGAATTCTCCATCCGCGTTCAGGCGGCGCAACGGGCAGGCGTCACGCTCATGCAAGTGCATGCAGAAGCCAGCACGGCTGCTGAATGATTGGCGCGATGATGGAGGCACGATTGTATGCTGGCGGCGCAAAACGAACCGTGATATGGCTGCCTCCATGATTCCCTCACACAGAAGCGCCCGAAAAGGCTTCATCGCCGAATGAGGTCTTTCGACAGTCTTGCTTTCGTCACTGTCGGCCTCCCGTCGCCACTGCGCCAGGTAGCGGGAAGGTCTCCTGCGAGACTCAGGCAGGTCTGCGTGAAGGTGTATCCGAGAGCCGGGGACACACACCATGAGTGATGCCGCACCGATCCCGCGCTGGCGCGGCATTCTCAAGCACGGACTCCAGGCGGCCATCGCCATCGGCCTGCTGGGTTTTCTGGCGCGCAGGGTCCCGCTCGGAGAAGCCCTTGCCGCGCTGGCGGACGCCACGCCGGGCCTCTGGATGCTCGGCATCGGTCTGAGCGCGGTAGTGCTCGTGCTCGGCGCGTGGCGCTGGCATCTCACCGCGCTGCGCACCATCCCGATGAGGACCTGCCTCGCCTACTCGTGGATCGGCCATTTCTACTCCACCGTGCTACCCGGTGCCGTGGTCGGCGATGTCGCCAAGGCCGCCTCCCTTGCCACGAGTGACACACAGCACCGCACCATGGTGCTGCCCGTCTCGGTGGCGCTCGACCGACTGCTCGGCTTGATCTCACTGCTGCTCGTGCTCGCGGTGGCCCTCGCCGCGATGAGTGGAGAGAAGAAAGGGCTGCATCCCGCTGCCGTCGCTTTTTTCTCCGGCGTCGTGGTCGCGGTTCTCGTCCTGACGCCGCAGATCATCAGGGCTGTGCTTTCGCTCGCGCGAAGGCTGCGTTTTCTCCCCCACCGCGTGATGCACGCGCTGGACCGCGTCAGCTTCGTCATCGGGCAGGTCGGCGTGAGTTCCTGGATTTTCATGCTCGTGCTCAGCGTCCTGATGCACGCGATATCAGGCGTGGTCTTCATTGCTGCGGCGCGTGAGTTCGGCATGCATGTCGAAGCGTGGCGGCTCGGGCTCTACTATGTCGCCTTGTGCATCGTCATCATGCTGCCCGTCACGATCGCCGGCATCGGCCTGCGTGAGCAGGTGTCGCTCTGGATTCTCGGCACATCATCCGGTGCGGCCGTCATGCCGGTGACTCTCTCCTGGTTTCTGCTCGTGGTGGGAGCGGTGCACGCCGTCATCGGCGGTCTGGTGCAGCTTGCGGGCTGGCTGCGAGCGGGGAAGCGGAGGTCTTGAAC
>Ga0075163_10005050_pt1 | contig 17643 bp, 14 predicted proteins | sample JI1023141ADNA_FD_71478 | JGI IMG/M metagenome (GOLD analysis project Ga0075163, IMG submission 71478) | Wastewater effluent complex algal communities from Wisconsin, to seasonally profile nutrient transformation and Carbon sequestration -... | ecosystem: Engineered > WWTP > Effluent > Algae...
TAAAGGATTTATTTTAGAAAGGCTTATAAGCAATGTCTTGGAAACAAATTTTTCTAGCCAGCATTTTAACACTTATTTTTAATATTGTTACTTTTGCACAAGTTAATGATATTCCTCCTCCATCACTTCCTGATGCAGCACTCTTAGCTGATATTTTCCAAGCCACTGACAACTTACAAAAACAAGGTAAAGTAATAGAGTTTAAAGAAAATCTTGGGTTTAGACTTGCTTGTGTCTTACCTGAAGGCCGTAAAACTAGAAATATTCAAAATCGTAATGTAGATTTTAGACAATCGGCTGATTATGCTATTAAAGCTAATTCTGGAGAAATATTAGATAAAAAATTACTGGAAACACATCAACCACCTCGTTTTGACCTTAATAATCTATTTAGAGTTATTGATATACCTACAATTCAAGAAACCTTCCCTGCAGTAGCATCAATAAAAACAGCTTTTCTTACCTTTGTAAGTAAAGAGTTTGTTAATGGTTATAAAGAAGTAGAAAGAGAAAAAATCAATAAACAACCTGCTATCAAGCTAGCACTAAGGTTTCGCCCTGGTCGTATTCCAATAGAAAATTGTTTTTTATGGGTTGATGAAAAAACTCATGTCCCTCTACAAGCAGAACTTAAAATAGGTGATATTGGTCGTTATAGCGATGTGACGTTAAAGATTTTTTTTGATAAAGCAGATCTTAATCAATTACCAAATACAATTACTCAAGAAGTAACCTGTAGTACCTTTGAAGACGGGATTCCACTACGCTTAGAACAAACTAGCACTTATTCAGAATTTAAAGCTATCCCAAAAGAGTAAATTTATTAGGCAATAACATTCCTTATAAATTTATAAAGCGCTTAGACCCATTCTAGAGCGCCTTTTTTCCAGGCATAGTAATAACCAACAATTAAAATACCTATAAAAAGAAACATTTCTATTAGCCCAAAAATTGCTAATTTATCGTAGATAATTGCCCAAGGAAATAAAAACACTGTTTCAACATCAAAAACCAAAAACAACATAGCTACAATATAGTAGCGTACTGAGTAACGATCTCTAGCATCTCCAACAGGATCATTACCACATTCATAAGCAGTTGATTTTGCTGGATCAAAAACTGTACGACGTAAAAAACTAGAAATATTTAATGCAATTACTGGAAAACTAATAGAAATTAGTAAGAGTAAGAAAATAGCCAAGTAATTTACTGTAGGGTTAACACTAGAAGTTAGAGCAGTATCTATTGGTGCATTAGGTAGTGGAATTTGTTGTTGTAAAATTATGCCTAGCATAAAACTCCTAAAAGTATAAACAGTAGAGGGCGAACAGTTCGCCCTCTTTATTCTACAGGATATTTTTATTGTCTTGGTGTTGGAGTTAATTGCAAGGAAACCTTTTGACCATCTCTAAGAACAATAACTTCAACAGTTTCATTAGGTTTTAGTTCTTGTAATACATAAGTATAGTCATAAACACTCTTAATAGTTTTTCCTGCTAGACCAACAATAATATCACCGCTCTTTATACCAGCTTTTTCTGCTGGGCTGCCAGGTCGTACTCCTGATAGTTTTATACCTTCAACTTGATCTGCATAATCTGGCACTGAGCCTACATAAACACGAAAACTACTATTCATTTGTCGGCGTTCGCCTTCAACTTTTGCTCTAGTAAATTCAATTCTACTATCTTGACTAGCTAATTTTGTGGTTATATCTTGGACAAGTGTAACAATTGCTTGTTCACTTACAACATTAACTCGATCTGCTGTATCAGAAGGTTTGTGATAATCGTCATGTACCCCAGTAAAGAAAAACAGTACAGGAATATCTTTACCATAAAATGAAGCATGATCACTTGGGCCATAACCATCATCTTGTAATTTGAGGAGAAAACCACGGGTTTTATTTAGCTCTTCTACCATTGGTTTCCACTGTGGCGAAGTACCAATGCCTCCAACTACTAAACTATCTCCTTTCATTCGCCCAATCATATCCATATTAAGCATTGCAACAGTTTGATTAAGGGCAAAGCTAGGTGCTTTATTAACATAATGTGCTGAACCAAGCAGTCCTAATTCTTCACCAGAAAAAGCAGCAAAAAGCACACTACGTTTAAGTGATTGTCGGTTTTCACCTAATACTCTAGCTAGCTCTAAAAGCCCTGCTGTACCAGAAGCATTATCATCAGCGCCATGATGAATACCTTCAGTTCCTATTGCTAAAGATTCTGCTCCACCCATTCCTAAATGATCATAATGTGCGCCTAATACAATAACTTCTTTTTTTAGCTTTTCGTCACTACCTTCAATAAAGCCTAGTACATTATAGGTTTTACGCATTTCACGAACTACTTCTGCATTAATAGCTAAGTTAACTTTGTCTAGTGCAATTGTTTCTCCAACACCTGTTTCACTACCAGATTTTTGTAAGCCGTCTAAAGTTTTTCCACTACTTTTAAGTAGTTCATTAGCAGTTCGTTTACTAATTCTTAAAGCTACAATACCAGCATCACTATAATTACCATCGTCACGAGTGAGAGCATCATCTCTTAAGTTATCTGCTTCAGAAATAAATAATACTGCTTTAGCACCACGTTCACGGGCAGTTAAAGCCTTACGTCTAACAGCTAAATATTCACTAAATTTTCCTTGGAAATTGCTACCTTCTGGGCTAAATGGAAGTAGCATTACAATTTTATCTTTAACATCAATCTTGGCATAGTCATCATAATTGATATTTGGAGCGCTAATTCCATAACCAGCTAAAACTATTTGGCCGCTAACTGAACCACTACTAGAAAAATTATAAGTTTTAAAATCTTGGGCTAGTTGAAACTCAATATCTTGACCATTATTTTTAGCTTTTAAGCTAGTGTTTTGACCTTGTTTAACACCAGCAATAAATTCAAATCCTTGTAAAAAACCATCTCCACTAACGGGTTTTATCCCATATTGCTTAAATTGAGCAACAATATAATCAGCAGCTTTTTCACATCCTGGTGTACCAGAACGTCGACCTTCTAATTCACTAGAGGCTAAATACTTAATATGTTTACTAAGTGATTCTGTAGAAACTACTGGAGTAACAACCCGAGACACTTCTTTGTCATTAGGCTTATCGCTAGCAATTTGTGCTCTTATTGCCATTACTGAACAAAAAGTAAGCCCTAGAACTGTGACTAAAGCAAAGATAGTGCGTTTTGGAAAAAATTCCCTCAAATAGGAGGATTGTTTAGACATAAATATTTCTCCTGAAAAAACTATTATTTAGGCAAGATTATGATAGTTTGATGATACTTGCTACTAAAGACTTGTCAATGCAAGCTTAGTATAGATCAGGAAAAATTTTAGAGAAAAATGAATCTTTTGGGGGGCTTTGGCGTGAACCTTATAGCACTAGGAGAATCTCTCCAGGGTTTTAGGCACTTCAGATACAACTTTTTCAGAGCACTCGTGGGCTATTTTAGAAGTGTAACTGAAGTGTCCTTTTTACCCTAGTTTACGAAAATCCTATAAGGTTTAATCATTATAAAAACTAGCTAACAAAGCTATCTACAGCATTTTTTCTTTATTTATTTGTTTTTCTACCCTATTACCCTATTGTCCATTAACCAACATTGGTTCAACTAAACCTGTACCTATTGCATAACGCACAAGACCTGCAAGTGTATGAATATCTAGCTTCTTCTTGATATTTTCACGATGAGCTTCAGCCGTCTTGTGACTAATGCTTAGTTTGCTTCCTATTTCTTTACTAGTAGCACCTTCAGCAATTAATTGTAATACCTGTTTTTCGCGACTAGTTAAATTACCATTATAAATTCCATATTTTATTTGTGACATTTTCAAACTCCTTAATTATCAAGTTAACAATGAAAGTTAACGTTGTTATTTTGACAAACTAAGGATAACACTATAGGCATAAACAAGTAATTAACACGACATTAAAAATTCGTAAATCCCCTATACAATATCCGGGAATGATTTTTTATAATAAATTGCCTTGGTAAGGTATTGAAATAGGGAGTTTACGCCCACAATCCCAACATTCAATATAATCACCCCGTCCTGTTATATCTTGTAAACCAAAAAGTTTTACCTCTCCTGGTAACTCAATTGTATAAGCCCAATCGCCATTTAGCTGCTCTTCACTAGCATTACCACCTAGGAAAAAAGTCTGTTCTTCTGCTAATGCTCTAGCAAGCCATAAGTTTTTATCTAAATTTAACAAGCTATAAGCAATATGAGCGGCTAAATCGGCTGCTCGTCCGGTTTCAACTCTAGTAGCAGGTTCAGCAGTTAAATCATGCTCTGAACTAATATAACGTGCTCTTTGCTCAGGTGTTAGGCTAGGAGTCTTACCTAAATATAGATGTCCTCTTATACAACCAAAACATGGACTTCCCTTTCCATTAATAACAATTGCTTCAAAAAACCTAGCTCTTGCGTAACAACTTACTATCACATGAGGGAGGTTTTTACTAATTAAGGTTTGAGAGATTATCCTGTCATTTGCTGTTCCTGTCGCAACTATAGCCACATCTATTTTATGTTTTGTAAATAAACCTTCTAGCTCTAAAAGGCTTTCCCCTTCTGGAGAAATAGCAAATTGATAAGCAAAAAACTTTTGTGTGCTTTCTTTATCTCTAATTGCTCTACTATTTATAGCCACTTGCTCAGCACAAGCACTTGCTTTTGCTTGCCCTATTTGGTCAACTCGGTAAATTTGGCGAATTGGATTAGCAGCATCAACATTTTCTCCATCTATTAAAATCAGGTTTGCCCCTAATTTAGCTAATATTTCTGCTATAACACTTCCTAAACTCCCTAACCCAATAATTAAACAGGTTTTTCCTGCTAGAGTTGCCCTATTTTTATTAATTTGTAAATCTAGGGGAAAACTATTTGCTAAAGTAAGAAGTGACTCTAGCTTTATTGGCTTAACTACCCAAGGCCAACTAGGATGCCCTACAATGAGTAATTCATTAGCATCTACTACTTTCTCAATATCTAAACGAGCATATCTAGTTCCCTTTAATAACAGACCTTTAGCATAATTAGCCACTATATTGACTAAGTGTAGTTCACTAAATAAATTACTATTGGGTAAATTAGAAAATATCTGGCATGGCAACTCAATTAATTTATCTGGGGAGAGAAAACTTATTAAACCGCTACCATTTGCCATTAAAGAGTAAAACATTCCTGTCTTACCACTTTGTTTAACCAAATCTCTAGTCAATTGATAAGCTTGATAATCCCCGCTACCAATTATCAGATCAATATTTTCATTAATTGTTTTAGATTGATCTGGTTGATCTGGTTGATTTGATAAGACTTGGCCTTGAATTTCTATTTGTAATCGCTTGGAAAGAGCCTCTAGAGTATCTGCAAAAAATGAACTATCTTGACCATCAACATAACAATGCTCAAAATGTGTTAGGCCACAAGAAACCAAATATTCTAGCAACAATGAAATCTGATAGTTTCCAACAATTAAGACTCGTTTTTTTAATAAACCATCTCCAACAATTGGTTTAATACGAGCAAAAAGCTCTGAGTCTTCTATACTAGGCTTGTTTAAGGTAGCGAGCATTGTTTACTTCTCCTAAGCAATAATTTTTATAACCACGTCCACAATTCCAGAACTCAGATTCTCCTGCTTGTTTTGTTACAAGCGAGATAGATTGTTTTATAGGAGGACGACTAGGAAAACGTGGAGGTAACATTACAAGTGTTGCTTGTTCCTGACTCTCACGAATAAGAAAAGACGTCCATCCTCCAGGCCAGCGTTCATGCTCAATTAATTTTTCACCAAGAAAACTTTTTTGTAGCGACTCCCACATTTCCCCATCACGAGAATGATAAAAAGGCTGTAACAAATCATTAGAACCTTCTATTTCAGCTATACCTAAATTTTGTACTTTCTGATTCTCATCCAAAGCAAAAGCACATGCCTGCCATTCAGAATACCTATCATCATGGTTAAGTTTTACTTTTGGGCTTTGTACAATAATTATTGCTAAGCTAAAGTTAAACCCTAGTAATTGCTGATTTTTACGTAAATAAGGCAACATATGATGATTAATATCGGTTGAAGATGGGCTTGTATTGCCTATAGAAAAAGGATGAGAATGTCCTGGGCCTAAAAAATACAACTGAGGTTTCCACTTAAGTTCTTCTTTAATGGCTTTAGTAAAAAATTCCTGCATCTCTTTTTCATGGCCAATTGGAGCAGAAAAACTAGCAGCATAAGAAGAATAATCTGTATATTGTTCTGGTGGAATAAAAACACTTCCAATAGTAAATTGCTTAACATCGTCTAAGCCTATTTCATCAAATGGAGTAATAGCACGATCTTTTTCTAATCTTACAGTTGTAAGAGGGTAAAAAACACATTCTAATGGTCTACCATCCCTTTGTTGACCAAGTTCTGCCCATCTTCTTACTTCACCAGAAATATTTGACCATGTATGAAAATCAATCTTTACCTTAGGTAGTTTTTTATTCATAACCTTATCCCCTTTATACAATAGGTGTTAACGGTCATAGTTATTATAATTTGTTTCAAAAAACTCAAAGTTTTTTGCCTCATCTGCTAGCTTAAGTAAAGCTAACATATGTGGAGCGACCCGGTTAGCAATTACATACATAATGGTGGTGTTATCATTCCATTGACCGCCATTATAGCCATGATAAAGACACATTGTCCGATCGCCCACCACATGAGAGTTATGGCCATTAGGAAGCCTTAAGGCGCTTATATATTGGCGATCTAGATAATGTGCTTGTGGTGGTGAATAAGGCCAATTAACAGGATAAACTATTAGTGCTGGTACAAGTAGATGCCGCTTACCACCTGGGCTAATAAAAGGATATTTTAATTTCCCTTCATTTCTAGCTTTTTCTAGTTTTTCTAGAGCTTTTGACCGTCCTTCTAGATTAACTGGTAAAAGCCCTGTCCATGCCAAAGTATTAGGGGTTTCTGCACTCACACGATTGCACAAGATACAACGTAACTCACCTTCAATTGGAGCTAAATTATCAGCACAACACTTAGAGCGTAATGGATCTAGACCATTGCCTACTGTAACTATCCAATGAGGTAAATAAGCTTGCATTTCTGTAACATCACGCTCTAAAAACCGCTCATTACGTAACCAATTATAACTAGGCAGCTTAGAGGCTAAGACTTTAGTGTCTATTGTCCAAGTTTTTTCACGTTGATTAGGTAAAATCCTTTTTTGTTGCATAATTTATCCCCTATCTATTTATTGGCTATTGGGTAATTCATTTGGTAATTCAATTTTTATGACTGGTTACTACCAAAACGATCTTCTGCTGGATTAATTGCAAAAGGGGCAGCCTCACCTTTTTGACGACGGCCTGGATAAAAATCTATTATTGGTTCAGCTTGTCTAGTGGTAGTTTCTCTAGCTGTGTTGTTTGCATTGTTTGCATTATTGTCATAAATTCTTTCTGTTAATGGGCAATAAGCTTGTTGCCCTGTTACTACAAGCCTTTGAGCAGGTAAACAGCATGTGCAAGTAGCAGCAATAGATGGTGATGGGGTTGGTGTAACTTGAAAAATACTCATAAATGATTCTCCTTAAATGAAATTATTGGCCTGTCAATAAGAGGGCAGACACATGAGGTCTGCCCCTGCTTAAATAAACATTTTTCTATGAAAACCAGCGCCTACGCTGACGTTTTGGAATTTTTACTGGTGGAGGCTCAGGTTCTTGTCCACCAATAAACCCACCATAGTAAAAGGCTGCCATACCTTGATTAAGTGCCCCTTCTATGTCTTGGTTAGTTTGTAAATTAACCTCTGCGGGTTTAGGCACTACTGTGCCATCAATATTTTTTATGTACTCTTCATTGCTGTTAATACAGCAAATTGTTCTATCTGGCCTAGCAATCAAAGGGTTAGGGACTTGGCAACAAGAACAAAGTCCAAAAGGCAGTTCACTAGCACGTAAATAACCTTTTGCTGATAACAAATAGGCTTCCCGACTAACTGAACAATTTAACCCTTCACTGGCTTGGCTTTTAACCAAAGGAAAACGTATTTCACAACATCGACAGTAACCATAAGGCAATTCTGAACAATTAATTAAGTCTCCTTGAATTCCTCGTCTAACAAAATGCTGTGAACAGCTTTTACAAGCATAAAGCCCTGCAACTAGCTCTAAATCCGCTAAACAACTAGGACATAACCCATAACGAGCTTTTGCTACTGCTGATGGTGTAACTTCATTAATTGGTTGAGTTAATAACAATTCTATAGCTTGAACGTTTGTATTATTTATCGCCTTATTTTGGGGCTGACTAGTTTGACTAATTTGGCTAGCTTGGCTATTGCCTACTTGTTTTTGCCTGAGCATTTCATTGATTTGCGATAAAGTTGAAGCATTAGACTTTTCATTAAGCTTTTCACTAGGCTTTTCTTCTGTTGCTTTAACTATTGGTGTTGGAACGTTAACAGAGGCATTAATAGGAACATTAGGGCTAGCAGTATTTTGACTTGAGCTAGTATTATTTGTTCCTTCTCTTTTACGTCGCAACATTTCTTCAATTTTTGCTCTAGCATCCATAGACATAACAGCCTTCCTATCTAGCTTCCTATCTAGCCGCTCTCATTGCTTGTTCTAGTGCACCATTGTTTTGGTTATTAATAAAACTACGCCCTATTTCCAAATGACGACGGCTTAAGAGTGTATATTTAGAGCTTTCCAAATATGCTAATGCTTCTGCTCTAGGCTCTACACCTAAGGATGAGGCTAGGTTTGATAAGCATTCATTCCCCTTAAAAATTGTGGCATGACCATAAGCAGCCATTTGGCGAATAGCTTCATGATGCTTAGCTGAATGTTGTGACATACAAGCCGGTTCAATCACCCTAGTGCGAAAGCCCATTGCAGTAAAGGCTTGAGCATTAAGCTGAATCATAAAATCACTCCAAACACCTGCTAAAAAAACTTCTACTTGCTCATAGGGTGCATTATTTGTATGGTCATTAATCCAATCTAGAATTGGTGAAGGGTTGCTGCCGTCTGGCAGTAGCATAATTGATTGATTTGCCCGATATTCTCTTGAATTACCACAAGCAACATAAGGTTGTAATTCTCCTGACCAATCCCAACCAGTATGACCTTCAATTGCATGAGGGTTAAAAGCTTTTAAGTGTGGGTAATGATCAACATTTTCGGCTGAATGGCTATCAGCACGCCAAATGGTTAAAACATTTTCTGAAGCGCCTTCACCTAAAGTTACTAAATCCGCTAACCATTGCCAAACCCCTCCATTAGTAGCCACCATTTTAGGATCAATCCTAATAGCACAATCATGTTCTTTTGGCCCATCAGGTGCACCTACAAGGTCATTAATCAGGTCACAAATAATCACTACTTTTTTACTAATTAATTGTTCTGAAGGTTGAAAGCGGTAAAATTTCTCTGGCATAATTGGTCTAGCCATAACTACTCCTTTCTTGGAAAACAAAATATTTTTAATTTTTATAAGTCATAATTAATGGTAATTTCTCTAGCTCTACCACTAGCACAATCTTATGCACGTACTAAGATAATCCCATCGTCATCTTTACCAATAGTGACTTCTATAGGAGAATTACGAGGTAAATTAGCTGTTAATGGTAAATCAAACTGTCCTATCAATTTATTGCTGTTAGCTTCTCGTTCTTCACCTTCTCGGACTTCGATATGTACAGCAGATTGATTGTTTTGTACGGTAAGAAATCTTTTAGTATTTAATGCTGGAATTACAGCTTGGCGCTTTAGTACAAAACCCATTGTACCTGTATAAGTAGTAATCCCTAAAGAATGTACTGTTACATCTTCTATTTCCATTACCTGAGCTTGTCCAAGTAGACTAGCTCCATAAAGCGCTGCTCCAATTACTGCTAATTCATCTCGGTTTTTTGCTCTTACTGGTTGTTGTTTAACAGTATTACCTACTAGCTCTATAACAGTAGGTAATTTAGTCCCGCCACCAAGCAAGAAAACTTGATCTAACCTAGGTCTATCAGCCTCTAATAAACAGCCATTAATTAAATTTTTAATTCTAGTTAATAGCCCTTGTGCAAGTTCTTTTACTTGTTGATTGCTAATAGTTGCTTGTAAATGTAGGGCTTGACCAAACCTATCAAAATTTACAAATGGCACATTAATTTCAGCATTATTATTATTCTCTAATTGTTGTTTTGCTTGCTCTATAGCCATTAAAACTTCATGTCTAGCCATTAGAGAATCACCAATTAAAGGTTGCTGATAACTTTGGTTAAACTTCCCTGCTAAATAGTTAAAAATCAAATAATTAATATCATTACTGCCTAAGTGAGTATCTCCAGTAATAGCTTTTATTCTTAGCCTATTATTTAGGTTACTTACTATTGCAACTTCACATTTACCAGCACCAAGATCAACAGTCATAACTTGTTGCCCTGTGCGAATTTGATGAGTACTACCCATTGCTAACATGGCTGCTGTAGGCTCATTAATTAGTTTTACTTGCTGAAAAACGCTTTCTGCTGCTTTACGGACACTACGACGCTGAAAGTCATCAAAACTACCTGGAACAGCAATAACTGCTTGGCTAATAGCGCGTTTTAAGTAACATTCTGTAGCTCTATGTAATTTCCTAAGTATCATTGCATAAAGCTCAATAGGTGAATAAGTTCTACCCATCCAATCAACTAAGCGAATACGATTATTTTCATTTTCAACATTAAAAGGTAAATTAGGTAGATCTGCTTCTATTTCAGAATACTTACGACCTATTAGCCGATTGATATTCATCACTAATAAATTTGGATCTGTACCAGAATAAAGATATGCATACTTGCCTACTTCTCTTAATCGATGTAGCAATACCACGCTAGGCATTGAGTGTTCACCTTCTTCTAAAGGAACTAATTCTACTTGCCCATTTTCATAGATTGCAGCTCGGGCTTGTGAATTTCCTATTGTGATCCCAATAAAGGCTTCTCTTTGCATCATTCTTACCTCTTTTTTAGATAGTGTACTTTTCACACTATTGAAAGTGTATAGAACACACTATTAAAAATCAAGAAAAAATTTAGTAGCAAGTAAAAATTTTACCGGCTACCAAATATTTGCGTTATTTATTTGTTTTGGGTTATAGAGCTTCTAAGCGATAAATAATAAGGAGTGTTACCATAATAGCTAAGAGAAAAACTATAATAGATCCAACAAGTAATTGTCCTTTTATAGCCACTATTACATCAGAAAAGTTTTCATATTCTGGTGCTAAAGGCTGAGCAGGTTGAGTAAGAGGATTAGTGGATAAAGTTGTAGGGGGTAATGTGCCTGAGGTTGCTGGAGCATTCGCTAAAGGATTAGTGCTAGCTACAGGAACTGTAGCAGGAATAGTATTAGGGGCACTTGTTGGTGGTATAGGTTCTATTTTAGGAGGTGCAGTTGGAGGGGTTATTATTTTTACTCTTTCATGTTGTGGTTTAGTTGGAGCAGAAGTAAAACCTACATCTGAGTCTGCTGTGTTAACAGATTTTTCTTGTTCAGTTTGTTTAGAAAGCTCTGCTTTTTTTAATAAAGGTTCTTTGGCCTGATCAATAAATTCTTGGCTTACTTGCATTGTACCAAAAGCCATTTGCTGCGTAGATTTACCAGGAGCATTTGGGAAAATTTCTTCCATATCAGAAATTTTAACAGTTGATCTAGAAGTTGCAGGAATTACCCTTTCTGTTTTTAGCTGTTCCCCTTCATTTTGCATTATTGTACTACGTTCAGTATTTTCTTGAGAGGCTATATCTGTCTGAGTATTCTTATTATCTCCTTCAGGTAATGTTGTTGTTATTGGTTCTATTTTTGAAGTATGTTTTTGTAAAAAGATCTCTTTTGCTTCTTTTAACTCTTGTGCTAATTCTATTGCTGAAGTAATTCTTTCATCCCGATTTTTCTTTAGTGCCTTTTGAACTACTTTATCTAAAACAGGTGGTATAGTTGGGTTAGTTTTAATAATTGGTAATGGATCTTTAAAGAGATGTCCCCCAATAATACTTTGTACTGTTCCAGTAAAAGGAGTATCACCACAAAATAGCTCATACATCATAATACCAATAGCATAAATATCTGCACGTGCATCTATGGCTTCGCCCTCATAATATTCTGGTGCCATATAATGAGGGGTGCCTAACATTTCCCCTGGCTTGGTTAAATGAGCGCTAGATTTATCTGCGGTTGACTCAGAAGTAAGTTTTGCTAAACCAAAGTCTACAACTTTAACGGCTACTGACCCATCAGGAGACTCTTTTAACATTACATTTTCTGGTTTTAAGTCACGGTGGATAATTCCCTGTTTATGTGCTGCTTCTACTACACTACAAACTTGTACCATCCAATCTACAACTTGTTCAGCCTTCATTATATCTTTTCTTACTAACATTTGACGCAATGAAAGCCCACCAATAAATTCCATTACTAAATAAGCGCTACCTTCTTGTAAAACACCAAAATCATAAATTGTTACAGCATTAGGGTGTTCAATTCTAGCTGAGGCTTTTGCTTCACGAATAAAGCGACTAGCGGCTTGTTCATCATTGGCCATGTTTTGTTGTAGAACTTTAATAGCAACTCTACGATCTAAGAGCAAATGTTGCCCTTCATAAACTGCTCCCATTCCACCTCGGCCTAGTAGCTTTTCAACTCTATATTTGTCAGCAATTAGCCGACCAATCATTGGATCTGCCGCTACTGGATTATCTTGTGCATTAGAATCTACTAAAACCCCAGCATCTATAGGACAAATAGCCTGATCGTTGCTATATTGTGCATTACACTTAGGACATTGTTTCATTTATTATTGACCTTTTATTCTTTTATCTGTTAGGCGATTTTTGGCAAATACTGATTATAATGTGCTTGTACTTTTTTGTTGATTAAATGTCAAGATAAAAAATCTTGACTAGTTTTGGATAATTAAAAAAAGTTTAAATTAATGCTTAACAATGGTTATTTATTGGGTTTGGGGCTTCTATGGATTCAGTCATAATCAAAAACTTAGGAAATAAGTTCACTTATTATTAAATAAAGTGTTGACATCTTCATTAGTCGTTTTAAAATTGTCTGACACACGGCAATTCATGCCACACCTCTTTTCTAAAAAATTTAGGAGATATCAATGAAAAAGATCTTTTTCCGTACATTCTTTTTAGCCCTATTCGTATTAGCATTTAGTGCAGTTCCATCATATGCCCAAAAACCATTAAAAGGTGGTTGGACATTTACAATTCAAAGCCCAATGGGTGCATTACCAATTCCTTTCACCTTTAAAGGTGCTGGTAAAGGTACTGCCACTGTTCCAACAGGAGCATTACCAATTTCTTTCCGTGAAAAAGGTGCAAACATTAGTGTTGCCCTTGAAGCTCCTGGCCTAGCTCCAGACGGCTCTGATTTAACTTTTGTAATTCGTGGAACTAAGACAGATACTACTGTTACTGCTAAAGCTATTGTTGTAACTAGCACAGTAGATCCTTCTAGCCCAGCAGGTTTTGCTATAACTCTACTTGATGTTGCTGGTAAAAGAAACTAGCAAAAATAATGGCGGGGTAATTACCCCGCCATATCACTTTATACCCTACCTTTGCTAATGTTTGTCTATTAATTCATAGAGTATTTTGCACTAAAAGGTGAATCCCCTGCTTCGCGTTTTACTTTATGATCTTTATTAGCAGAAACATGTTCTAACACCTTAAAGGCTGTCTCAATTTCTTCACCTGCTCCAATAGCAGTAACGATTTCATCTAAACTAAAAGATTGCCCAGAATTAGCTTTTAGGTATGAAAGTACTTTGTTTTGTACTGTAATAACTGCTCCTGCTGCTTTTTTACCAGCTTCTACACCAGGTTGATGATATGCATTTATACCCACTAAAAACCCATAAAACCCTACTGCTCTTTCATAAAGAGCTAGTAATTTTCCTATTGTACGAGCATTTACTGTTTCAACAGTAATTGTGATTGATTCGCGATCATTTTCAAATAATGCTTTACGTGTACCTTGTAAAAATCCGCTTAAGTAATCTCCAGTAGTTACACCTTCATCAACTTCAATAGATTCACTGTCACGATCTTTTAAGACTTCAATAAAGGTAACAAAAAAGTTATTTACACCTTCTCTTAATTGTTGTACATAAGCATGTTGATCTGTAGATCCTTTATTACCATAAACAGCAATACCTTGATTAACAACATTTCCAGCCAGATCATTTTGTTTTCCTAAAGATTCCATTACTAATTGTTGTAAATAACGGCTAATTAACTCTAAACGGTCTTTATAGGGCAAGATCACCATATCTTTTAGCCCACGACCTTTTCCTGCGTGATACCACATCAATGCCATAAGTGCTGATGGGTTTTTGTAAACATCTTTAACTCTAGTAACAACATCCACTTCCTGTGCGCCAGCAAGCATACTATCAATATCAAAGCCTTGTAAAACGGCTGGCAACAAGCCTACAGCAGAAAGCTCAGAAGTACGGCCTCCAACCCAGTCCCACATTGGGAAAGTAGTGATCCAACCATCTCCTGTAGCTACTTTATAAAGCTCGCTTCCTTCTTGAGTTACAGCTACAGCATGTTTTGCAAATTGAAACCCTGCTTTTGTATAAGCTTCTTTTGCTTCTAACATCCCATTACGAGTTTCTTTTGTACCACCAGATTTAGAAATAACTATGGTTAAAGTTTCTCCAAGCCCTGTACCAATATTAGCCAACACTTTATCCATACCATCAGGATCAGTATTATCAAAGAAAAATACTTTTGTTTTATCTAAAGTAGTAGTTAATGCATTAGCAACAAACTGAGGCCCTAAAGCAGACCCACCAATACCAACTACTAAAATATTTTTAAATAACCCACCTTTTTCTGTTTTTATATCCCCATTATGTACACGTGCTGCAAAATCTTTCATACTAGCAACAGTGTTTTCAATTTCTGCCTTTAATTCTGGGGTTGGGGCAAGACTCGCATCACGTAGCCAGTAATGACCTACCATACGGCCTTCATCAGGGTTTACTATGTCGCCTCTCTCAAGCGAATCCATTTGCTCAAAAGCAGAATTCATTTTATCTGCCATATCAGCAAAAAATGTATCTGAAAAATTCATTCTACTAATATCAAGAGTAATACCTACAGAAGGACACACACACAAATATTTTTTATAGCGACTCCAAAGCTCCAAAGCATTCATAAATTATTTTTCTCCCTAACTAATTTAATAAACTTCTTAAAAGTTGACGCCAAAAATAGAGATCAAAACAAAATACTGTTTTGATCTCTAATGTAAATCGTAAATTAATATCTACCCTTCAGCAGCTTGTTTACGTACTGTTTGCCCAAGAGCAGATAATGCTGCTTTTACAATTGCATTTGCATTTACTCGGAAATGTGCACGTAAAGACTCTCTAGTATCACTTAAACCAAACCCATCTGTTCCTAGACTACGGAATTTATTAGGCACCCATTGAACTATCATATCTGGTAGAGCTTTTATATAGTCTGTTACTGCTATAACTGGCCCTGTAGTATTTTCTAAGACTTGAGTAATATAAGGTTTACGCTCCCCTTGATTTTCTTCATTCCATTGCTCAGTGTTTTGTGCTTCTCGTCTTAACTCTAAATAACTTGTTACACTCCAAACATCTGCACCAATGTCATATTGTTCAGCCAAGATATCTGCTGCTTTTAATGCTTCTCTTAACAAAGTTCCACTACCAAAAAGCTGAACACGAGTCTTTTTATTAGCATCACCTTTCCTAAATAAATAAATTCCTTTAATAATGCCTTCTTCTACACCTTCTGGCATTGGAGGCATTGCATAATTTTCATTATAAGCAGTGATGTAATAGAAAATATCTTCTTGATTTTCATACATTCGCCTTAAACCCTCTTTTACAATAACAGCAAATTCATAATGAAAAGCTGGGTCATAAGTACAAATATTAGGAACGACTGAAGCTAAAATATGGCTATGTCCATCATCATGCTGTAGACCTTCACCCATTAAAGTAGTTCGTCCGGCTGTACCACCAATTAGAAAACCTTTTCCACGCATATCAGCAAAAGCCCAAATACCATCCCCTGTACGCTGAAAACCAAACATTGAATAGAACATATAGAAAGGAATCATGTTCTCACCATGTGTGGCATATGCTGTACCTGCGGCAGTAAATGAAGCTACTGAACCTGCTTCTGTAATACCTTCTTCTAAAAGCTGTCCATCTTTCATTTCGTTATAACTAAGTAACATATCAGAGTCTACAGGCTCATAACGCTGACCTAAAGCTGCATATATTCCTATCTTCTTAAATAAAAAGTCCATTCCAAATGTACGTGCTTCATCTGGAATAATTGGAACTATTCTTTTACCTATTTGTGGATCATCAAGTAGCTTACGCATTATACGAACAAAGGCTGTAGTAGTTGAAACCTCTTGTTTAACTTCTTGATAAAACTCTTTATAAACAGCAGACTTAGGCAAAACAAGTGAACTAGCTCTAGTTACCCGCTTAGGTATACTTCCTCCAAGTTGCTTACGTCGTTCCATTAGATATTGAACTTCTTCGCTCTTTGGCCCTGGGTGATAAAAGGGTGGTAGGTTTTTTAATTTGCTATCAGGAATTGGTAACTCTAAGCGATCTCTAAATTTACGTAAGTCTGTTTCACTAAGCTTCTTTATTTGGTGGGTAGAATTTCTAGATTCTGTACTTTCTCCTAATGTCCAGCCTTTAACAGTTTTAGCTAAAATCACTGTTGGAGAGCCTTTATGATTTATAGCTGCATGGTAAGCAGCATATAGCTTACGATAGTCATGTCCACCTCTACGTAGCTTAACCAACTCTTCATCCTTAAGATGTTCAACTAGTTTAAGTAAACGCTCATCTACGCCAAAGAAATGTTGTCGTAGATATGCACCTGATTCCACAACATATTTTTGGAATTGTCCATCTAGAGTCTCATTCATTTGATTTAGTAAAAGGCTATCAACATCTTTAGCTAATAAATCATCCCATTCACGCCCCCAAACAACTTTAATTACTTTCCAACCAGCACCTAGAAATACAGCTTCTAATTCTTGGATGATTTTACCATTACCCCTTACTGGGCCATCTAAACGTTGTAAATTACAGTTAACCACAAAAATTAAATTATCTAACCCCTCACGATTAGCAACAGATAAAGCACCTAAGGCTTCTGGCTCATCAGTTTCACCATCACCTAAAAAAGCCCAAACTTTTGAATTAGAAGTATCTTTAATTCCACGAGCTTGTAAATAACGATTAAACCTAGCTTGATAAATAGCATTTATTGGCCCAAGCCCCATTGATACTGTAGGAAATTCCCAAAAATTTGGCATTAACCTAGGGTGAGGATATGAAGAAAGCCCACGTCCTCCAACTTCACGACGGAAATTTTCTAAATCCTCTTCGCTTAAACGGCCTTCTAGAAAAGCCCGTGCATAGATTCCTGGTGCAGCATGGCCTTGGTAAAATATTTGATCTCCTGATGAATTACCTTCATCTTTCCCTTTAAAAAAGTGATTAAACCCTACTTCATATAAACTTGCTGAAGAAGCATAAGTAGAG
>Ga0075163_10005051_pt1 | contig 17642 bp, 17 predicted proteins | sample JI1023141ADNA_FD_71478 | JGI IMG/M metagenome (GOLD analysis project Ga0075163, IMG submission 71478) | Wastewater effluent complex algal communities from Wisconsin, to seasonally profile nutrient transformation and Carbon sequestration -... | ecosystem: Engineered > WWTP > Effluent > Algae...
AAGCACCGCTTTTAGCTTAAATTCAGCGGAGTACTTCTTTCTTGTCTTAGCCATTTTTGGCCTCCTTTTCTTAGGAGGTTATAAGCTTAGCAAGTGGCTCAAATTTCTGGGACCATTATATCCTGTTATTTTTGGTTCTGGAGATGGAATCTCTTCTAAGAACGGTGTCGGTTCTTCTTTTGAAACAGCAAGCCATAAAGAGACTTCATTTTTTTTCTCTTGATCGGCAAAAATCATCGCATATTCTTCTTCTGATAACTCTCCTACTTCGATTTCTGTACTTTCAATCGGCATCATAGCAAGAAGAGTTGTCGCAGCAGCGTCGATCGATTTTGTGATATAAACATATCCTTCACTTTGACCATGAAGTTGAGTTTTTCCATGGGAATCAAAGAGGGTGATGGTGATTTGATTTTCTTTTTTTCCAACCCAATCCCTAGAATTTCTCCATTGATTGTGATCGCTCCAGCAACACGTCCTTGGGGGTTTTCTTCTGCAAGGGGGAGGAGTGTCTCTTGGATGAGATGGGATATCTGATCCTTCCGTGTTTCTTCTTGTGGGGCTAGAAAAAAGGCTTCAGGTGCTCGAGGGGTCTTTCCAACAAAATCTTGGTACTTTGTAAGGGTGTCAACTGGTGTCATCATATTTCCTTTAAAAAGATCGTTGCCATCTTTGATCAGTTGGCGTGATTTATTCAGCATCTCTTTTGCAAATTCTTCTGAAATAGTGGAAAGATTGGTTCCTTCCCACGTTTTCAGTACCTCTCTTCCATAGCGGAGCGTTACTGTCATTGTTGAATCTTTTACTTGGAGATCGAATGCATATGGGGTATCGTATGCTTCTACCACTCCATGTAATTGCTTTCCTTGGCTTTCTTGAGCAGTTTGAAGGAGTTGAGTCTCCACCGATCCTTTGACTGTATCATCTTCAGAAACAAATGCAGCGAGCATTTCTTCTAAGTTTTTTCCTCTTTCTTGGACGAGTGAGAGGAAGTTATCTTGACCTTTCTGGATGATTTGATCGACTTTTCCGGGGTTAAGATTTGTTGTTCCATGATTTAAAAAGTAGGAAACAAAGGCTACCGAGGTGCTTGAACAGGCAACGCGGTACTGATTGCTAAATGTTCCTGCGGGATGAGCTCCATCATTAAATTGGTTGCAGGTTCCAAGGATGAGTTCTCCTGGGAGTTTAGAGGGATTTTCATCTTCCAGAGAGGAGGTCGATTGAGAAGGAGAAGTGGGCTCTGGATCGGTAACAGAAGGGCCTATTTTCCCTGCGAGTGATGATTTGATACTTAAGAAGGTCTCGATATGCTCTAAACCCTCGCCTTGAGAAAATCTTGCCCCAATTGCCTCAATCATGGACTGTGCACTTGCAATATTAATATCATCTTCAACCCCTTGAATTTGTTCTACTTGAAGAAACGTAGCGGTAAGATCATCTGAAATAGATGTTGAATTTTCCATATTATTAAACCTTTTTAGATATTTTTTATTATATAATTATAACAAAAAAATATAATTTAATAATATTAAAACGTAAATTACTGTATGTTAGTACGTTTTGGAGGTCCAAATGAGACGATTGGTGAAAATCCCTGTCACCCAGATGATAAATCCCCCCCAAAAGGCTCCCCAAAAGGTCGCAATATGAACTCCATAGGAGATCTCACTGGCAAGCCAAAAGGTGAATCCATTGATCACCAAAAGGAAGAGCCCCAGGGTGAAAATGGTGATCGGAAGGGTTAAAAGGGTCAAAATAGGTCTGACAACTGAGTTAATGATCGCTAAAATAAGGCCGAACATGACAGCATCGAAATTATCTTTTACGATGAGCCCTGGGAGGTAATGGGCACAAATGAGGACAACGATTGTGGTGACAATGACGCGGACGATAAAGAGGATCATTTGTGCTTCTCCAAGGCTATGTTGATCAAACTTCCAGCAAGGATCGATTTCTTTTCTCGCTCGGTCAGGTTATGGACAACTTTGTAGCTCTCTTTTTTTGTTTTGTTGAAGACTTCAAACTCCCCTTCTTTTTGGATATGTTTTCTCACGTCCTTGATCTCAATGATATCTTCTTGTCTGATTTTATCATGGTCAGCGGGATTTACAAAGACAAGGGGAAGAATCCCGAAGTTGCAGAGGTTTTTGCGGTGGATCCGAGCATAACTTTTAGCGATGACGGCTCGAACTCCTAAATAACGGGGGGAAATCGCCGCATGTTCACGACTCGATCCTTGCCCATAGTTGTTTCCACCGATGACAAGAGAGCCTGTTTTCTGATGTTTCATGGCCCGATCGTAGTATGACTCATCCACTTGTGCGAAGGTGAATTTGCTAATTTCAGGGATATTACTTCTAAAAGGAAGGACTTTGGTCCCTGCAGGGAGGATCTCGTCAGTGGAGATATTATCTCCCATCTTAAGAAGGACAGGTCCTTCGATATGGTCTTCAAGGGGTTCGAATTTGGGGAGAGGTTTGATATTGGGTCCCATAATGAGCTCAATTTTTTCTCCAGGAGGAGAAAGTTCATCGACGAGTTCGATCTGTTTGGGTTCTTTATATTTGGGGTAAGGGATCCCTAAGGTGCGAGGATCGGTAATGACTCCTGTGATTGCTGAGGCAACGGCTGTTTCAGGGCTACAGAGGTAGACTTGATCTTCTTTTGTTCCGGAGCGTCCTGGGAAGTTACGGGGGTTGGTTCGCAGGCTAATTTTTCCAGAGGCGGGGGCTTGTCCCATTCCTATACATCCGTTGCACCCTGCTTGGTGAATACGGGCGCCAGCGCGAATGAGAGGATTCAAATATCCCCCGGTTGTCAGGTTTTCTAAGATTTGTCGTGAGGTGGGGTTGATATCAAAAGAGACTTGGTCTTGGGATTTTTTTCCATCGATGATCATGGCAGCAATGGCAAAGTCACGCATTCCTGGATTGGCAGACGAGCCGATCATCGACTGGAAGATCGGTTTTCCTGCCACTTCACGGACAGGGACAACATTTCCTGGGCTACTTGGGCAGGCGATCAATGGCTCGAGTTTTGATAGGTCGATTTCGTCATGTTCGTCATAGGTTGCATCAGGATCTGCTTTCAGCTCTTTCCAGTCTTTTCCCCGTCCATGGAGCTCCATAAACCGTTTTGTTTCATTGTCTGAGGGGAAAACACTTGTCGTTGCACCGAGTTCTGCCCCCATATTGGTAATGACATGGCGATCCATTGCGGAGAGATGATCCAAGCCTGGACCATAATACTCGATGATTTTTCCCACTCCTCCAGCAACATCGTGGCGACGGAGCATTTCTAAGATCACATCTTTGGCGCTGACCCAATCGGGAAGTTTTCCTGTGAGTTTAACTCCCATAACCTTGGGCATTTTGAAATAAAAGGGTTCGCCCGCAATGGCAAGGGCAACTTCAAGCCCCCCCGTTCCAATAGCTAGCATCCCTAAGCTCCCTGCTGCAGGGGTATGGCTATCTGATCCAACCATTGTTTTCCCAGGAACTCCTAGCTTTTCCATATGGACAGGATGGCTCACTCCATTTCCTGCTTTGCTAAACCAAAGGCCAAATTTGCGGGTTGCACTCCAAAGAAAGAGATGGTCATCGGGATTTTTAAAGTCATTTTGAATGATGTTGTGGTCAACATATTGACAGGAGACTTCTGTTTTCGCTTCTTTGAGTCCCATCGCTTCGAGCTCGAGCATGACCATTGTCCCTGTTGCATCTTGGGTCAAGGTGTGATCAATCTTAATCCCGATCTCTTCGCCTATTTTCATTTCCCCTTCAACTAAGTGACTCTTAATGAGTTTCTGCGTAACGTTCATTCCCATACAATTTTCTCCTTACCCTGACCATATCAAAACCTCTTTTTTAGTCTAAAGAAGAATCTCTTCAAGGATGTCTGGAAGCTTGGATAGAAGGTAAAAGGGGAGGGATAGAATTTTATGGTCGTTATCGTAAGAAAGGGGAGCTTCAGAAATACAAATTCCAAGTCGAGACTTTTTTTCTTTCATAAACTGGTGGAGCGATTTAAGTCTCCCTGTTGGTCCTCCTTTTACTTCAACAGGGATAATGATATTTTTCCATGTAATGACATAGTCCACTTCTGCACTATTTCCTACCCCTTCTTTTTCCCAATAGAAGAGTGAGGCAAGCTTTTCTGATCTTTCGTAAGCGATAAGTTCTTGTCCTACAAACTGCTCTGCCATCGCTCCTTTATTGATTTGGATAATTTCATGTTTGTAAACCTCTTCTGGATCAATTTTTAGGGCATGTTGCGCGAGTCCAATATCTAAAAACAGGAGTTTGAACCGCTTATTTTTTACTTGGACTGAAAGAGGAATTCCACTTGCTGAGGTGCTTTGAACGGGTTTAAAAAGTCCAGCCCATTCTAAATGATTAAGAGCCTCTTTTAAATCGCGTGAACGGATATCTGGATCAATTTTGGAATATTTGAATTGTTTTGCAATGGTTGGAAAAACGCCTCCAAATAAGATTTTAAGGTATTTTTGACCAGCAGGTGTTGCATACTTGGAAAAATCAGCTGCATAGGTAGAGAGTAAGATTTCATGAATCATTGCGGTATCATCAAGTGAGAGAGTGCTTTTAAAAGTTGAAACCGCAGCAGGCATCCCTCCAACGAGCAGATATTCTTTCACTAAACGGTTTAAAGCATTGTGCTCTTCTTCTTTAGGAGGATTCTTGAGTGTGCATCGAAGAGGTTCTTGATCTCGGGCAAGGAGATATTCTTGAAAGGAAAGGGGATGAAGATAGAGAAATTGAACGCGCCCAACCGGGAATGAAAACTTCCCCTCAATAAGGGCAAATTCTAGAAGAGATCCTGCAGCAATCAGATGAAGATCTGCCATCTTTTCTTTAAAATAGCGAAGAGCTGCAAGAGCTTTTGGGCAAGATTGAATTTCATCTAAAAAAAGAAGGGTTTCTCCGGGGATAATTTTGACTTTTAAAATCTTTTGGAGTCTTGTAATAATTTCCTCAGGATTTAAAGATTCAAAGCATGCAATCACCTCTGATTGAGCCTCAAAATTGACAGATACAAAAGAGGTGAAGTGAGTTTTCCCAAAGTGCTCAATGAGATAGGTTTTCCCGACCTGACGAGCTCCTCGAAGAATTAAGGGAAAACGAATAGGTCGAGACTTCCACTTAAGTAATTCATTATCAAGGTTTCTATCCATTTTAGCCAATTGGTTGGTTATTTTATACCCCTTATTTTAGCCAATCAATTGGCTAAAATCAAGCTTAATCTAAAGGGGGGCTGGGCATGAACGACTACGCCAATACCATGGGCCATAACAGTAAGTGAGTTGCGTTCCTTTTGAGATCCGCTCTTTGGAATAGAGAATAATGCGGGTAATCCCCTCTTTAATGACCCACCGAGAGGTGAGGTTGGGATGATCGCTATGATTTAGAAAACGGGTGAAGTTCCCCCTTTCTTGAGCATCGATACACCACTTTGTCGATTTCCCACAAAGATCATAGCTAAACACGTAGTCATTAAATCTATTTTTTCGGTTACTTCTTGTCTTGACAACGCCGGTATATTCTCCAAGATAGGTGAGAGCGGGAATGTCAGCTGCTGCAAAGACTCCATAGCCAAGATAACGGTTAATCCATTTGATATAAAAAAGATGCTCTCTTGGCTCCTCAAACTCCTTTTTATGAAGAGCTAAGGTCCAGGTGTTCATCTGGTACAGATGGGGCTTTTTCATTTTGCGAGCACATTTTTTAGCCACGGTCTCAATGGTTTTATAAGAATCAAAAATAAGGGAGTCTGTGTAACGGATTTTAAGCCGCTCTTCGAATTCTTGGATCGGAATGGGATGAATTTTTTCATCGCTATTTCGATAAATCAGGATCTTTTTTTCTTGAGGTTGAAGAAGAGCGTTTTTTCGATCTAGAAGGAGGGAGAGGTTTGTAGCCGTCATCCCCCATTCATCTTGGGTATCTTTAACTCCCCTTTTTAAGAGTCTTTTAACCTCTTCTTCGTTATCTTCTACAACTGCTTGATGAAGCTCGTTAGAAATGTCCAAGAAGTCTCCACCATCCACTTCCAATCGTAAAGTAGATTAGGATGTTAACGATACTCGTATAGAGACCAAACTTCCACCATTCGGTAATCTTTAAATAGCCCGATCCAAAATAAATCGGTGCAGGGCCAGAACCATAATGGGTAATTCCCCCCATCAGGTTACTAAAGAATCCAAGGGTTAGGGCAGAAATGACAGGAGGGGCTCCTAGAGCAACCATCAAAACAAGGAAAGCTGAATACATCGAACCGATATGAGCAACAAGACTTGCAAAAAAGTAGTGGCTATAGAAATAGACAAGAGAGAGGATCATAAAGGCGGTAAACCAAGGAAATCCTGCAACATGTCCGCGAACAAACTCGCTGAACCACGCTGTCAAACCAAGTGTATTGAGATAGGTGGCCATCATAATAAGGGTTGCAAACCACATTAAGGTGTTCCATGCTCCCTTCTCTTTAACGACATCATCCCAAGAAAGAACCGAGGTCAAAAGGAGGATAACAAGGCCGATGAGTGCAGCAATGACCGCTGACATTCCAATGTAGGGTCCAATAATCCAAAGGGTGATGAGGAAAAGGAAGGAAAAGATCATAATCCATTCATGAATTCTTACTTTGCCCATCTCTTTGAGTTTCTTTGTTGCAAATGATTTTGCATCAGGGGTTTCTTTGATCTCAGGAGGAAAAACCTTATAGAGAAAGAAAGGAATGAGTAGTAAACAGACAAGCCCTGGAACAGAAGCTGCAATGGCCCAAGAGGCCCATGTAATGTGCACCCCAACGCTTTTTGCTAAATCGGCAACAAGAGGGTTTCCTGCCATCGATGTTAAAAACATCCCACTTGTAATAATCGATCCTTGGAAAGTGACTTTCATTAGAAAAGCTCCGAGCTTTCTCGGATGACTGTGAGGCTCACTGCCAAAGGCCTGGGATAAAGAATTCACGATCGGATAAATAATACCCCCTACTCGCGCTGTAACACTTGGAATCGCTGGTGCTAAGACAAGATCTGTTAAAACCATCCCATACCCCATTCCAAGTGTACTTTTTCCAAGGTACTTGATAACGATATAAGCGATCCGTTCCCCGAGTCCTGTCTTAATGAACCCTCGAGAAATAAAGAAGGCAATGACAATAAGCCATACAATCGGATTCACAAACCCACTAAAGGCTTGTTCGAAAGTTAGGGTCTGTGTGGCTGCTGTAATGACGAGCCCTAAAAATGCAAAGGTCCCGATCGGAACGGGACGGAGAATGACTCCAATCACTGTAAAGATAAAGATCGCAAAGATGTGCATCGCTTGCGTTGTCACACCTTCGGGAGGAGAAAGATTCCAAATCAGTCCCCCAATAATAATACTTAAGACAAAAGAGAGAGATTTTTTATTAAAGACTCTGGACATGTGGTTACAAGCTCATGTAAAATTTCAGAAGATCTGAATCTTAGAGAGAGAGATAATTTTTTCGCAAATGAAAAATAACACTTTAAAAATACCTGCTCAAAAAACTCCCGACTTTTCTCTTCCCCCCCACACTGTTACTTGGAAGCAAGATCTCTCTCATCTTAAACAATCCTTTTCCGATGAAGATCTATCTATCTATCTGAGACTTTATGAAAAGGCTTCTACTCATCCCAAACAGGCAAAGAAAGAACTCGAAGCTTTTCTTGTAAAACACCCCCACCACCCAGAGCTCCTTAACCTTTTAACTTATCTCTATCTTTCTCTTCGAAAACTGAGGAAAGGAAATCGTCTTATTGAAGAAAACTACCGCCATAATCCTGATTATCTTTTTTCAAAAATAAACTATGCTGATCTCTGCCTTCGAAAGAAATGTCCTCAAAAAATTCCTGAGATATTTAATTATAAATTGAATTTACCAGAGCTTTATCCCAATAAAAAAATGTTTCATATTTCTGAATTTCGAGGGTTTATGATTTTGATGGGATTCTATCATTTGGCAATTGGAAGACGCTCTGCAGCAGAGGGTTATCACTATCTTGCAGCCCGTGTTGATCCTGAGCATCCTAGTACAAAAATTTTGGATAAAAAAATTTATTATATCCCTTTTTATAAAAGGTTTATTTTAAAACTTTTCCGCCGTTGACTTTCTTAATATTTTTGTGTATAATAGATGTTATCTCGCAATAATTTTAGATCTAATTATTAAGAGATCATTCCAAAACACATCCTCTTATTATTATAAGAATCCAAGGAAGAGCCCCTGTTTTTTTTAGGGGCTCTTTTTTTTCAAAAAAAAGATGGCTCAAAAAAATTGACTTGCATATCCTTTTGAAGGATTTAGGCCAAACATGATTCAAAAATTGCATAGCTATTTATTCCTTTTTCTCTCTCTAACTCTTGCGGGGCACGGGATAGAATCTCCTCCTATCGAAAATCAAAGCTATGAGGTTTTAACACTGGGTGCAGCCATCATCGACCATTATTTTTTGATCAGTGACGCTGAACTTAAACCCATCTCTAATGAAAAAGGAAGCTGGGCTCCTATTGACTATACAACCTTTCGAGCGATTCTAGATCAAAGAATCGGAGCTTCGAAAATAGTAATGGGAGGGAGTGGATCCAATGTGATTAAAGGAATGGCCCAGCTCGGAGATCGATGTGCCATCATAGGAAAGATTGGAAATGATGAGGAAGGAACATACTATATAAAAAATCTTAAAGCTTTGGGTATCGTTCCTCTGTTTGAAAAAGGATCTCTCTCTACTGGGCAGGCAATTTGCTTGATCACTCCTGATGGAGAGCGGACTTTTAGGACTTATCTCGGAGCTTCTCATAGCTTGTCCAGTCTTCGTTTAAATGATGGGATCTGGTCAAAAAACCTAAAGCTTTTCCATATTGAAGGATATCAACTGTTTGATCAAGACCTTGTCCTTCAAGTATTAAAGCTTGCAAAAGAAAAAAAGGTTAAAATCTCTCTTGATCTTGGAAATGTAGAGGTTGTTCGGAGAAATAAAGAATTTATCTACGATATTTTAGAAAAATACGTCGATATTCTTTTCTGTAATGAGCGGGAAGCGCGCGCGTTAACAGAAAAATCTGCCAGCGAATCTTGCGATCAACTTGCTCCCCTCTGCGAAATTATGGTTGTCACAATGGGAAAAAGAGGGTCTTGGATACGAAAGGGGAATAGAAAAGAATTCATGGAGGCTCTTTCTGTAAATACTATCGATGCAACGGGCGCAGGTGAATTCTATGCTGGAGGATTTCTTCATGGGTATTTAAATGGAGATTCTCTAAAAAAATGTGCTTGGCTAGGAGCACTCCTTTCTTCTTATGTTGTTAAACGGATAGGGACTGAGATCCCTGATAGTGTCTGGGAGGAGATCCGCGAAAGGATATCAACAGAAGGGAAGAGCTTCAATGAATGAGAAGAATTCTCTCTCACTCGTGACGGGAATATTCCAAGCTCTAAGTTGTCCTAAAGCTTGATGAGCAAACATCTCAGATCCGTAGATAACTTTCCCCCCTTTTTCTAAAACAAGGTCTAAAAAACGAGTTTTTTTGGGATGGATGATGAGGTCAAGAGCGACACTCTTTTGACGTATCATTGCGGATGAAAGAGATGTTTTCCCAACTGGATCTCCTAGTCCCACAGAGGTTGTATTGATAATAAAGTCATAAGGACAAGTATCAATCGCTTCAAAAGAGACAGCGCTCCCACCGACTTTATCAGCAAGACGTTTTCCTTTTTCATAGGTACGATTGGCAATAACTACTTTTCCTCCACGTCGCACCGCTTCAAAGGCAACTCCCCTTGCTGCCCCACCAGCTCCCAATATTAACACAATCTTTCCTTGGACTTTCCCCTCTTTTTCTAGGGCATTAAGGGCTCCTTTCCCATCTGTATTAAGGCCAAACCATTTCCCCCCTTTTTTCACAAGCGTATTGATCGCTCCCATTTTTTCTGCATCGGGGTCGATGAGATCAAGGTAGATTCCTACCTTCTCTTTAAGGGGCATCGTAACACTGATTCCCTCGAAAGGAAGGGTCCGAAGGAGGTGAAAAAAGGGGGAGAGTTCAGAGTCTCCTAGCGGAATTTTTACATAAACCCCATCTACTTTCTCTTTTTGAAATTGGTGGTTATGGACAAGATGACCGACACTATACTTTACTGGATCCCCAATAAGGGCATAAATTTTGGTCGATCGGTTTAAACGCTTAAAATGATAGAGAGATTGAAGATGAGGGAGACTGACTTGTCCGATCGCCGTCTCTTTTCCTAGATGGGTATAGATGAGTGGAGCGCCAACAATTGGAGCTAAAATCCGGGTGATCTCCCCTTTTTCTCCCATACACATCCCTGCAACGTCATTGTTCTCTTTTACAAAAGAGAGGATACGCAAAGCATCTATTGAGGAGTTTGCATAAGTTGCTAATTTATAGATGACTCCCCTCTTCATCCGCATTTTTTCTAAGATTTTATCTAAATGCTCTGGGGTCTCTTTAAAATTATGATAGGAAACAATCACCTTTCCATCGAGGGTAAAGGGGGCATCCCACTCGATATCGATATAGTCAGGCTTAAGAGGGAGGAGTTCTAAAAATTTTTCTTCCCTCTCCTTTTCATTCCCCTCAAATTTCCCTCCATGTTCCTTATTTCTGATGGTAAAAATTACGGGAACCTTAGCAGAGCTTCTCAGTTTAGAGAGGTGCGCTCCATCTTGTTTCTCCATGAGATCAATCCGAAACTCAATGCAGTCTGCAACTCTATTGGCAAGATGAATTTCTTCTCTTGCTTGATCAAAATTTCCTTGAATACTGACCGTTAACATTCCTTATACCTAAATAACTTCAAAACTTGGTTTTGAAGTTGTTTGGGTATAACTCTAATCCTTACCCTACAATTCTTGCAAATCCCTTCCAAAGTATGATATATTGGGACGATATGACGATTTTAACTCTGGGCCCAAATGGCTCCTTATCCCATGAAGCATTATTGATCCTTTCTCCTCATAAAAAGGTCTCTTTTGCAACTTCTATCAACGAGCTCTTTTTTCGCTTAGCCGATAAAGAGATAGTCGAAGGTGTGATCCCTATTGAAATAGGGGAAATATTTATCGAGGACACAGTCTCTCATTTGATGAAGTATGACTTTGTAGTGACACGAAAAGTGACCTTTCCTATCCAAGGAAGCGATGAGCTTTTTGCAACCTTTTTTGCTATCGGAAAGAAGGGCTTTAAGAAAAAAAAAGAAAGTGGTTCAGCTTTTCTTATTTTTAGTGAACCGATGGCAACTCTTGGGAAACAAATCGCTAATCAAGCAAGAAAACTTAAGATTCCTCTCCTCAAACTAAAAAATCTTCTTTTACAAGAAGGAGAGACTCCAGTATATTTTATGGAAGTAGAAGGACACATTGAAGAACATCCGGTTCGGACCTTTTTTGAGTTCTTAAGTGATAAATACTTGATCAAGCACCTAGGATCTTATCCGCTATGAAGCAAACTCCTATTCATCTGACACGAGATCTTCTCCAAGATGAAACCTTTATTAAAATCCTTGAGCGGCATCAAGGACCTTTAGCTTTGCTTACCGACGACAAAGTCGGGTCGCTCTATGGTGAGCCTTTTTTAAATTTCTTAAACAAGTATGAGTTAGAGTGCCTTCTTATCACTTTTCCTGCAGGGGAAAAATCAAAAACCCGAAAAACAAAGGAGATGATTGAAGATCAGCTTCTTGCAAAAAAATTAGGACGGGATACTCTCCTTATCGTTATGGGGGGAGGGGTTGTAACCGATCTTGGAGGATTTGTTGCTGCAACTTATCTTCGTGGGATTCCTTATCTTTCTATTCCTACCTCTTTATTAGCAATGGTAGATGCAAGTATTGGAGGGAAAACAGGGGTCAATGTTAAAGGAGGAAAAAATGTGATCGGCGCCTTTTATCCCCCTCAAGAAATTTTCATCGATTATTCGATGCTTTCAACCCATCGTGATCAAGAAATCTTAGAGGGAAGTGCAGAGATCCTTAAGTCTGCTCTGATTGCAGACCACCACTTTTATGAGTTTTTAGAAGAACATGTCGGAGAGTGGAAAGTGCGGGAACAAGGCTTTTTAAAGAAAGTTATTTCTCAAACCATTAAAATTAAAAAAAAAATTATAGAAAAAGATAGCAAAGAAGAGGGAGAAAGGCGAACCCTTAACTTTGGCCATACCATCGCCCACGCAGTAGAAACCCTAGAAGAATATCAGATGACTCATGGAATCGCAGTTGCGCTAGGAATGGTTGTAGAAGCCCTTATCTCTCATAAACTAGGGCATCTCAGTGAAAAGGATTTTGAGGCGATCCATACCTTGATCAAGGAGATGGGTTTTCCTCTTCACCTTTCAAACAAAATAACAACATCTGCAATGAAGGAAGTGATGAAAAGCGACAAAAAAGCCTCTGACCAAAAGCCCCGTTTTGTCATCCTGGATGGAATCGGAAAAACCCTCTCTTTTAAAGGCGCGTACTGTACTCAAATAGAAGAATCTATTTTAGACGAAGCGCTCGGATGGATGGTCAGAGAGTTTAGCTTATGAAATATACGATTCAAAAAAGTAAACTGAAGGGAAGCCTCGAGATCCCCCCTTCTAAATCCCATACTCATCGCGCCCTCCTCTTTTCCCTTCTTGCAAGCGGAGTCACAAAAATTCATAATTATCTCGATTCTTCCGACTCTGCCGCTATGCTGAATGCGATCGAGCAATTTGGTGCTAAAGTTCAAAAGTCAGCAGATATGTTGACCATAGAAGGGGTGGGGTCCTTCTTCCGTCCTGCAAAGAATTTCATTCATGCACAAAACTCAGGGATTGTCCTCCGCTTTATCGGAGCCCTTGCAGCGCTATCTTCAGAAGAAACAGTGATTACAGGAGACCTTTCGATCTGTACCCGTCGCCCCATAAAACCTCTTCTCGATGCTCTTAAACAACTAGGCGTTTCAGCAGAGAGCATAAGAGGCAATGACTACGCACCTATTATGATTAAAGGGCCCCTCTCTTCTGGCACTTGCACACTTGATGGAAAAGACTCCCAACCTGTCTCTGCCCTTCTTATTGCTACCTCCTTTGCAAAAGGGGCATCAGAAATCTATGTCACAGATCCCGGAGAAAAACCGTGGATTGACCTTACACTTTCTTGGTTAGATTTCCATAAGCTCCCTTATGAAAATCATGATTATACCTATTACAAAATTCCGGGCGGCGCCTCTATTTCTGGTTTTGAATATACCGTCCCAGGAGATTTTAGCTCCCTTGCATTTCCTGTGGCGGCAGCGCTCATTACGCAAAGTGAAATCACCCTCGAGAATGTCGATCGAAATGACATTCAAGGAGATAAAAAGTTCCTCGATTTTGTCCAAGAGATGGGGGCGGAGCTTGAATTCTCAGGAAAAACCCTCTATGTAAAAAAATCGGGTCCCCTTCAGGGAAAAACTTTCGATATCAATGGCGCTATTGATACAATTACTATTCTTGCTGTCCTCGCCTCTTTTGCGGAAGGAGAAACCGTTCTGACCAATGCCGCTATTGCCCGAAAAAAAGAGTGCGACCGGATCCATGCGATCACCACTGAATTAAAAAAGATGGGAGCGGATATAGAAGAAAAAGAGGATGGGCTCGTGATCAGACGTTCCCCTTTAAAAGGGGCAATCCTGAAGACTTACCACGACCATCGGATGGTGATGTCTCTTAGCGTTGCTGCAATGGGCGCAGAGGGAACTTCGATCATCGAAGGGGTAAGCTCTGCAAGAAAAACCTATCCCCACTTTAAAGATCATATGGCAGCACTAGGAGCAAATATTAGATGAATATCGTTCTCTTTGGAATCAAAGGCTCAGGAAAGACAACTTTCGGCAAAAAGCTCGCTGAAAAGCTTGGAAAAGCCTTTATCGATACCGATCGCCTCATTGAAGAGACCTATCAAGTCACTCGGAAAAAAAAACTCACCATTAGCCAAATCTACCAAGAAGTAGGTCCTATTACCTTCCGGGCCTTAGAATATGAGGTGATTCAATCTCTTCAAGATGTCCAAAACTCTGTTATTGCTGTTGGAGGAGGTGTGATGCTCCTTTATGAAAATGTCGAAGCTCTCAAAAAAAACAGTCACCTCATCTATCTTGTTTTCGATCGTGAAGCCCTTAAAAAACGGGTTTTAGCCTCTCATCCCCTTCCCTCTTTTCTAAATCCTAATGATCCGGAGTCTTCTTTTGATAAAATGTATGACGAAAGAGATCATGCATATCAAAAAATAAACGCCATTCAAATCAATGTCACTCACATGCAAGATCACGATGTTATCACAAAGATCTGCGAGAGCACCAAAGATGGCGAATAATTCATTCGGCACCCTTTTTCGAGTCACGACCTGGGGAGAATCTCACGGCAAAGCAATCGGCGCTGTGATTGATGGATGCCCTGCAGGACTTCCCATAACGGAAGAAGAGATCGATAAAGAACTCTTTCGCCGAAGAGGAGGAAAATCCCCTTATACCACCCCTCGCCAGGAAAAAGATCAGGTTGAAATCCTCTCGGGCACCTTTAAAGGGAAAACAACAGGCGCTCCTATTTCCCTTATCATCTACAACAAAGATGTCGACTCCTCCAAATATGACCCGATTAAAGATCTCATGCGCCCTGGTCATGCGAACTTCACCTATCTTAAAAAATACGGGATTTTTGATTACCGAGGAGGAGGGCGCTCCTCTGCGCGTGAAACCGCCTGCCGCGTTGCTGCTGGCGCAATTGCTAAAAAACTCCTCGCCCATTTCAATATCAAAGTGACAGCCTATATTTATGCCATCGGCCCTACCGCGATCTCCTCTGTTGATCTCACTCACCTTCCCCATAGTCCCCTCTTTTGCCCCGACCCCAAAGCCGAAGCTGAAATGATCCGAGCCCTCGATGAAGTTAAAAGAGATCATGACTCTCTTGGAGGAATTATTGAATGCATCGCCGAAAACCTTCCCATCGGTCTTGGCGATCCTGTTTATGAAAAACTCGAAGCAAATCTTGCAAAAGGGATCCTCTCCATCCCTGCGACAAAAGGGTTTGAAATTGGGGAAGGATTCCGTGCTGCTCGCCTCAAAGGCTCGGAGCATAATGATGGTTTTACAACTGATCCTTTGGGCAATATCGTCCCTGCCACGAATCATGCTGGGGGAACCCTTGGAGGAATTACTACAGGACTTCCTCTTATCTTTCGCGCTGCTTTTAAGCCTACTTCTAGCATTGATAAACCTCAGTCGACCGTCGATACTCAAGGACGCCCTCAAACCTTTCAACTCCCCAAAGGCTCCCGCCATGACCCCTGCGTTGCCCTCCGCGCTGTCCCCGTTGTCGAAGCCATGACCGCCTGCACCCTCGCCGATGCCCTCCTCTTTAGCCGCTCCACCACTTCCGATATTCTTCTAGGGTAATCTTGTATCTTGCAATATTCCCCTCATGGAGTCCCATCAACTCTCTTTCAACCACTTCGATCAATCGATTTTTATCCTTTGAAGGAACATTTTCCGCCTGCAATTGAATATAATTTGCTGCTTCTTTTTTTCGAATACATAACTGAACCACAGATTTAACAATGGAGGCAATTTCTTTTTGATAGCGGATCCTGAAGGGATCAGGGTCCCCCAACGTTTTTCTTGTAGCTGCATAAAGGGAGGAGGAGCGCTCATAGGCCCATACAAAAACATCACGCAAAAGCTCTATTTGATTCAGCTCATAAATTCCAAGAAGCCCACTCACATAGATTGATTCAGGAACATCCACAAAAGAGAGAGGGCAAAGGTTACTTCGAATCAGAGGAATATTCGCTGCAAGTCTAGAGACTCTTTTATTCACATCCTCAAAAGGTTGCAAATAGGGAAGGTGAACCATTAGAAAAAATGCCTGCTCAAAAGGATCTGATACTTGCTCTGCTTTTTCAAGAATGAGATCAAAACACTCATCAATGAGCTGAGGAATAGCTGTTGGAAGGTAGACTGTTGATGAAATTCTAACAGGAATAGACCTCAAACGTCCACATGCTGCAGGATCACCTAAAAGGTTATTTGAAAGAAGGGCATGGAGGTTCATAATCATAAACCGATCTATTTCAGCAGGTGTTTCGATAAGAAATTCAATCGCAGCCTTATGATTAAGAATCATCTGAGTTTCTTCTAAATCTTTCCCCTCTGAAGGTTCATTAAATTCTAGAAGATGCTTTGTCTCCAATAAAGAATAAGTATTTCCTTCTAAACGACTTGAATTCCAAGAGAGATCGATCAACAAACGTTGGTAAATCTTTCGAGCATATGTTCCTGCTGGCAAACCTTTTTCTCCAGAATCTCCCAGCACATAAAGGTGTTTACGTATTGCATCGGATAAATAGTAGGTCACATTTGGACGATAGCTATCAAGAAAGGTCTTTTGGTAATTAACATAAGATCTTGTTTGAATTGCCCCTGAGACTATTTCTAAAATAGAGCGTCCTTGATTTGACAAAGGGATACCCTCCTCAATACCTTCTTTTGATCGAGCACGTCTTAAGGCCTTGACCCGTAATTGATACTTTCTCCCCTTCAGGGTTCCTTTGACTGTAAGACTCCCTTCATCTACCAAAAGGCTAAGATAGCGCTGAATGGTTCGTCTGGGAGCAAGATTTCCTAATCGATCTAAAATCTGACTTACTGTAGCTCCCTCAGGGAATTGAGCAACAGTTTGCAAAAGCTTTTCAAAAAATATTTCCCGTGTTTTTTTTGGCATAAAAACCCTCTATTTGGCGCATAATACCGTCTATATGGCGCATATTACAAATATGCGCCAAAAAAACCAAGGAAATATCTTTTGTCATCTTTTAGGAGGCTTCCCAGGTATACCCAAACAACTTCAAAACTTAGGTTTGGGCAAGCGCGAAAGCTTTCGAAATGCGTCGATCGTAAATGACCTAATATTAGAAATATGGGGTCACTTACGATCGGCAAATTTCGGTGCTTTGGCGCCAAGGTGGGTTTGTCCTGAAGTGACTTAGACAAGGCTATGGTTTGACAAATGATCCCCATGGATACTTTAGATGAATAGGGGCCTTTTCACGCAATATATCGATATGACATAGCCCTCCTGGCTTTCCAATGACTGCTGGCATTAATGCTATACCTAATAGTTTGCCATTTTTGTCAGCTGTCATTGGGGAATAAAGGACTTCATCATATGAAGTAGAAACGAAATTGAGAGATTCATAAGGTTTAAAACCTTCTCCCCTCAGTTCGTACATGGCATATTCAAGACTAAATGCAATGACTCTTGCTTTTGCTCCATCTTTTGCTATGACCTCAGCGACTATCACATTATCATTTGTACTTCGATTTGCTGTTTCTAATTCTTGACTGGAGGTTATTTTGCCTAAAGCTTCTTCGTATGTTTCTTCACATATGGGATGATCATCATCTGCACGAGTGTAATATCTTAACATGCCATTACGACATGAAATGTAGCCGATTTTTTCTGGAGAAAGTTCACGCCTATCTGGGCCATAAATAAATATTCTTATTTCTATGTTTTTAGCAGTGAACGGATAGTTATGAAGGTAAGGTCTAACCTCCTCATTATTATTAATATCAGATA
>Ga0075163_10005052_pt1 | contig 17640 bp, 5 predicted proteins | sample JI1023141ADNA_FD_71478 | JGI IMG/M metagenome (GOLD analysis project Ga0075163, IMG submission 71478) | Wastewater effluent complex algal communities from Wisconsin, to seasonally profile nutrient transformation and Carbon sequestration -... | ecosystem: Engineered > WWTP > Effluent > Algae...
TCTAATACCATTCTATTATGTTTTCTTACATTATCTTCTTCTTGTAAAGCGGTTTTTGTAGATTCTCTCTCAAATAATATTTTTAAGGCTGCTAGTTCAGCATCTACGGCTGTATTTCTTCTAATAAAGACAAGCACAAGCCATCCTATGGCTGTAGCTAAAGCAGTAAGTATTCCTATCAATAGGGGTGTTTCCATTGGTTTTCTTAAATTACTTGTTCATATTCTACATAACTTCCTGCTTTAGCTACAATTGCAGAAGATAATATTTCTGATGCAAATCTAGCTATCACCACTCCATTATTAGTAGGAGTTATAAATCCTTCAATTATAGCTATGTTTCCTCCTGTACTTGCACTTGAAGCATTAGACGCTGCTGGTAGATCATAAGTTGTTAATCCTGTATTAAATGTTTTACTTGTTGTAGTAAGAGAATACTCTGACCCGTAGTTTAGTCTTGTTGGTGCAGCAGGACCATTTATACTCCATCTACTACCTGTTGTGGCTGCTGCTGCTGTATAGTCAATTACAAACTTAAATCTATAACGTATTCCAGCTACTACAGGAAAACTTAATCCTGTAATATCAGCAATTGTATTTGCAACCCCATTGTTATTAGTAACATCAGAACCAAGAACAACTTTACTTACTCCTGAACTTATTGTGTTATTTCCTTGATTAATTGATTGTTTTACTGCTCCTGCTGCTGTAGATACACTCCAACCTTTACCTTCAACATATTCAAGTCGTTCTCCTGCTGATAATGCTACTGAATATAAGATATAACTTGTTCCGTTATCATTATATCTAACTGTAACTACTTTAGTAGCTGTATCTGTATTAACTACAGATATAAAATCAATTAGTCTTTGTGTTGATGCTCCCGGAGAACCAGAAATATCTACAGGAGTTGTGCCATCAGTATTAGATACAGTTCTATCTGCAATAAAAGTAGTACTAGTTCTATCTCTCCAAGAAACATAACAATTTAATGGAGATGTAGTATGTGCTGCATTAAGTATTATTTCAAGTTTATCTGTTGTATTTTTTAAAATTATCATATAATTCCTTCTATTTGTTGTTGTGTCAGTCCACTACTACTGCCAGAATTCCATGCTGCTTTTTCTGCATCTGTTACAAACCTGTGATTAATATCTTCTGTTATAGCTACTGCTGCAACTTGATTTTCATAAATCTTTTGCACCCACACTCCATTTTCTACTCTCCAGCGTTTACCTCCATCTTGTGCGGTATAAGCAAGTGCTCCTTCTCCCCATCCCAAATCAAGTTCTGATTCAAGAGAACAATTATAAATCCTTCTATATGTTATCTCTACCATTATGCTGGTCCTAAAACTGAGATTGTACCTGAACTACCTCTAAATTTGAGAGCTCCTCCTTCAACATAAAGAATTCCTCCTCCTGTTGGATTACTCCCTGGAATCGTAGTAGCATTAGCTATAAATATAACCTTTTCTCCTCCACCAAATGATCCAGTGGCTGTAAATATACCAAGATTACCCTCTAATCCTGATCCACTAGGTATACCTGAATTAATAAAGATATGACCTGAATCAAAATCTCCACCTGATGTATCTCCTGATGTGATATAGATATTCCCAGAAATAACGCCTGTTGTGTCACCAGACGTAAGCCTAGTGTTTCCAGAACCAGATATTTTTAATCCTACTCCTCCTCCATATTCTGTTAATAAACCATATGTAGAAGATCCTGCTTGATTTTGGATAACTGTAGCTACACTTTTTAGATTAATAAATGCACTACTTCCTGATATAATGTCTATTGACACTGTAGTCGGCCCTGACCCATTTGTACTTATTGATCTGACTGTGCCTACCAACCCAGAATCTCCAAGAACCAAATTACCATCTGATGTACTAAATACTTTTGTGCCTATTCCAGAGGTTGAACTGGAGTATTTAATAATTTCATCTGTAGATCCTGTTAAGGTAGTTCCTCCAATATTTACCCAAGATCCATTTTGTCTAAAATTAAACAAATTGGTTGTAGCATCATAAGTCACCATTCCATTTACTGGTGTAGCTACAGAAGCTATATTTGTAACTCTTGTTAATAACAGAGCTAAAGATGTGCTTTGTAAATCTAAAAGAACACTTCCTGCGGTAATTGTAGATCCTCCAAATAATATTTTTCCTAAAGTTGCTCTAAATGCAATATGTGTTAATCCTATATCCCCTACTCCTGTACCTCCTGTTATAGTTGGACTCCAATCATAACCTATAACAGTAGTTGTTCCTCCTGTTAAATTTATTGCATTGGATTGTTTTATACCGTAATACTGTATTCCTGTTCTTAAAGCATTACTTAATGTTCCTGTTCTTGAAATAAAACTAGTAATTGTATTATCTGTTGTAGTATTATCAAAAAGAGTTGAATTTGCTATTATAGCTCTAGGCGTATTTGTTAAAGGATTTATACTATTAGATACACTACTTGTTCTAAGATCAAGTACATTAACTAATACATTATCTCCTGAACTTTGTCGAATTATAAATCCGTTAACTCCTCCTATCAAATCAAGCATTCCAGAGTAATTACCTGCTGCACTTGCCATGAGATTCCATCGTGTGGTCCCATTAGCATACCCTTTTAAATAATTACTAGATGTTGTACCATTTATAATATTTGCAAAACCATTAATAGTATCTCCTACAAGAAATTGAGTAGACTCGTCTACTCCATTAAAGTTTATTGTAAGTTTACCCGTACTAGAAGGAGAAAAGATAAAATTACCTTCATCACTCCATGTAACTCTTGGAACATCCCCATTAGTGGCATATCTGAGTCCTAAAGCTGTTCCTGCTCCTATACCTCTAATATCTAACTTGGTGTTAGCTGTAATTGATCCTGGAGCTACTCCTATACCTATTGCTGTATTTGTAAAGCCAACATTGAAAGCTCCAGAAATAGTGTTATTTCCTGTAAGAGCTCCCCCAGATAATAATGTCCAATTTAAACCACTATCTGTAGCGGTAATTGTAAAATTAGGATAGGTTCCTGTTACAGAGATACCTGTTCCATTATTAAGCACCACTGTTTGATCTGGAGCAGAATTTGTAATTACCCCTGTGCCTGAATTATAGCTAATTCCTACACCTGCTGAAATTCCTGTTCTAGTAATGTAGTTATTTGGATTTGTAACGGAATAGTAATTACTATCTAAAAAAGCAATTAAATCAGTTTGATTTGAGATAGTTCCTATAATTTCTCCCCATATTGTCTCTCCTATAGGTAGGCTTTCAAGAAATTCATTTAATTTTTGAATTACTGTTTGTACACTATCATTAGTGCTTATGCCTGTATAGGCAAGGGCTTCCCCTTCGTAAAATACGCAATTTGAGCTTAAAAGCACAGAGCATTCAGCTGTTGGGCAGTTTAAATTCATTATGAAGAAGTTGTTGTAGTGCTAGTTGTTGAGCTTGTTGTTGTAGTGGTAACTACTAAGCCCAGGGATCCCCAGTTTGGTAGAGTGTCAGAAAGTCCTATATAAAGGACAGAATTCGTAGAATCATAGTATAATTGGCCTACATAAGCAGGCACATCAGTAGGGCCTCCACTTCCAACTGGAGAAGGAAAAGTCTCATCTATAGACTCAAGGATTGTATCCAAGGATTCTAAAGGAGAAACATCTATACTAGATAAATAATCACCATTATATATAATGCAGGAAGCATTAATATAGGTGGCACAGGTATCGCAAATTTCAGCTACTCTCATAAGTTACAAAACTAAAGATTTAAAAGGGAATTACAAAGGGTGGAAAGTAAGTTTGGGACATAATATAGCAATCTACAGTAGATTTATTGCTTTTGACGGGCTTCTTCAGTAGTTTTAATGCCCTGTTCTTTAGCCCACTCAGCATCGATTAAAGGCATAACTTCGGTTTGAAGTTGGTAAGCCACAGGAACTAGGTTAAAGAAGTATTTTGAAGGATGAGCTTTTTCAATCATTTCTTCATCTCCAGTGTATTCTCCATATCCTTCTTGCCCTAAAGCCCATAAGAATTTCTGGGTTTTTGTTAATAATCCAAGAGCAGGAAGAATAGATCCTCTAGTCATAGATTCAAAAGAAAGAGGGTTATAATAGAAGAATAATTCATCTGCTGCTTTATTAGCAGCTTTTGCCCAGAATTTCCATCTATTCATAGTACCAGCATCCTCATCCTCTGGAGGTTCAGCCATTTTGACAGCAACAACAAGGCCTACCAGAGATACCAATAAAGCCAATTCCTTCATTTGATTTCTAATCTCATTTCTCATAAGATCATAAAATTCCTGTTCTGTTATTTCTAGTTCTTGACCTGTTTTTTCATAATAAGCTTGTTTTTTGGCATCATACATTTCTTTCAGTATTTGAAGACCTGTATCTGTACCGAGCATAATATCTCTTAAATTAGCTATATTTTTAAAGCCAAGTTTTTGAATTGTTTTAATAAAGGCTCTGGTTCTACCATATTCCCATTCATCTAATTCAAGATTCTTGTTTATATCTAAAGTACGAAGTGAGAATTGTTTTGGAATCCATCCTTTAAACATCATAAATGACTTTAAAATAGTATCCCTACGATAGTCAGCTTTATTGTTCTGATTCATTTGACCAGACATATTTCTACCATACTCTATTATTTTAACAGAGAATTTAGCTATTTCCTGGTCAGATACTCCTGGGATTTCAAGGCCATTTTCACCTATTGTAGCTATTTTAGGAAGAGATTTCTCATCCTTAAGCTTCTGCACTCTATCTTCATAAGTCTTCTCTAAAGCTCTCCTATCCTCAAATGAGAGGTCTTTCTTTTTCTCTCTATCTTCTTTTGCTACAAATTGTCTAATATTGACTAATTCTCCATTTAAAACCATTGTATTTTCAAGGAAAGAAAGGGCATTGGCAAATTGAAGAAGTCTATCAGGAAAGGAGTTAGTAGACATCATTACATCATAAAAACTCCAGGTATTTAGATAATCTAAAAGACCTTGTTTTTTAGCCATTTTTCTCCTAGCCTCTTGAGTAATATTCTCATTAAGAGGAGTAACTCTATCTAAAAGAGCCTTTTCTATAGTTGTAAGGCCTACTCCTGTAGTAATTTTGGCATTGTTCTTTTCAAACTGTCCAAAGGTAATTAGTCTTCCTGCATTAATTGCAGCTTGCATATTAAAACCAAAGTAGTTAGGAATAGCCACAAGAAGCTTTAAACCTACAGCTAGGGATTGCACTAATTTGTTAGAATTTTCCAGAGTCTTTTTAGTGGAAAGTTTAGTTTTTTCCCTTTCCTCTTCAGTAGCTCCTTCTTTAGCCTTATCCACTACAGTAGAAAGACCTACATTTCCTATAGATGATAAATTCTCTTTTAGTCCGTAGATTCCATCATCAATAATTGTTTGCAGGATACTTGCATTTTTCTCATTTGTAGCTGCTGTTCTAGGAAGTCCTCCATCCCAAGCTATTTTACCTGAGGCATCTGTAATAATATGTCCTTTATTCTTCTCTACATTATGAAGAACTAATAAGGTATTTTCTATATTTCTAGAGGATTCATATTCAGCAAGGGCTTTTATCCACAATACAGATACTTTGTTAAGATCTGTAGAAAGCTGTTTTACATCCTTATTGGTTCTAGTAAATAATTTAGGAATTTCCTTTTTAAGTTCCCCTGTTTCCTCATCAATTTTAGAATATTGGTATTCCTCTTCTACCCTAACAGTATAAAGATCTTTCAAAATATCTCCAGATTCAGAAAGAATATTATCAGTTTTAGATAGTTTCTCTAGCATCGTAGCTTCCATAAGTGGGAAGAAAGCTAGTCCTTGTCTAGGAGCTAAGTAACCTAATTTCTTAGCTTTAGTATTTAGATCAGTAAAGAACTGCCATGCTTTTTTGGCATCTTCTGACATATCTTTAAACTCCTTAGAGTAATGAGGTTCTTCTTTTAAAGACTCCCAGAATAGACGTTTAAAGTCATAATCTTCATACCCATTGAAAGCTTTAGAATTAATATTTAAATTATTCTTTATTTTTTCAATAGAAAAAATTCTCTTTTCTTCATTTTCTTCAGGATCACTAGAAAATACTTTTTTCTTTTCTTCTTCTATCCTTCTGTCAATAGCTTTTTTAGACAAGGTATTATACTTATCCATATCCATATTTGAAGTAAAGAACTTTTTATCTTTTTCTTTTCTAGCCTCAAATACTTGTTTTTTAAAGTCTTTATCTATTTTAGAAATAAGTTCTAATTTTCCATTATTTACAGTACCAATTAAATCAAATGCAGATTTCCCCTTTGCTTTAGCTTCTTTCTCAAGATTCACAAGTATAGGAGTAAATTCATCAACTTTTTTATTTACAAAAATATCAATTTCTTTTTTAGCTCTTTGTATCAGATTTGAAGCTAGTTTAATAAGCTTTGCTGCTAGTTTAGATCCCTCTAAAAAGGTCTTAGCAAAGTTTCCAATTTCTAATTCTGGAGCTAATACGTTTTCAGCTTTGTTAGTTACATTTTCTTTAAGTGCCTTATATACAGTATAATTCTCAAATAATTCATTCACTCTTACAAGCATACGTCTTGTATGAGCTGAGATATTTTCAAGGCTTTTTAATACTTGTTTTTCTTCTGGGGATAAACTTTCCTTTGGAAAAGAAGATAGGAAAGCTTCATCTAGTGAAGCAAATTTCCCTGCACTTTCTTGAATATCCAGTAATTCTCCTAGTTTATTATTAATTTCCTCAACAGAGAGTTTATCATAATCTATATTTTCAAACTTTTTAAAGGCTTCTGCGGTATTTTTAAGAAAGGCAGTTCCCACATTTGCAAGAGGAGCGAAGTCTTTCTGAACATGCAGAGCTCTAATAGCTGTAGAAATCTCATTAAGTTTTTGATTTTTAATATGCTGCTCCTCAGGGGAAGCAATTATACTATACATCTTTTTGTGGTATTCTCTGAGACTTCTTGTTAAAGAATCTATTTGAACATCTCCTGTAGTTTCTGAATCCAGAGGTACAGGGAGAAGATACATATTAGTTTCATTCTTTACATCCAATTTACCAATCTCAATAGAGGTAAGAGCTAGATCTTTAGATTTGCCAAATAGTTTTCCTTTCTCTGCTTTATAAGCATAATTAGCTTGGAATGGAATCATTCTGGCTTTTCTTAGTTCCTGAGGCTTAACTCCATAATTATACATAATAGTAGCATATTCCCCCATTTGAGAATTCCACTCTTTTTTCTTATACCAAGGAACATCCTCTTGTTTTTCTGTATTTATATTCATGAATTTCCAATCATAAATATCCATTTTAAATCCAGCTCCTTCTGGCTCAATAGCCACAAAATCCATTGTAGATGCTATTTTACCTTTAGCTTTTTCATTTATTACTTTCTTTTCAATAATAAATCTAGTTCCAGGCTTGTATGAGTTAATAAGTTCTGTAGCAAAAGCTTTTAGAGATTTAGTTACCTCTGAATTTAAGGGAGTAGAAATAGCTTCATTTTTAGGAAAAGGAAGTTTATAACCATTTTCATCAATTAAATTGTTTTGGATATAATTAGCTATATACTCGTGACCTTCTGATCCCCATTGTCTTTTTTGATCATCTTCCTTTTTCTGTTCAGGAGTTCTTTCAGGCATATTTTGTCCTTCCTTTACTTTCTCTGTAACAGATTTAGCGACCTCTACTTCATCAAAAGTATAATGTCTCTTTTTATCCCCTAATTGAGGAATAAGAGCCATTCTACTGTCCATATCTATAATCTTCTTGTATATATCATCTACAGGTTTGTTTTCTGTAATTTGATAAAACTCTCCTTCTGGAAGAACAACATTACTATCTAATTCCCCTTCCAAAATAGAAGTAGCCGCTTCTTGAAATATATTAATATTGGATTTTCTATACGCTCCTTTGAACCAATCAAGAATAGCATTCCACATTCTCTCTACAATAGAAAGATTTTCCTCACTTCTTAGTTCAGGATTTTGATCTACATTTGCATTCTCATTAATAATAACTTCTGCAATTAATTTATCAACAGCTTCTTTCTTTATTTTTCTAATGTCAGGTTTACCATTTTCTAGTTGGTAAGTCTTAATTCCTTTATAGGCATCTAAAGTTCTTTTATATATTGAAAATCTGTCAATCTTAGAAATCATTTCTGTAACTAACTGAGGATTAGTTTGTTCCAAAATAGAAGTAGCTATATGAACCATTTCTTCAGTTAAAGCTACTCCTTCTTTTCCTTCAGAAATAGCAATTACCTTACTTGCAACATCTGTCATTGCATTTATAGAAGTAATACCTAATCTACTTTTAACAGCATTCTCAAATAAAACATGGACTTGTACCCCTATTTTGTCTAAAACCTGTCTAACTTTCTTAAGTGTTTCAGGAGAAGCCACAGAGTTACCTTCAAGTTGAAATAACATTCCTTGTTGTTCTTTAGCTAAAGGAAGCACATTTACAGTTAGAACAGCATTACCACTACCAATAGAATTAAGCCTAGATACTGGTCCAAATTGACCATTAATCTTTCCTACAAAAGCAGTAGCATCAGCATATTTTGCTTTTATAGCTTGTAATCTATTTTCTATTTCTCTGAAAGCTTGAGATTCCTTAGCTTGTTGAAATACAGATAAGTGTATTTCTTCAAGTCTGTTTTTCTCAGCTTCTGAAATAGGGGCATTATCAATATAAGAAATTGAACACTTCATTTTTTATGGTTTAAACGCATTTAGGAATTTGATCCGAGCCTTCTAAAACAACTTGTTTCTTAGGATATAGAGCATTCTCTATTACTTCATCTGATACTTCTTTTACTTTAAGGAAACCATTATCAATAATAGAAGGGATTAAAGTTGTATAAAATTCGTTAGCTCTGAAGCTATCTCCCCAAGCATTTACAGCTTTAAAAATAGTAGAACTATATTGTTTACCTGTCTTTTTACTTGTATAAGTAGAAGTTAAAGGTAATCCATTAGAATCATATACTTTCTTAAATAAGCCTTTCTTAATATAAGAATAGTCTCCTTTTTTACGCATTTCTGCTTTTCTCTTTTTAGAAATATCTGTCTCCCATGTAAAGTTTATAAAATCCTCTCTACCTTCTTTTGTATAAGGAGAAATTTGAATTACTTGTGGAATATTTCCAAGCTTCACAGCTTTTGAAAGATTCTTATTTAAGAACTCAATCTCAGGCACTTTAATCCATTGCTTCATTTGCCCTGTTACAAAATCCTGGAAAGGCTCTTTTAATTTAAGCCATTGAGATTTCTTAGCAGATACAATATCAGGGTTATTCCAGTTGTTTCTTTCCAATACATTCAAAGTAACAAATTCTTGCAAGGTAGACATTTTATCTAAAACTAACAAAGTTTCATTATAAATATCTTTGAAATCTTGGTATGGAAGTAATTGAGTAAATGAGATTTTAGAGTTAGATAATCCAGACTGAAGTACAGCCAGATCAATTATTTTAGTGTATAAAGCTAGATTACCTTGATTTTCAAGATAAGACTTAATTTCACTAAATCCGTATATTACGTTATTTTGATCATAGATCTTATTGTTTTTTCCTGTCACATAGAGGTTATGAGGTTTGTTTTCCTGTACACTATCTCTAGTTTGTTTCAAAGACTCAATGATATAATTACCATTTAATGGGTGGGATTTATCATCTTTTACAGATTTGATAAAAGCCATAATCTCGTCAGCTGCTGTTTCTCTATCTTCTTTACCTAATAGAATAGAAGACAATTTAGAATTAATTTCCTGATTAGTTTGAACTGCCCAGTCAAATAAGTCAAAAACAGCCTTTTGAGAAACTTTAACAAAGTCTCTGTCATTGGATTCTACATAAGGATACAATACTTGTTCAAGGGTATTTCTTACTGATCCTGGTTTATCAGAAATCAAGATTGTAGAAAAAGCATCCCTAATATCAAATATTGTGTTTTTAAGTTTACCTACAAAAGAGTTATTTAAAAGATCATCCACTGAACTAATCATCATAGTTCTGGCTTTTTCCAATTGCATTTTCTTTTTAAATACAATAAACGGATCATTAATATTTGCAGTATCAAAGTTACTTCCTTGTTGGATATGAAATAACTGTTCTGCCAATTTAGAGTATTTAAAAAACTCATCAAGAATAAATAATTGTTGAGCTTTCTCTTTTTCTGAAAGAGTTTTCTTTCCAACCATTTTTTCCATTTCAGATTCAGAAGGAAGAGATTTAGTATCTATAGCTGTTTTAGAAGCATATTCTGCTTTTACCTGATTAGCAATAGTATCATTAAATACCCAAGAATATCCTGCATTTTCAATAGCTCCAAGGTGATCTCTCACAATAGGTTGATTCATGAAATAAGCAACTGTATCTATAGGAACTCCTAATTTAGTTAAGAATAACCAAGTAGAAGCTGTATTTGGAGTAGCTCCAAGTTCCATGATCCAAGGGCCTTTTGATATATCCACATACCCATCAATGAATTGACCAATGATGTCAGATATTAATTGACCATCTGCATTTTTAGCTAAAGATAATGTAGGCTTATTACCCAGTTTATTAAACTTTTTGAATTTAATAATACCATCACCAAGCCATTTTCTATCATCAGAAGTTTGTGTATCTAATTTATCGTAATCAATTGTTATTGTAGTACGTTGATTTTGAGCATTATTAGTTTGTGATGTAGCAGCAATACCAATAGCATATTTACCTCTTACAAAGGCTTGTCTAAGTCTTTCCATGAAGTTTCTATCTAACATGTTTCCTACAGAAGTATAATCTACTTCTTCAAAACCAAGCTTTTTAACTATATTTTTAGAGATAGCTTTTAACTGATCTGCTGAGTTAGGAGAAATAAGCTTTTCATAGTTTAATGGATGAGAAACTAAATCTTCCAAAGACTGGATATACTCATTCTCAAGAGATTGCTTATATCTCTCATTTACTATTTTGGTCTTAAGTTCTTGACTAGAATTAGAAGACAAGAAATCTTCCATTGTTTCTTGGATGTAAGTATCATCAAACATTTCTTTACCCCAAATAGCAATAGCCAAGGCTTCTACAACTTCATCCTTATCTTCTTTCTTTCTATTTTTAATCCACTTATTTACAAGGTTTCTTTCTTTCTCCTTTAAGAAATCCCCATCTTCGTACATTTCTGCAAACTTAGCTTTTGCTTGTTCACCATATCCAAGGAAAGGAACTATTTTAAGTTGTCCTTTTAAGGTTGTATATGTGTTTTTAAAGTATAAAGAGAGCTTATCAATATCAAAGTCAGATCCTACTTTCTTAACAAGAGCAGAAGGAATAACTACACTATCTCCAAATTCAGTAGGTAAGAATTGTTTAATTCTAAAAACATCAATTGAATTTTGTTTTTGAGTAGGAATTCTAAATCCAACTCCTGATAGTATTTTCTGACCATCTTTAGTTTCATTAAGATATTTCAATAGATCTTGATCTGATAAATCAGATTTAAACCATCTTCCTACCATTATTTCTGCTACTCTTTTTCCATCCTCATCTTTATAGAAATCAAGAATATCTGATTCATAAAGGCCTTTCTTACCTACTGGTCTTGTAGATTCTAATAAGGTAGAAGGAATTTGTACTTTTAACCCCCCAGAAATAGTGGGGCGGGTAACCTGCTTATTAGAGATAGAGTATAAGATATTTCGAATTTGCTGATAAGCAGGAGTAGCTTCCAGTACCACTTGTCCAGATTCAAATCCTTTAAAGGCTTCAATAATATTATCATTTACTTCTCTTTTATATATTTCATCAGTAAGAGTTTCAATAAGTTTATCAATATTTTCAATTTGAAAATTACTTCCAACTTGTTTAATTCCTAGTTTATTTAATAAAGTATCATATCCCTGTTGAATTCTTTCTTCTAACAGAGTTTCATTATGCTTAATAAGCTTATATAATAAAGAAGCTTTTTCTTTTTGAGCTTCAGAAAGCTTAGTCCAGCTAGCAAATCTATCTTCTAATTTACCAGAAGATTCAAAATCCAAAGGAACCCCTGCATCCATGAAATCCATAGTTGCAAGTTTAGTAACTTGAGATCCTTGAGTAACTTCAGGCTTGTCTTTAGAAGGAACTTCAGTTTGGATACTTACAATTGAAAAAGGTATTTCTGCTGTTTGTAAGAAAGGAGAGGAATTATAACTTCCATCTTCATTATAAAGTGGATTTGCAAATTCAGCTCCTACTTTTCTACCTGTACTAAATACAGTATAATCCACTCCTGAATCAAGCATTCTTTGAAGATGCTTAATAGCATTGCTATCAGGATTTATATTATTAAGGATTCTAAATGATAAAGGAGTTAATGCAAATTTATCTAAAACAACATCATTGTATGGTTTTCCATTAGCTTTAGACCCTCTAACAATAGGTTTTAAAGGAGTGTATGCACTTTTAACAGCAGGATTCTTTTTATCAAATTCTACTAATTCCTCTTTAGTAGCTCCAGATTTAAACAATCTTTCATAAGCAATATCATGAGTATATTGTTTCTCTTCTTGTTCATTCCAATTAGCTGATCTAATTCTAATATTTCTGTAGGCTTGTTGAGTAATCATACCACCACCATCAGTTTCTTCCCAACTCTCATATCCCTTAAGATCTTGAATAAAAGAAGACACATCAGCTGTAACAGCAGATACTAGGAAATTAACATTAAAATTAGTCCAACCATAGGTTCCTTTATTAAATCTTTTATTATAAACAGTATTAAGTGCACTATTTATGTTTGAAGAAACCATTAAAGGTTGGGCTGGAGAATTAAAGTTCTTAATACGTTTTAATTCGTCTTTATAGAAATAAGGATCTGAATAGATAAGCTTATGGAGTTCTATATTGGCAATCATATAATTTGCCTGAGAAGCCTCTAATTCAGAGATAAGCTTTTCTTCAGTAATTCCTTCAGGAGCAAAAGACAGATTTTCTACTTCTAATCCTGTTTCTCCGTATTTTACAATACCATATTCCTTTAAATGAGTTAAAGTGTCTTTAGCTTCTTTTTTAACAAAAGCTTTTACAGCATTATTGATAGCTACTGCATTTTTAGTATATACAGTTTCAGCATTATCAGTAGTATTTTTCATGATTTTATCATGAAGTTCTGTACCTAATATAGATTTAAAGAATCTTAAATCAGAAGATTTTCTACCCTTAACAGTAGGAATAGTTCTATCTTCTCTAGCAGTATTAAATTCTGAAATAAAATATCCTTTGAAAATTTCATCAATTTCAGAGGTATCTCCAGCAGAAACAAATGGACGTTTATCATTAAACATCTTTACCATCCACTCAATAGAAGCATCCCCAGGAACAAGGTTTAAGAACCATCCTTCATGGTTTAGGTTAAGTTCTTCTACTAATCTATCCTTGGCAGTAATGTTTGAGGCATCTTTAGATTTTCCTTTAGGAGTATCTATAATACCTTCTACAATACCTGTAGCTAGAATGTCTTGATGGCCATCTTTCTTATTTCCAGTTTTAAGATTAAAGATAGAATTTAGAATTACACTGTTTTTAGTGAATTCGTCCGTTAATAAATAAGCATACTGGGTATCTGCAAGTTCTCTGATATTTCCAATTCTTGAAATAACATCATAGAAATCACTAACAGCATTTGTTCCAATATAAGTTTGAGTACGTTCTCCAGAGATAGAGAAATAGGTGCTTTCAAAATCAGGATTTGTTAATACAGCTCTGATTGCTCCTAAAGCCCCTAAACGTCCCTCAAGGTTTATTGTATATTTATTAAGATCTTTAACTTTAGAGATAGACTCAATGGAAGCTTTTACACCATTTACAGCATCTTCAAAAGCTTTATATCTACCTCTTCTTTCAAGAGTATTTAATTCTTGTTTAGTAAATTGTACACCAATAGCTTTTAAGAAAGCAATATATGCATCTTTATTTCCTGGCTTTAATGTAAGTTTTTTAATTACATCTGTAGCATTATATTCCTTTTCTTTTGTATTAAAGGATATATAAGGAGATTTACTTTTTAATTTGGATACAATGTCTCCAAACATATCAGATTTAGCCTGTCTTGTGGCATCCGCTAAATGAGCATCCCCTATTTCTACTTCCCCAGAAGGAAGCATATATACAATTTTCACATCTGGTTTTTGAGCCTTCATAGTCTTATAAAAAGCACTAAGAAGTTCAATATCATGCAAATCTGTAAGTTTTAAAAAATTAATTTTACTATCTCCTTCTGGAGATTCTTTAGTAAGTCTTTTATAAAGAGTAGTATAATTAGGATCCTCCTTAGATAACTCTCTAAGTTTAGACATCATATCCTCAATATCTAGACTATTATAAAGTCTGTTTTTAAGGGTAATAAAAGTTCTATCTAAAGGAAGAGTACTAATACCCCCTATAGAAGTTCTTTTAAATCCTACTTTATTATCAATTATTTGTAAGTTAGGAATAGTTGCCAAAAGCATTTTAATAGCAGGATTTGCTTTTCTGAAAGAATCTACCTTTCTAGCATCTGCATATCCATCAGCTCCTTTATCCTTATTTTCATCATTAACTACTACATTGTCATTTTCATCAAATTCAATAGAATATTGTTTTAGATAAATAACATGTTCATCTACAAGCTGATTCCATTGTCCAGATACAGTTTCATGTAATGTGGTCAAAGACTCTAATGCTTTATCTGTAGCATCTTGAGTGGTAATACCTGCCTCTAAATTCTGGTTTAAAATATCTGCTTTCTTTTGAAGAATGCCTGGAGTGGCAGCCTCTAATGATAAGATTTCATCATATAACCAAGCATATAAATCTTTCTTATTCAGTTTATTAATACCAAATAAGCTAGCATTATTCTTGATAATTTCAGCTAATGTAGAATAAGTCATATGCTGCATAAGCTCATGCTTTTGTACATAGGGCACATTAGTAAGTCTATAGTCTGAAGTATCATCTCCAACTACATCTTCTATATCTAGAATTCCGTTCTTAGCAAATGATAATTGAGACTCATAAGGAATCATGGTTTTGTAATAACCATTTCCTATTTTACTAAATAGATTAGCTGTATTAATTTGAGCTTTTTCTCCTGTAAAGAAAGTTTTAAAGAAATTATATATATCAGCAAATAACTTTACAATAAAATTTTTACCTGCTGTAGGTTTAGCTGGAATCTTCTTATAAAGAACATAATCTCTAAATTCCTCTGCAAGTTGTTCCTTAGCATCTAAATAAGTAGCTTCTGAATATTTCACAGTTTCTCCTGTAAATTTATTTACAAAAGATCCTTTTCTATTATGGAATTCCTCTAATACATTTTCTTGTTCTAATTGAGGAGTAAGCATTTTCCACACAGCTTCAAATACCTCATGATATGCTGTTCCGGTCTCTGCATTTTGAGAAAGATAAATAGCTCCTTTATGAAGCATACCCCAAGCTTGTCTACCATTTGTAGCTTGAATTGCATTCTTTACTCTATATACAGGAATATTAGGAAAATTATCTTTAAGCCATTTTTCTACAGATTGCCAGTTTTCACCTTCAAATCTACTAGTTTCTTCAGCAACTTGCAGTCTATAAACTTCATCATCTACAGTAGTAGCCGCTGTCCCCCTACCAAATATACTTCTTCTAGGAGGACCTGCTGGAGCTGGAGTAATTAATTCTACTTTAGCAGGTTTCTGTTCTTTACCATAAATAACAGTTCCATCAGGATTTTCTACTTTAGTAATAACGGCAATATCTACAAATCCTTCAGAAGTATTAACTTCATTTGGATTCATACTAGCCATTCTAGTGGCTCCTAATCTTTTTCCATCTACTAATGTTACAAAAAATTGACCTCCTTCACCTTGTCCAGCTTTAGCTATAGCAGCTCTAACTTCTTTTCTTTTAGCTTCTAAATCAATATTTGGAGTTTCTTCAGAAGTAGTTTCTGTAGTGCCTCCAAAAATACTTCTTCTAGGTTTAGCTGGGGCAACTTCTTTTTTAGCTAGAGAATCTTGAATTCTCTTCGCAATGCTTCCGTAAGCTATTTCTTTTATTTCTTGATCAGTTTTTCCTGGATTATCAGCAATAGCTACAGGTTTCATTTTCTGTATAATCTCTGATAAATCAGCTCCTGGTTTTAAAATAACATCTCCATCTTCATCTAGGATGTAGTTGATTTTCTTACCTTGTGGGCTAGTATATACTTGTAATCCTTCTACTTTAGAAGGAGTAGATACTACTTTAGGAGTAGCTTTTACAACTTCTGATTCAATGTTATTTTGAAGTATAAAGTAGATTCCTTCTCTATTTTGTTCCTCTCCTTTAACAGCAAGAACAGGAGTAGTAACAGCTTTTTCAGATACTAAATAAGTCTGATAGTTTTCCCAAGTTTTATATTCAGGATTTCCTTCTTTATCAAAGCCTGTTAATTCTCTGTATTTCTTTAATCCTTTTTTAAGTTCTGAATTAGAAACATTATGATACATGTTTTCTAATAAAGTAACAATTTGTCCTTTATTAGCTTCTATACTGGAAGGAGTAAATATAAAGTTACCCCCTAATCCAGATACGAATAGTCTTGTGGTTTCGTCTGCAAGTTGCTCGAACCAAATATTGTTATATGTAGGTTCTCCTCTTTTATCTGTCTTTAGATTCTTTGGAATACCCCAATAGATTACAGTTCTCAACCATGCAAATAGTGGTTCAGACTTTTTAACCCCATTCTTAGGATCTTCATTAACATTTTTAGCTACTTGAAGAATTGCTGAATAAATAGATTCTGCTTTCTTTTTACCTAATTTAGAGGTATTAAGTTTAAGCATTCCTACTCCTGGAATTCTCAATAACACCCTTCCTATGAAATTTTTGAAAGATACTCCGTTTTCAGGAGTAGGGTCATTTAATGTACTTACTTCTAATAAACTTTCTTTTTCAGAAAGATCATCTTCTGTAATTAATCCTGTAGAAAGAACATTATTTTCAGCACTAAAGTCATCAACCAGATTTCCTTTACTATCACTTTTTTGTTCATATTGTAGAATACCAAAACTAGCATCAAACTCCTTCATTGGTTGGAGGTCTGGGGATGCTAATACAAGGGCTCTTTGAGCAGCATATCTACTCTTAAGTTCAGCTTGTGCCTCCTTAGGAGTAGAGTTTCTGAACATGGTTTCAGGACCATTTCCATAGTTAAGTTCAAGAACTTCTCTAGGTCTTACTTGATAAATAGCTTTATCAATAAGATCAGTTTTAATTACTTCTCCATTCTCATCAACATATGAAAATTTACCATCTCCATCATCCTGTACAAATACTACAACCACTACTGTATTTCTATCAATAGTAGTTCCAGTTATTAAATGATCTATAAGTCCAGGTATACCAGCTTTGGCTTCTGTTTTTGTAGTGATTTCAAGGGCTCTTAATTTATTCCTATTTTCTAATTTAGGTAGATTAATACCAAAAGTATTAGCTCTTTTTTGATGTGGTTTCCCATCATCTACAGCTACTGTACCATTGATTACAGCATTGTCATCTTTCTTCTTTTCGGGCTGGTATCCTCCTTCATCAGTATTAGTTTCAATATCTGTTGAATGAGTACCTAAGAACTGCTGTAATA
>Ga0075163_10005054_pt1 | contig 17636 bp, 14 predicted proteins | sample JI1023141ADNA_FD_71478 | JGI IMG/M metagenome (GOLD analysis project Ga0075163, IMG submission 71478) | Wastewater effluent complex algal communities from Wisconsin, to seasonally profile nutrient transformation and Carbon sequestration -... | ecosystem: Engineered > WWTP > Effluent > Algae...
GCCCTCAAGGTGCTCGGCGCGAACGTGCCCGGCGCGACGACGACGAGCTGCAACAAGTGCCACGCGCTGACGCGCCAGCAGCTGCGGTTCTGGCGCGGCCTCGCCGACACCTCGATCTCGACGTGCTTGACCGATCTGGCCGTCGGTAGCCCGACCTCCGCGAAGTCGATGCTCGACTGCCTCCGCGCGATGCCGGCGGTCGGCACCTCGAAGTTCCAGGCGCGCAAGCTCGGCATCTACGCCGCGGCGACGCACCTGCCGTGGTTCCAGTTCACCGTCGAGCAGGGCTACGGCGGCGACGCCGCGGCCGTGCAGGCACAGCTCCAGACGGAGGCCGGCATGCCGCGCGCCGGTGGCGGCGCCGTCGCCTGGACGCAGGAGCAGTTCGACATCGTCGCCGAGTGGTATGCGCGCGGCCTGCCGAAGCTCGAGGAGACGCTGCCGCAGGATCCCGGGCCCCAGACCTGCGAGGCCGCGGTCTCGGCGGACGTCGGGGCGCACGTCGTCGCGATGAAGACCGAGGGCTGGCGTGCGCGCAACAAGACCAACCTGATGGCGATGTTCGGCTGCGGTGCGCAGACCGATCCGAAGCTCTGCCTGTCCACCACGCCGCTCGGGAGCGCGCAGCCGTACGGCACGGGCTGGGATGTCGCGGGTGCGGGCAAGCTCCGCGTGCTCGCCGATGTCAGCTACCAGTCCTCGTTCTGGACGCGGAGCTCCCCCGACGGTCGCTTCATCGGTCACGGCGCCAACAGCGTCGCCGGCTCGATCATCCTCGACCTCGCCCGCAGCGCCCTCGAGATCGGGATCGATGCCGCGTTCGATCCGGCCTGGTTCCCCGATAACTCCGGCTTCATGTTCCAGGGCGGTGGCAACAACGCGTGCGGCCAGAGCGTGCTGACCTCGAATCCGACCCACGTGACGATGAACGAGCCGGCGTGCTCGAGCCTCGGCACCGTCGGCCTCTACCAGCACGTCGGCGCGGTCGCCGGTGGCGATCACTTCGCGATCGACAGCCGCTTCGTCTCCGACGACGGCGGGCACTTCCTGACCGTCGGTGATCCGTCGGCGTTCTTCGATTCGAGCGCCAGCATGGACTTCATCCCGCTGATCTTCGACGGCACGAAGTTCCTCACCAAGTCACCGATCACCGTCGCCGCGCCGTTCGAGGGCGATGCGGTGCTGTCGCCGTCCGCGCGCCTCGCGATGACCCGCGTCGCCGGTCCGTCGAGCGAGCAGCTGGGCTTCGTGCTGCGCAAGGTCGCGGCCACACCGGTCGGCAACTCGTATTCGATCGGCACGCCCGAGATCGCCCGCTACTGCTTCTCGGGAGGCAAGCCGGCGTTCTCGTACGACGAGCGCTGGGTGGTCTATCACCACTACATCACGTCGGCAGACGCCGTGGACCTCGGCTTCACCGGTCCCGCCGACCCCGCGTTCCAGCCGTACCTGGACAAGGGCACGGCGAACATCTTCCTGCTCGACCTGACCACCGGCGCGACGGTGCGGATCACGAACATGCAGCCCGGGCAGTACGCGCTGTTCCCACACTTCCGCTCGGATGGCTGGATCTACGCCGATGTCCGCGACACCAACGCCGGTCGCGAGTACATGGTCGCGAGCGACGCGGCGCTGCTCCGCGAATAGCTGCCTCTCGATGCAGGACGATCGGCCGGTGTCCGATCGCGCTGGTTTCGTGCAACCCTAGGGCTGCGTGCGGTGCGTTTCGATCACGTGGCTCGCAGTGCTGACGGCCTGCGGCCGGATCGGCTTCGAGTCCGGGGATCCACCGAGCCCGGACACGGCAGGATCAGGCCGCCGCGCGTTTCGCGGGCTGTGCGAGCTGGAGCGGGTCGCGATCATCACGAACGGGATCTCGATCGACGACGCCACCGGAGCGCAGCTCCAGACGTCGCTCGCCGTCGGATGCAGTAACTCGCCCGTCGTCCGCATGGTCTCGCAGGACGATCCAGCGATCGTCGAGCCCTCGACGGGCCGCCCGCTGCTACCACCCGACGAGCTCGCGGTGATCGGTGGCGGTGACGGCCCGAATCGCGCACTCGCATACCTGCTCGCTTCGGGTGACACGCCGCTCACCTGGGACTCCTCCACCGTTCGCGAGCGCGGGACCGGGCGCGTGATCGCGAGTGGCTCGACCACCACCACCTTCGACTTCCCGCTGCTCATGGTGATCGAGCAGCCGAACGGCCTGCGTGTGCTGTCGGGACAGGGGCAGCGAACCCAGGGGACGGTGGCGGCCGGTCTCTGGTTCGCGACCAGGCTCAGCCCCGACATCACGACGAACGACCACGGCTGGACGGTGGCCTCGTGGACCGATGATGACGGCACGCTCGGCGCGACCCCGGCCGACACGTTCGTCGAGCTCGAGTCGGGTGGTGGTCGCTAGGTCAGCGGAGTGATTTGTGGGTGCGAACCCGGCAAGCCGAACGATCGCGAGCGTTTGGCGCTCCAGGTCGCGGAGTATCGATGTAGGGACGCGTCGGGCAGAGTGGTCTCATGCTCAAGCGCAACCATCTCGCACGCTGGATCACCTTCCCGTTCGTTGTTGCGCTCTCCGCCTGTGTCGGCGACGAGCCGATCACGGTCGAGCAGTCCGACGATCCGATCGACCAGCTCTTCGCCGCACTCGGTCCGCTGCCGGCCGATGCACCGCGCCGGATCGAGGGTACGCCGAGCCAGCCCGTCACCGATGGGGACTATCAGTGCGTCACCACGCCCGTCGATGAGGTCCGCGCGATCGATCAGCTGCTGGGCCAGCTCTCGGTCGGCGACGTGCTGTGGCCGGGCTCGATGGTGCGGGGCGACTCCGTCGCGTCGGGCCAGCTGACCCCCCTCGTCTTCGAGCGCGCACCGCTGACGTTTTCGGTCTCGCTCGAGAACCTCGACGGCAACCGGTCGGCCACGCTCGAGGCTCCGAGCCTGTCGAGCTATCGCGACGCCCTCGGCCAGATCCTCTCGCAGAAGCTCGATGGTGCGACTCCCGCGCGGATCTACTCCGAGATCGAGGAGGTCTCGTCGGAGGAGCAGCTCGCCATCGCGCTCGGAGCCTCCGCGTCGGCGCCGCTCGTCGGTACCGTCAAGGGGGCGTTCGACTTCCGCGACACCTCGATGCGCAGCCGATACGTCGTGAAGTTCTTCCAGCTCTACTACACGGTGGATGTCGATCCCCCGAGCCTGCCGCACGCGTTCTTCGGGCCGTCGGTGACGGCGGAGAGCATCGGCGCCGCGATCGGCACGACGCCTCCCGTCTACGTATCGTCGATCGGGTACGGCCGCCAGGTGCTGTTCACCTTCGAGTCCGAGCTCTCGAAGGCCGAGCTCCAGGCCGCCCTCGACTTCACGTATCAAGGCGGCGCGGAGATCTCCGGCGCCGCCTCGCTGACGCATCAAGAGGTGCTCGCGCACACGAAGACGACCGCGTTCATCCTCGGCGGTGCCTCCGGCGAGGCGGCCTCGGCCTCGATCGGAGGCTACGAGCAGCTCAAGGCCTTCATCGAGCGCGGCGGCAGCTACTCGAAGAGCTCCCCGGGCGCCGCGATCGCCTACAAGCTCTCGTACATTCGAGACAACGGACAGGTCAACGTGTCGTACGCGTCGACCTACCAGGAGCGCGCTTGCACGCGCACCACGCAGCGACTCCACGTGGTGTTCGAGCAGCTCGACGTCGACAACTCCGGCTCGGATGTCGGCGGTGACCTCGAGATCTTCGGGACGGTCGAGGCGCGCGGCACCGGCACCAGCCAACCGCTCGCGAGCTGGAGCTCCGCCATGTACAAGCAGATCGCGAACGGGCAGTCGTTCCCGTCGACGGGCATCATCGGCGAGGCCATCGTCCCCGTCGAGCCACAGCCCGGAAACGCGCTCCGGATCAAGACCTCGTTGTTCGAGTCCGACTCGCTGTCGAACGACTCGTTCGGTGATGGCGTCGAGGACGTGGCGCCGTTCGAGGCGGGTTGGCGACGCACCCTCCAGATCCATCGGTCGAGCGGTACCCAGGCGATCACGCTGCAGGTGTCGATCACACCGGTTCCGTAGGGTCGCGACCCGCGTTTCGCCGGCTGGTAAGTTCGAGCGATGGCCCGTCGACCGCTGATGGATCCTCCCCCGATCCCGAGCCCGCAACGCGCGGACTCGCAACAGATCGTCGCCGCCGTCGTCGCCGCGGCGATCGAGCTCGGGCCCGACGCTCCGCTCTCCGAGATCGCCGAGCGCGCGGGTGTCGGCACCGCCTCGTTGCATCGCTACTTTCCGACCGTGGCCTCGATCTTCGCCGAGGTGTCGCGGCAGATGTATCGCACGGTGCTCGAGCAGGTCCGGGCGATCCTGGCGAAGCCGGATCAGGATCTCCGGTCCGCGCTTCGCGAGGTGTGCCAGACGGCCTTCGATGGCCCCGGGGTCTCTCTCGACTACCGTCGGAAGCTGAACCTCGACCTCCCGCTGAGCTGGTCGAAGGGCCTCGCCGAGGCGGTCTATGTCGAGATGCTCGACGAGATCACGACCTGGCTCGCCGGCCAGCTCCCCGATCCCCCCGCCGACCTCTCCACCCGCGTGTTCGTCGCGTTCTCGTACGTCCGCGGGTCCGTGCTGGTTTCGCTCCTCTACCCGGCGCTCTCGCCATCGCGGGAGGTCTTGATCCACCACCTGGTCGAGACCCTGATGCAGGTCCTGTCTCGGAGCTCGTCGTCGGCCGACTACAGCGCGTAGACCTTCCAGTCGTCGATGTACGCGCCCTCGGCGGAGTCGATGCGAATCCCCGCGGTGCCGTGGGCGATCGAGTCGTCGGTCGCCGACATCGCGAACGTCCCGTCGAGGTAGAGGCGCAGCTCGCTGCCCTTCACCTCGAAGCGGATGGTGTGCCAGGTGTTCGGCGACGGCGGACCGTAGTCAGGGTTCCGCTTCAGCACCGTGTATTCACCGCATTGCTTCTTCTGGATCTGGACCACACCGTCCTCGCGCCACGACGCGACGTAGAGGTCGTACTCCGTCAGATAGCGCACGAAGGCCTTGAATCCGGGACCGCTGACATCATTGGTCCACGCGGAGTAATTGAATCGGTACTCCACACCTTGATCGCCCCACGCCACCTGGCGATTCGCCGCGGAGTCGTAGGGCAGGGCGAACGACCGGTAGTAGCCGTCCGAGGTGCCGTGGATCTTGCCGACCTTGTCGCCACCCAACATCACCGCGTCGAGACAGCCGGAGGTGACGTCGACGTAGTCGCGCTCGCCCTTGCTGCTCGAGCACTCGACCGCATCCGGCACCGCGTACGCGCGGAAGTCCTCGATGGTGTCGGGATAGCTCGAGGCCTGGCCTCGCCACGGCAGCGTCGCGACACTCGCGGTCGACACCGAGGAGAAATCGCGAAACGGTGTGTAGACGTCGACGCCCTCGGAGGGGCAGTTCGTCGCCAGCGAGATCGCCTGTACGGTCTCGCCGGTCGGTGGCTCGCTGTCGGGCGAGCTGTCACCATCCGGATCATCGGCAACGGGCGGACCCGCGAAATCAGCACCGGAGGACGTCGGTTCGTCGGGCGACGCGCAAGCGAACACCATCAGAAGGACGCCCTGGGCCACCCACCCAGGGATCGATCGAAGCATCGAAGACGGTTCTACAGTGAGCGCCTACGCGGCGCTTTGTAGGTAACTCAGAATTCGACTGAGAGATTTGCTAATACAAAGCTCGTATGCGAGTGCGCACGTACAAATCCCGCACATGCACAACGAGATTCTCGTGTGACTAATCCGCGAGCTGATCTTCGATCGCGCTCGCGATCGCGTCGGCGAGCCCGCTCTGCACCGCGGGCTGCGCGATCTCCTTGCCCTCGACCGGATGATCGATGAAGCCGACCTCGACGAGCACCGACGGCATGTTCGCGCCGAGCAGCACGTGCTGCGAATCCTGACGAACGCCGCGATCGCCGAGCGCACCGCGCTTGTCCTTGATCGCGCGCTGGATCCGCGACGCCAGGTCGGCGGCCTCCCACTGCACCGCACCGCGCTCGACATCATCGAGCAGCAGGCCGATCTCTGGATCGACGCCCGGGCGAGTCGTGATCACATCGCTGCGCAACGCGCGACCATCGATATCGACTCCCTTGGTCGTCAGCACGAACGTCTCGTATCCGCGCTGGGTGCGGGTCGGCGAGGCGTTCGCGTGGATCGAGACGAACAGGTCGGCGTTGCGCGCGACCGCGAGCTCGGCGCGCTGGCGGAGGGTGCGGGTGACGTCCCCGGTGCGGGTCAGCTGGACGTCGACGCCCTTCGCCCGCAGCCGGTCGGCGACCAGGTTCGCGAGGGTGAACGTCACCTGCTTCTCGCGCAGCCCCGAGCCGCTGGCGCCGGCGTTCGAGCCACCGTGGCCGGGATCGAGCACGACGACGCGTTTGGCCGACGCGGCGGGCGCGAGGACCGAACAGCCGATGGCGACGAGCAAAACCCTCGCAAGCATGCGTGTAGGATGAAAGACCTGGTGCTCGGACCGAAGTTTTTGGCAGAGCCGGCAGTCCGGCTTGACCCAACCTATCCACAACGCTACGGTTTTTGAATTGTCTGGTAGGTCATCGCTGCGCGGGGTGACCGCGATCCACGTCCTGCTCGTGGGGGCGGTGCTCGAAGTCGTGATCAATCGCTGCGCGGTGCCGATGCTCCGGCCGGTGATCGACGAGCCCCCGGCGTGGCACACCGCGCTCGACTACGCCGGGCTGTTCGTCCAGTACTTCGTCGGCATCCTCGCCGTGATGGTGCTGATCTCGCGCTGCGTCGGTGCGATCGATGCCGGCCGCGGGCTGCGCGACATGCTCGCGCACGTCATGCTCGGCGTCGCCGCGCTGGTGGCCGCGGTGCCGCTGATCGTGGCCGTGCCGCCGTGGACGAGCTTCCTGCTCGAGATCATGTTCGCGCTCGCCGTGCTGAGCACGGTGGCGAGCGTGTTCGGCAAGGAGCGCGACCTCGGCGTCCAGGTCGGCCTCCCCTTGCTCGCGCTGCCGCTGCTGTTTCACACGGTGATGAAGATCGCCGCCGAGCTGTTGTGGCCCGAGGGCGCGTTCTACGCCCCCGGTGGTCCGTCGACCATGCTGATGAAGCTCGCGATCATGATCCTGTCGATCGCTGCGCTCGCCACCCCGTACTGCTTCGCGCCGAGGCCGTTCGCGCGGGCCGTCGCGCGACCGATTCCGATCGTGATCGCGATGACCGTCGCGGCGACGGGCGCGGTGCTGGCGCGGCTGTGGTACGGCGGGCTCGCCACGATCACCAAGCTCGCGATCGGCCTGGAGATGAGCCCCGACGCGGATCGCAAGCTCGCGCTCTACCTGCTCGCGGTCGCGACGCTCGCGTGGACGCTGGCGGCATGTGTCCTCGCGGGGAGCGCGGCGCGCCGGCTCGTCGGCATCGGGCTCGCGTTCCTCGTGCTCGGTGGCTACGAGTTCCAGTGGCCGCACCACTACCTGTTGCCGCTGCTCGGGCTCGCGTTGATCGCGGAGGCCGCGCGCGACGTTCGCGACGAGGAGCTCGCGGCGATGCCGTTCATCGCCGAGGCGCCGCCGATCCACGACACCGCCTGGGCCGCGTTCGTCGGCACGATCGCGCAGGGCCTGCGGCGCACGCTCACCGATGTCCATAGCCTGACCACCCGCGCCGAGAACGGCATCACCTCGTCGGTGATCGTCGGCGAGGCGCACGGCCTGCCGGTGCGCACCCGGATCGAACGCTTCGAGGGCAGCGTGGTCGCCGCCGACGTGGTGATCGGCCGCGAGATCGACGAGCTGCGCGGCTCGACGCTGACACTGTGGGCGATGCCTCCGCGCGGCGCCGCCGCGAATCCACCGGGCCCGCCGGCCGCGCCGATGTTCAAGGCCGGTGATCCGGCATTCGATGCGAAGTTTCGCGCGCGCGGCAACGCGGTGATGTTCACCAAGCTGTTCGACGACGCCGCACGCAGCAAGGCCGCCACGCAGCTCGATGGCTGGCTCGCCTACTGGGAGAACGAGGGTCTGCGCTACCGGATCTATCCGGGGCGCGGCGCGCCACTCGATCATCCGTTGCCGCTATCGGATCTCGCGATGGGCAAGCAACCGAGTCCCGAGCGGCTGGTCAGCGTGGTCGAGCTCCTCGTCGAGATCGCCTCGCACGGGCTGACGCCACAACCGAAGCAGCCCGAACCCACCGAGTTACCCGCGGAGCTGCCTGAATGAAACGCCTGTTGGTTGTCCTCGCGGCGTGTAGCGCGCCGCAGTTCGGGGTCGGGTCGAATCCGCAGTGGGTCGCCGACACCAGCTCGTTCACGCCGGCGCTCACCGGCAAGAGCTCGTTCGTCGATCCATATCGCGCGATCGCGTCGAAGATCCTCGCGGCCGCGCGCGCCGATCGTGGCGCCTACGACAAGCTGCAGTACCTCACCGATCGGATCGGCAACCGGCTGTCCGGATCGCCGCAGCTCGACGAGGCGCTCGCGTGGGCGCACAAGGCGATGCAGGCCGATGGGCACGACACCCGGATCGAGCCGGTGATGGTGCCGCACTGGGTGCGCGGCGTCGAAGAGGCCTCGGTGATCTCGCCGGTCTCGCGTCCGCTCAAGGTCCTCGGGCTCGGTGGCACCGTCGCCACGCCGAAGGGCGGCATCACCGCGCAGCTGATCGTGGTGAAGAGCTTCGAGGAGCTCGACGCGCGCGCGGCCGAGGTCAAGGGCAAGCTCGTGCTCTACGACGTCGCGATGCCGGCGTACACCGAGGCCAAGGGCTCCGGCTACGGCGATGTCGTGCGCTACCGCGGGCGTGGTGCGTCGGCGGCGGCGAAGCACGGCGCGGTCGGCGTGCTGATGCGATCGGTGACCGCGCGCAGCCTGCGCACGCTGCACACCGGCGCGATGGGCTACGCGCCGGAGTTTCCCAAGATCCCGGCCGCCGCCGTCACCGTCGAGGATTCGCAGATGCTCGCGCGGCTCGCCGCGCAGGGCCCAGTGAGCGTCAAGCTCGCGCTCGACAACAAGACGCTGCCCGACGCGAAGTCCGGAAACGTGATCGGGGAGATCAAGGGCCGCGAGAAGCCCGACGAGATCGTCGTGATCGGCGCGCACATCGATTCGTGGGATGTCGGTCAGGGCGCGAACGACGACGGCGCGGGCTGCGTGATCATGATGCAGGCGCTGACGGTGCTGCGAGCGCAGGGGCTCCAGCCGCGCCGCACGATCCGCGTCGTGCTGTTCACCAACGAAGAGAACGGGCTGCGCGGTGCCAAGGCCTACGCCGAGCAACACGACGCCGAGATGGCGAAGACGGTGTTCGCGATCGAGTCGGATTCCGGATCGTTCGCGCCGAAGGGGTTCGGCATCGAGACCCTGCCCGACAAGACCGGCAAGACCGTCGCGAAGGTCTCCGAGATCGCCACCCTGCTCGCGCCGATCCGCGCGACCCGCGTGATGGCGTCGCACGGCGGTGCCGATCTCAGCCCGATGGTGCCGAAGGGGGTGCCCACCGCCGGCCTCGACGTCGACGGCAGCACCTACTTCGATACCCACCACACCGAGGCCGACACGTTCGACAAGGTCGATCCGAAGACGCTCGCCGACAGCGTCGCGGCGGTCGCGGTGCTCGCGTATGTCGTCGCCGACATGCCGGGCCGCGTCGACGACTAGATGCTGCGCTGGCTCGAGAAGCCGCTGGTGATCGACGACGCGTTCGCGCGGTGCGAGGCGATCGTCGTGCTCGGCGCGCCGCTCAGAGACGGTCGCCTGACCCCGATCCTCGCCGAGCGCGTCGAGGCGGCCGCGCAGCTGTTCCGCGCGGGTGGTGCGCCGGTGGTGATCGCGACCGGAGGCGTCACCTCGGGATCGGTCGCGGAGGCCGATGCGATCGCCGCGGCGTTGCGAACGCGTGGCGTCCCGCACGTCATCGTCGAGCGCGCCTCTCTCACCACCGCCGAGAACGCCCGGTTCACCGCGGCCCTGCTGCCTCGCGGTGCGACGGTGTGGATCGTCACGCAGCCGTTCCACGGTCGCCGCGCCGCGCGGTTGTTTCGCGCCGCGGGGTTGTCGCCGCGCGTCTGGCACATCGCCGACAGCCTCGAGTATCGCGACCGCAGGCGCGCGCTGCGCTGGGTCGTCCGCGAGTACGCGGCGTGGGGCAAGTTGCTACTCCGCGCGTAGCACCAGCTCGATCGCCGGTGTGCCGACCTCGCCGAGCGAGATCGCGATCCGTCCCTCGGTCACGCCCTGATCGACGAGCCACCACTTCACCGCATCCGCGCGGCGCTTCGCGAGATCCGTCCCGCTCGCCTTGTCGGGCTTGCCGACGATCCGGATCTTGATCTCGGGGTGGGCGACGAGCAGCTGGTACAGCGGGCGCAGCGTGGCCTGCGCCGCCGGGGTGACACGCGCGCGATTGGCCTCGAACCTGAGCTTGGCGCCCGCGGCGAGCGCCCTGGTGACGTCGTCGGGAATCGCATCCGGACAGCCGTCGGCATCGGTGACGCCGTTCTTGGTCTCGGGCTCGAGCGGGCAGACATCGCGCGCGTCTTCGATCCCGTCCTCGTCGTTGTCGAGCTCGGGGCAGCCGTCGTCGTCGGCCCACTTGTCGAAGTCCTCGGCGGCCTCGGGGCAGTGATCGGCGGCGCCGACGAGCCCGTCGCCGTCGACATCCGAAACGACGACGGGTGGGTCGATGCGCTCGGGCTCGACGACCGGCTCCTTCGTGGGCTCGACGACGATCACCGGGTGGCGGGTGGTCCCGCCGAACCGCGCGGCGAGGCCGAGCTGCGCCTCGAGCGTGGAGGTCATCCCATCGTCCCTCGCGGCCATCACGCCGTGGCGAAGATCGAGCCGCACGCGCCAGCGATCGGAGAGCCCGACGGACACGCCCGGTCCCCAGTAGAACACCGAGTCGGTCTCCTTCGTCATGTACGGCGACGACGACGCCACGGTCTCGCCACCACCTCCGACGAGGAGATGCGGCGTGATGCGACCGAGCCCGGCGAGCTGCAGCATCGCGTGACCGCGCCAGCCGAGCACCGGCGCGAAGTAGCTCGCGCGCGTGCGATCGGTCATCAGCCCCGAGGTGGCATCGCCGGTGAACGCGGTCGCGAGCGAGAATTCACCCTCGAGCGTGGCCGCGAGGTGCACGCCATCGAGCGGGCCGACGAGGCGGGGGAGCGCCACCCAGCCGAGCCGCGCACCGACGAGCGGCGAGGTGTTGGGCACTTGCTCCGGAGCCCACGAGTTGCCGAGCTCGCTGTCGTCGGAGAACGTGCCGACGCCGACGAACGCACTCGCCTCGAACGGATGATCATCCGCGCGGGCGGTGCTCGCGACGAGCAACAGGAGCCCCCAGGCACGCACAGCTTGAAATTGTAGCAGCGCTTGCGGGGCGGTTCACGAAAGAGGAAGCTGACGAAAGGTCGATGCTCACATTCAGCCAAGATCCGAACGTCGCAGAGCAGCAGATGAACGCGATCATCTTCTACCTGACTGCTTTCGGGTACATCGACGGAAACTTCGACTTCACCGAGAAGACGTTCGTCCGCATCTATATCCGCCAGCTGGTCACCGCGCGGGCCAAGACCGCGATGCCGGATGCCGACGCGAAGACCCGCGACGAAGTCGTCGGTAAGTTCGTGTCGCACTTCCACGAGGTATTCGAGTCGATCGATCGCGGCGTGCGCGACCTGTTCGACGAAGCGGTCGCCGACGGCGAGGATGTCGAGAAGTTCGTCTACGCGAAGCTCAAGCTGCGCAGCTACGAGATCTTCCAGAGCTTCGATCACGACAACCAGCGCGAGCTGCTCGCCACCATCGACGAGCTGATCTACGCCGATGGCAGCGCGCACCCGTCGGAGCAGCGGTTCCGGCAGGAGCTCGAGCAGCTGCTCGACAGCCCGATCGCGCTCCAGGACATCGAGATCCTCAAGGATCAATCGAAGGTCGAGATCGCCGATCCCGCGGCGGTGGCGTCGCGCCACGACAACCATCCGTTCTTCGCCACGTTCGAGCAGCACTACTCCGCGGATCCCGGTCGGCTCCGGCAGCAGGCCGCGGCGGATCTCGATCTGATGAAGAAGTTCGTGGCGAAGCTCGATTCGCAGCGACTCGCCGGCACCAACAAGCTGATGGGCAAGAAGACGGTCCACGAGTTCATCGGCCAGAAGCCGTTCCTCGACGGGCACGTCTACATGCATCCCGCCGAGCCGGACCGGGTCTACGAGCTCACCGTGCTCGGCGACCTGCACGGCTGTTACAGCTGCCTCAAGGGCGCGCTACTCCAGGCCGACTTCTTCGCGAAGCTCGAGGCGTGGAGGCTCGACAACACCAAGCCCGAGCCCAAGCTCGTGCTGCTCGGCGACTACATCGATCGCGGCCGGTTCTCGTACAACGGCGTGCTGCGCGCGGTGATGCAGCTGTTCCTCGCGGCGCCCGAGCACGTGTTCGTGCTGCGCGGCAACCACGAGTACTACATCGAGTACCGCGGCCGGATCTACGGCGGGGTCAAGCCGGCCGAGGCGATCAACACGCTGGCCGGCCACATGCCCGGCGAGGTCTTCGCCGAGTACATGAACATGTTCGAGGCGATGCCCAACATGCTGTTCTTCGACGAGCTGATGTTCGTCCACGCCGGCATCCCGCGCGACGTCGACATCAAGAGCAAGCTCGGCGATCTGACCGGCCTCAACCACCCCGACATCCGGTTCCAGATGCTGTGGAGCGATCCGTCGACGGCGGATGTCATCCCCGACGATCTGCAGGCGCAGAACGCCCGGTTCCCGTTCGGCAAGCTGCAATTCGAGGCGTTCATGCAGAAGCTCGGCTGCACCATGCTGGTGCGCGGGCACGAGAAGGTCGATAGCGGCTTCCGCACGATGTTCAACGATCAGGCGGCCACGCTGATCACGCTGTTCTCGGCGGGCGGCGCCGACAACAACGATCTCCCCGACGACTCGAGCTACCGCAGCGTGACGCCGATGGCCGCGACGATCCGGCTCGAGAACGGCACCGCGCAGGTCACGCCGTGGTTGATCGACTACCAGCGGTTCAACGATCCCAAGCGCAACCGCTTCTTCGCGTCGAAGCCCGAGATCGAGCACAAGGCCGGATGATCGAGCGTGTGCGTGCCACGTGGCACGTGCACGTGCTCGTGCACGGCACCCGATGCTGCGCTCGGATCGTGGCGGAGCGGGGCACTCGCCCTTCGAGCGCACGGGTTATAGGGCGCTGGGACGTTCCACACCAGATCACGTCGGTTGGAACACGATGCGCTCCGGCGGACGGAACCCAACTCGCCGGGTTCCGAGCACGTGCACCGGGGGCGCGGGGCTGATGGCGTGGTTCGTCTACGTCGCGCGGTGTAGCGACGACTCGCTGTATTGCGGGATCGCCCGCGATGTCGCCGCGCGGATCGCGGAGCACGACGCCGGCACGGGTGCGAAATACACCCGGGGTCGCGGCCCGCTCCAGGTCGTGCTCACCCGGCGCTGTCGCGACAAGAGCAAGGCGCTGCGGCTCGAGTACGCGATCAAGCAGCTGTCGCGCCCGGCGAAACAAGCCCTCGTCGAATCTCCCGCGAAGGTGGTCGCTCTCGCGCGCCGAGTTTGACGGGATCGCTCGCAGGGGCTGCACGCGCGCGGCGGGTTTGGGCGATACTGGGGTCGATGGCAGTACAGAACATCCCCGTCGTCGATCTGCGCGACTGGAACGCGGGTGGCGAGGCGCGCACCAGGTTCGTGCGCACCGTTGGTGAGGGCCTCGCGGACATCGGTTTCTTTGCGGTGCAGCACCACGGCATCCCCGACACGCTGACCAAGCGTGCGTATGCGGCGTCGCAAGCCTTCTTCCATCTCCCCACCCAGGCGAAGGGTCGCTACTCCGATCCGGCGGTCAAAGGGCAGCGCGGCTTCACCGGCTTCGGCAAGGAGCACGCGAAGGACTCGAATGCTCCCGACCTCAAGGAGTTCTGGCAGGTCGGTCGCCCCGACGTCCCCGCCGATCATCCCGTCCACGCGGAGTACGGCCCGAACGTCTGGCCGGCCGAGGTCGCCGATTTCGGTCCAGCCCTGGTCGAGCTCTACCGCGGACTCGACAAGCTCGGCGCGATCTTGCTCGAGGCGGCCGCGGCGTACCTCGACGAACCGGCCGACACGTTCCGCGCGATGGTCACCGACAGCGACACCATCGTGCGCGTGCTCTGGTACCCGCCGGTCAAGGACGCGCCCGTCGGGGCGATCCGCTCGGCGGCGCACGAGGACATCAACCTCATCACGCTGCTGTCGGGGGCGACCTCCGAGGGCCTCGAGTTGCTCCAGCGCGATGGCTCGTGGCGCGCGGTCCACACCGGGTTCGACACCATCGTCGTCGATGCCGGCGACATGCTGCAGAACCTGACCAACGGCCTCTACAAGAGCACCACGCACCGGGTGGTCAACCCCGGGGATGCGAGCAGCGAGCGGTTCTCGATGCCGTGCTTCGTCCACCCGCGGCGCGAGGTGGATCTGTCGCCGCTACCATCGTGCGTGGCGCGAACGGGTGGGGTGTCCAAGTACCCCGCGGTCACCGCCGGCGAGTACCTGACGCAGCGCCTCCGGGAGATCGGCCTGGGCTAGTTATCAGCCTGTGAGCACCGGCACGTAGCTAGGCCTAGGTTCCGGGACGGAGCCCGCGATACTCTTCGGGAATGCGGTCGTTCCTGCTCGCCACCTTGCTCGTCGGGCTACCCGCCGTCGCGCTCGCGAACGGCCGTGCCCCCGGCACGTCCACGATCAACTTCCAGAAGGGCAACGACAACCGCATCGCGGCAGGCATGACGTTCGGCGTGGTGAACTCCACCGACGGCGGCGCGACGTGGACGTGGGAGTGCGAGGACGCGGTCGGCTACGGCGGCATGTACGATCCGGACTACGCGTTCACCTCGACGGGCGCGCTGTTCGCCACCACGTTCGACGGGCTCAAGGTCCGCCGCGACGAGTGCAGTTACAAGCGCTCGGTGCTGATCGAGACCGACGGCGACTGCTTCGACGACGACGACGCCGACACCGACCTCGACGACTGCAACACCGGCTTCACGTGCTCGCTGGGCGTCGGTGGTGGCAGCTTCGGCGACGGCAAGTGCGAGAAGGTGAAGTTCTTCTCCGCGATCGCGCAGGGGCCCGACGGCGCGATCTACGCGGCGGCCGCCGATCCGAAGGACGGCAAGATCTACAAGCTCGCCGACGACGAGACCACGTTGGCCAGTCCGCAGCCCGGGCTGTTGATGGACTGGTGGCAGTCGATCGAGGTCGCGCCGTCGAACGCGCAGGTGATCTACCTGTTCGGCTACCGGCTCGAGGGCAACACGAAGAAGTTCTTGCTCTTCAAGAGCACCAACGGCGGCACCAGCTACGCCGCGCTGCCGGGCAACGAAGCCACGGGCGTGGTCAACGGCCTCGATACCAAGGCCAACTCGGTGATCGAGATCGCCGCGATCTCGAAGACCGATCCGAACCTCGTCTACGCGCGCGTCACGCTGAGCGACAACGCCACCAGCGACGCGATCTATCGCAGCACCAACGGCGGCACGTCGTGGACGAAGATCATCGAGAAGGCCGGTGCGCTCGCGTTCGTCGCGCGTGCGAGCGGGCAGCTCGTCGCCGGCACGCAGGCCGTCGGCACGTTTCAGGTGATGGATCCCGGCGCGGCCACGGCGAGCGCCACGATCGCCGCGGGCTTCGCCGAGGTCACCGGCGCGCCGCACATCAACTGCCTGTCCGAGAACGCCGCGGGCGAGGTCTGGGCGTGCACGCAGAACTACGGCTCGCCGACGGTGCCGAAGGATGACTTCGGCATCATGAAGACGACGAACCTGACCACGTGGACCGGCGTGCTCAAGTTCCAGGATCTCGTCGCACCGACGACGTGCGCTGCCGGCACGCCGCAGAAGGAGCGCTGCGATGCGGTGCTGTGGTGCGGGTTGTGCGCGCAGCTCGGCTGCGACCCCGCGCGCGACTGCACCGTGGTGGGCAACGATGGTGCGCTGCCAGATGGACTGGTAGTCAACCCGCCGAAGCCGAAGACGTGCTGCCAGAGCGGTAGCGATGACATCCCGGGCCTGCTGATCATCGGCATCGCCGCGTCGCTCGTCGTGCTGCGTCGTCGTCGGGTTTGAGGCACCTAACGTAGCCGGGAGACACCGTGGCAGCGCTGCACACCGTGCGCCGCCGCCACGCGGGAGCGATCTCGTGCAACCGGCAACCGGCGATCATTCCTGAGAGTCATGAACGCTCACAGGAAGTACGTGCATTGCAGTTCTGCGATGTGAATGGGGCAGTCGTGGATGATCGAACGTCTCCACTCGGCCACCCGGGTCTTGCACGTCGACGCGGACGCAGACTTCGATCTGTTGTTCCGTGAGGACACCCAGCACGCCGACTATCTGGTGTTCCTCACGCGCCAGTACGGGTTCGAAGCACCGCTCGAGGCGGCGTTCGCGATGACGCCTAACCTCGACCTCATGATCGATCTCTACGCGCGCCAGAAGGCGTCGCTGATCGCTCAGGATCTGCTCGCGCTCGACGTCGCGCCGATCGATCTGTCGTCGCTGCCGCTGTGTCTGCGCGTGCCGCAGTTTCGTGGCGCTGCCGAGGCACTCGGTTGGATGTACGTGATCGAGCGCGCGACGCTCGCGCACGCGGTGATCCGCCGGCACCTGACGACGCGGCTGCCGAAGGCGATGCGCGAGGCGTCGGCCTACCTGCAGGCGTATAGCGGCATGGTGGGGACCCGGTGGCGCGAGTTCGGCAACGTGCTCGACGATGTGGCGCGACATCCTGCGATCGCCGATCGCGTCACCGAGGCTGCGCTCGAGGCGTTCCGCGTCCAGCGGCGGTGGGCTCGGAGCGACAGCCCTCGCCTACCGTCGCGGCCGCCGCCAGCTGAGATAGATTCGTCGGAATGGCCGACGATCCCCGAGTCCGACTAGACACGTTGCGCACCGAGCTCGGCGACATCGATCGGCAGATCCTTTCCCTGGTCTCGCAGCGGCAAGCCGTCGCGCAGCGGATCGGCCAGGTCAAGCGCGATGCCGGCATCCCGACGCGCGACTACCGCCAGGAGCGCGATGTCGTCGAGCGCGCGCGCGCCGCGGCCGTCGAGCATGGCTTGTCGGCGAGGCTGGGCGAGGAGCTGATCCTCGCGCTGATCCGGGGCTCGCTGACGATCCAGGAGAAGGACACCGTGGCGACCAAGGGCGAGGGTGGCGGCAAGCGCGTCCTCGTGATCGGCGGCTGCGGCAACATGGGGCGCTGGTTCGTGCGCTACCTCGGCGCACAGGGTTTCGCGGTCGAGATCGCGGATCCGACGGGCGAGGGGCCGATCGGGATCCCGCTGCATCGCGACTGGCGATCGCTGACGCTCGACCACGAGATCATCGTGATCGCGGCGCCGATGCCGGCGACCAACCAGATCCTCGAGGACCTTGCGAAGGCGCCACCGAAGAGCGTGGTGTTCGATGTCGGCTCGCTGAAGTCACCGCTGCGCAAGGGCCTGCAAGCGCTGCGCGCGGCGGGAGGAAATGTCTGCTCGGTGCACCCGATGTTCGGACCCGACACCGAGCTGCTGAGCGGTCGCCACGTGATCTTCGTCGACCTCGGGGCACCGCACGCCAC
>Ga0075163_10005055_pt1 | contig 17634 bp, 20 predicted proteins | sample JI1023141ADNA_FD_71478 | JGI IMG/M metagenome (GOLD analysis project Ga0075163, IMG submission 71478) | Wastewater effluent complex algal communities from Wisconsin, to seasonally profile nutrient transformation and Carbon sequestration -... | ecosystem: Engineered > WWTP > Effluent > Algae...
TACCGGAAAACCCATTCATCCAGGTAAAACGCTGTTATTTCTGGATGAAATTCAAGAATGTCCAATGGCACTGAAATATTTGCGTTATTTCAAAGAAGACTATCCAGGGCTACATGTCATAGCCGCGGGCTCTCTAATTGAATTTACCTTAGAAAAAATAGGCATGGCTGTTGGCAGAGTGGAATATTTGTACCTATACCCCCTATCCTTTATGGAATTTTTAACAGCCGTAGGATGCGACCATTTTCGTGAGTTTATTTTAAAAGGAGAAATTGATAGTGCAACGCATCAATTGCTTTTAGAACAATTGCGTCATTATATGTGGTTAGGCGGCATGCCCGCAGTTGTTCAAGCCTGGACAGAGTTTAGAGATATACGAGTTTGTCAGCGATTACAGGATAGAATTATTGAGAATTACCAAGATGATTTTCTAAAATATGCCAAACACCATCAAATTGAAGCCGTTAACAAAGTATTTTTATCTGTACCAAAGCAATTGGGTAGCAAATTCATCTATCAGCAGGTAGATAAAGAGTCAAAAACATATCCTATTAAAGAAGCTCTAAACTTACTTATTAAAGCTGGAATCGCTTATCCATGTTTCCACACATCTGCTCAAAACTACCCTCTTGGTGCTGAAATTGATATAAAGAAATTCAAGCTCTTTATGTTCGACATTGGTATTGCCCAGCGAATGTTAGGATTAGATTTAGCAGAATGGGTTACTCAACCTATGGAAATAAACTACTTGGGTTATATGGCTGAACAAATTGTAGCCCAAGAGTTCATAGCCTATGGAGACGAGAATAAATCCATGCAATTGTATTATTGGCATAACGAGACAAAAACTGGAAATGCAGAGGTTGATTTTATAGCCATTAAAAATAAACAAGTGGTGCCCATTGAAGTAAAAGCCAGATTAAAAGGTGGCATGAAAAGCTTAAAAGTTTATTTTGATACACACCCCAACACTAAGCTTGCCTTGAAGATCTCTGAAGGCCAATTTGCAAAGCACGCTCATCTACAAGAAATTCCTTTATATGCAATTGAATATTGGCTAAAAAATAAGGTTTAATCAAGATGCAATCCCATCACGCAAATAAGAATCAAGCGTAATTATCCGCCCAGGAATATTAAGCTCATTCATAGCAGCCGTAAGTGCCCGCTCTTCGCGCATTTTTGTATCACTGTCTGACATATCCAAGGTAACTTGAATCAGCTCTTTTTTTCCTTGGGGTGTTTGAACTAAAAAATCAACTTCATAGCGCGCTTGCGTTAAATAATAGTGAATAATAAACCCCTGCCTTCTCAAATCTAAATAAATAAGATTTTCAAATAAACGCCCCAAGTCATCAACATGAAGAAGTGACATCGCTCTAATTAGCCCAGTATCGATGGCATATATTTTTTTAGGATTAGCTTGTACTTTTCGAATTGACACTGAATATAAGGGGACTGAAAACGTTAAAAATGCATCTTCAATATGTTGTGCATATTCATACAAACAGTCTTTGTTAATTTTATATCCCTGACTTTTCAAGTCATTGTAAAATTTATTAATTGAAAATGGCTTTGCCACATTAGCAATCATCGTAACAATCATATACTTAATAACACCAGGGTTTACGATATTATGTCGCTCGATAATATCTCGATAGGTGACGATAGTAACGTAGTCTTGCAACGCCTGTTCGCGCGTACTTTTTTCATAAGAAACCACCTCAGGAAACCCACCCACTTCAAGATATTGACGAAACGCTTGCATTAACTTATCACGCGTGATTGCACCATAAGTTTTTTTATCAATAACCGTATGCGAGGCTTGCAAATATTCAGCGAAACTATAAGGCCAAATTTCTGTTGCTAACGAGCGTCCACGTAGTGAAGTGGCAATTTCTTTGCTCAACAACTTAGCAGAAGATCCCGTCAAGTATATTTCTACATTTTTGCTATCAAAAAATCGCCTGATAACAATAGCCCAATCATCAACATTCTGAATTTCATCTAAAAACAAGTAACATTTTTTTTCATGGTTTTCGGGATAAATAGAATAAAATCCATCTAATAGACCGGCTAATTTATCTCTTGTTAAGGGCAACAACCTATCGTCTTCAAGATTAATATAAATAATCGTCGTTAAGGAAACGCCTTCTCTCATCAATTGCAAAATTTTTTGAAAAATAAAATAAGTCTTACCCGTGCGTCGCATGCCAATCGCGACTTTTATTTTATTTTCAATATCTGGGAAAGCTGCCTTGCGCGGCACTAAACCTTTAAGTAATTTGAGCCTTTGGTGAAACTCTTCTAATAAAACGGGTATTATTGCTTGTTCGTTCATAAAGACGCCCTTAAATTCCTTCCTTTATATAAGGAAAGAATAGCACAATTATATCCTTATATAAAGGAAAGAACTTTATTGTTCAAAGATGTAGCTCATTCTGCAACGAAATCTAAGGCTTAAAAATCACGTTCTAATTTGACATGGATGATAAACGCGTTATCATTCGCGCATATTAAGCAGTTAGGTGAACTCATGACAAACCAACCCTTTATTCAAGCCCATTTAACACAATTGCCAGGACAAGGTCTTCGTGGCGTTAAAAATGTCATCGCGGTGGCTTCTGGGAAAGGGGGTGTTGGCAAATCAACGGTGACGGTCAATTTAGCCGTGGCGCTTGCTAAAACAGGCGCTCGTGTTGGCATTTTAGATGCAGATATTTATGGCCCAAGTATTCCATTATTATTAGGCGAACATGAGGCGGTTGAAATTGATAATGAGCAGTATTTGCCAATCAAAAAACACGGTGTCTCTGCCATGTCTATCGGTTATTTAACCGAAGGTAACCCAGCACTCATCTGGCGAGGCCCCATGCTTGCGAAATCATTGATGCAATTGATTAATATCACACGCTGGGATGAGCTTGATTATTTGTTTATTGATTTACCCCCTGGCACCGGTGATATTCAGCTAAGCCTTGTGCAAAAAATCCCATTAGCGGGTGCGGTTATTGTCACCACGCCACAACCCTTAGCAACGCTTGATGCCAAAAAAGCCATACTCATGTTTGAGCGAACAGGCATTCATTGCTTAGGTTTAATTGAAAATATGGCTCTACACACCTGCACAAACTGCCACCATCAAGAAGCGATATTTGGTGAAGGCGGAGCCAAAGCATTAAGTGTAGAACATAACATCCCAGTACTTGGTCAACTACCATTATCGCTTGAAATTCGACGACTCGCGGATGAAGGCATACCCGCAGCTCTGAGTGATGATGAAACAATAAGCGCCCCATTTAACAAGGCCGCTTTAAATCTTGCAGAAGCACTAAGCCTTCGCCCTGCCAACTGGTCAGATAAATTTCCACCTGTAAGGGCTGGATAGAATCATTTGACAGCAATGCCATCACGTGCCATCATATAGTTATGGTGACTATCAGTGGAGCTTTATATCATGGCTAATCTCAGTGTAAGAAAACTAGATGACAATATTTATGCAAGACTCAGAATTAGAGCTGCAAATCATGCGGTATCTATAGAAGAAGAAGCCAGACGAATTATTTCCAAAGCAGTGTCTGCACCCGAACATATTAGTGAAGTCTTTCGCAAGCATTTTGGGCCTCATAATGGTATTGAGCTGGAATCAACATCTCAACAAATACCTCACGAACCGATGGACTTTTAATTAATGATAATTTTAGATACCAATGTTATTTCTGAAATAATGAAACCAAATCCGTCATTAAATGTTACGACTTGGATTGATAATCAAGACGCCAGTGGATTATTTATCTCAACTATTACTATCGCTGAAATTTGTTACGGTCTAAATGCACTCCCCGAAGGAAATCGACGTGACATACTTGAAACAGCATTTAATAAAACAATCACTGAAGCGTTTGAGTACAATATTCTTTCTTTTGATGAAGCTTGTGCCCATGTTTATGGGAAAATTATGGCAAACAGGAAAAAAATAGGACGACCGATGGGGATACTTGACGGACAAATTGCAGCGACTGCCTGTGCCCATGGTTTCTCAGTCGCCACTCGAAATGTTTCTGATTTTTCCGATTGTGGCGTAGATTTAATTAATCCCTTTTAAATAATAATGGGCAACGCCCTTAACTAGTCGCCTCGCAAGATTAACCGAGCCGCGCGTGTAAACAAGCGTTCACACCCGCGGCTCAGTTAACCCTCGTTTCTACTCAACCCCCTGCTGCACATGTTGCCATTGCTTAATCTTAGCCCGGGCTTTAACGTCTGCAGGCAATGACTGTAAGGCTTTTTGCGCGGCATCTAGATTATCAAAACTGCCATATACGCCTTTATAGCCAGCACTTCCTTTCACTTCAGCCATGCGTTGATTTTTAGGGGTTTTAAATAAGGTTTGCGCGACCGCGGCCGCTTTTGAATCTGAAGCCACTTCAATGGTATAAGCACTTGGATTTTGCTCATTGACCCATTGTTTATCACGGTCTACATGTGAGGTTGGAGAATGAAAGGCACCAACGTGATAAGATTCAGGGACTACAACCGGCTTTTTAGCACGAGGTTGATAATCATAATAATAGGTTTCATCATATTGTTGTGTGTAAAAAGGGGTATTGTCATACATCGTATAGTAGTTTAAGACACCAGACTGATTGTCATTCATGCATGAACACAAGCCTATACTTGCCATTATCATGCTTAAGCCTTTGATGGATTTATTCATGATACGTCCCCTTTTTTCTTACCGTCTTATCTTCTTTTATCCACCAAACTAAAAAAAACTTTAATTTCTCCTTGTCACCTGCCAGAATGAACGTATATCAATAAAAAAAAAGGTAACTATCATGTGGACACATAGAAGATCTGGTCAAACGCATCAACGCGGCAGTCAAGATCATCGCGACCCGTATGAAAGAGACCGTACACGTGTGATTCATTGCCCGTCATTTAGACGCTTACAACGTAAAACTCAAATTTTGGGCACCGATGAAGGCGATTTTCATCGTACAAGATTGACGCATTCACTCGAAGTTGCTTCAATTGGGCATAGTATTGTAAGAAACCTATCGGTAAATCATCAAAATGACGCCATATTACTTGGTCTACTACCCAATGATGATTTAATTTCAGTGATTTGTTTGCTCCATGACATTGGCCACCCGCCTTTTGGACATGGTGGTGAAGTCGCGCTCAATTTTATGATGCGGCATCATGGTGGCTTTGAAAGCAACGGGCAAACCTTACGTCTTTTAACCAAACTTGAAAACAGTTATGGCGTTGATGGTATGGATTTAACAAGACGTTCACTTTTAGGCATACTAAAATACCCTGTTAATCGTGAAAGTATTGTCGCGACTAATCTTCCTGAGCCTGTAGAATCACCCCATAAAATTATCCGTATTAATGATTGGCTCCCACCAAAGGCTTATTTTGAAACTGAGCAAGCGGATATTGATTGGCTGTTACACCCCTTTCGCCCTGAAGATAAAGCCCTGTTTCAAAGCCTTGCAAAAGAACCCACTGAAACCACCCATGGGACAGCAGCTTTTCATAGTTTTGACTGCTCTATTATGAATATTGCGGATGATATTGCCTATGGTGTCCATGATTTAGAAGATGCAATTCATTTACGTTTAATCACACGTCCTCAACTAAACACCAAAAAATTCAAAGAATATCTCAAGGCAACACCACTAGGTGATGAAGATGACAGACTCATCGATGCCTTATTTGCGAATGAAATTTATCGAAGAAAACAAGCGATAGGCGAAATGGTGAATTACTTTATTACAGCGACCATGGTCAATATTACCAATGACGCCTTTGAAAATACGCTACTAAAATACAATATTAGCTTACGTCCAGAAGCGCAAGCGCTTTTAGATTATCTAATTAAGTGCATATTCCGTCATGTCATTAACTCTCAAGAAGCCAGAACCTTTGAATTTGGTGGACAAACGGTCATATTAAAACTCTTTGAAGCCATAAGCTCTAATCCTAAGAGTTTGCTCGACATCAAAAATAGGGCCTTGTACAAGGAAGCGGCTGATGAGGCACAAGCTTATCGTGTGATTTGCGATTACATCGCATGCATGACTGATGAATATGCCTACAGAATGCATGAGCGTTTATTTGGATTTAATACCAGAACCATCTTTGAAAGGCTGTAAGCCTAATGGCGTCCCCAAGGGGGTTCGAACCCCTGTTACTGCCGTGAAAGGGCAATGTCCTAGGCCTCTAGACGATGGGGACCCAGTAGTTTTACTAACGCTTAACGTGGTGGAGCTAGGCGGGATCGAACCGCCGACCTCTTGCATGCCATGCAAGCGCTCTCCCAGCTGAGCTATAACCCCGAAAAGGAGGCTTGCAGTTTAGGGATACTCATGTTTTCTGTCAAGTAAATTTTTATTTTATTCTAATATATTTTATCTATATGACAATTCATAGTATGATGCCGTCCTTGTCCATTTTAAATGCATGATGGGGATTTTATGAGTATGATTTTAGCAAATGGCAGTGTTTATGATGAAACCTTAGTTCAAGCAACCCTCATGGAACTCAGGCAGCTCATCAAAATGCTGAACACCGAAAGAACAGCATTATCACAAAACAATACCCAGAGTTTTTTTCAAAACACACCTACCCCAGAACATGAAATACAAAGGGCCGAGACGATAAACACCCTATTTTATGGATTAATATGGAATCAAGATGCATTTAATGCCTCACTATTATTAGCAGAAATTGGTAATAGCTATCCTCATTTGGCTGATACCCAAAGAGTTCACGATGTCTTGCGGTCTCTAAAGCTTCATTATGCTGGATTATTATTGACACAAATCCTTATTAATAATGATTTGTCGGTGCGTAAAATACCTGGCGACGAAAAACCTAATTTTGATGCTTTATTTAATGGCAAAACTGGCGATGCGACTGCAGTTTATCATGTTATTTATCCTTAACAATTGACGTAGGTTGGGCCTCGGCCCAACAACAAAGCACATAATAATCCATCATGATCTAATTAAATCCGCTTAGATCAAATTTCACCACAATGTATTGCCTTTAAAAATAATCTTTGCTCTAATGCCCAAATTGCATCAGAGCCACGACCGTAAGGGCGTGTGACACAGAATTCTGCGTAACACGCCCTTACGGTCGTGGCTCTGATACATAAAAGGACCTCTTAAGGCTCATGGAAGAATAATAAGTTAACCAGCATGTAAGGCGAAACGGAAGATGTCTGATTCTCTTGCGATTCATTTAACCAAACAGCTCTTATGGCAGGCCATGGCTATTGCCTCGCCGATATTGGTCGTTATCTTAATCGTTGGATTTAGCATCAGCATCTTACAAGCAACCACACAAATTCAAGACAGCACCGTTAGCACCATCCCTAAATTATTAAGCGCCATCATTGTATTAATCTGCTTGAGTGACTGGATGTTACATCGCTTAATGACCTATACCACCCAACTCTTTGTCAATATCCCAAGCATGGTGCAATCATGAATACCGACATTGCGCTCCTTAATGCAACGCTCTTAACCATGGTAAGACTTGGGTTTTTAATCCTGCGATCCCCACTAAAAGCGCTACGCGCCATGCCCATTACGGCGCGTTTTATATTATTGCTGATGCTCGCTTACTGGCTTTGCATTACACTGCATTTATCAGTCAACACCCAAAGCCCTAATGACTTCGGTTTAATGATAGTTATTGAAGGCCTCAATGGCATAATCCTTAATAGCTTTCTAACGTTTGCCTTAGGTGCTATTCAAACAAGCGGCCAATTTATCGATACCCAAATGGGCTTAAATGCGCTGTCTTTTTTTAACCCCCAAGCCTTAACCCATGATAGCTTTACCTCAACGCTATTCACCTTATTGGCAGGTTTATTATTTTTTCAAAGTGGCGGTGTTGGTTTAATGCTGACAGGCTTTCTTAATCAATTACAACACTTAAGCCTTGGCACCCTTTTCCCCATCACAGAATTAACAACCGTCATTCATTTTTTTGGCGAAACACTCACTATTGCGATTGCCCTTGCCTGCCCTATTGTGTTGTTGATGTTACTCCTTGATATCACTCAAGCGATATTAATGCGAAGCATGCCACACGTTAATGCCTATTTTATGGCGCTGCCGTTAAAGCTTTTGGCTGGATTTATGATATTTATCCCCCTGCTCTCGCATATCACGCGCCCCATTACAACACTTCTGCAACTCGCCATTAAGCACTATTGAGGGAGCCAAAATGAGCGATAAGACAGAACATGCAAGCCCTTACAAATTACAAAAAGCCAAAGAAAAAGGCCAAGTTGCTAAAAGCCAAGAGCTATTAACCAGCACCTTACTTCTCACAGCCGTACTGGTTCTAGCACTTAAATCGAATAATCCTTTTGTCTTATATTTACAACAATACATCATACAAGCCCCTCATATTGTCTGGACCAAAGCAAACCTTTTAAGCATCATGCATCACCTCTTTATCAATGGCTTATATTGGGCGCTCCCCATTGTCATTATCCCCTTCTTAGCGCTCATAATCGCCGCTTTAATTCAAAATAAAGGTGTATGGGCACCAACGGTGATAAAACCTGATTGGTCGAGAGTTAATCCTATTTCTGGGCTAAAGCGAATGTTTTCAGTCAAAACGCTGTTTGACGCGCTAAAAAACACCTTGAAACTATCAGGTGCTGCTTTATTAATAGGCTTGATGATAATGCATAATCAAAATACTTTTATCGCATTAAGTTTAGATAACCACAATCGTTTTGCTTTCTACCACCTACTTCTAAATACCACACTCTCGCTTGTTTTATATGGCTTAGGTCTTGCGATAATTGACGTGCTATACACCAAACATCAATTCTTAAAAAATCAAAAAATGACCAAGCATGAAGTCAAAGAAGAATATAAACAACGTGAAGGCAATCCCACAATTAAAGCCAAAATCAAACAACTTCGTTGGCAATTACGGCAAAAAACAAAAGCATTAAGCCAAATTAAACACGCAGATATCTTAATCACCAATCCCACACATTTTGCCATCGCACTTAAATATACCCAACACGCCATGCCTGCGCCTAAAGTTATTTGTAAAGGCCAAGGCACCTACGCCTTACTGATGAAACAATTGGCCAAGCGTCATGCCATTCAAATCGTTGAAAACAAAGTCTTAGCACGCGCGTTATATGCTAATACTGAACTTAATGCCTATATCGATAAAGCTTGGTACCCAATGGTTGCTGATATTTTTAGAACGCACTATCGACATCTTTTGGGACATGCATGAAGCCACTTAATCAATATAGCGATTTAGTCATGGTATTATTTGCAATTGGCATTTTATTCATGCTTTTTTTACCCATCCCTAAAGGATTATTAGATACCTTATTAATTTTAAACTTTAGTTGGGCATTAACGATTTTATTATTAACGTTTTATACTGATAAACCATTAAGTTTTTCAACATTTCCCTCGCTACTCCTGCTCTCAACTTTATTTAGACTGGCGCTTAATATTTCAGCCACGCGTTTAATCCTAAATGGTGGCGATGCAGGACGCGTTATTACCGCCATGGGTAATATTGTGATTAATGGCAATTATGTCATGGGCATGGTGGTCTTTTTGATTTTAATTGTTGTGCAATTTATAGTCGTCACCAATGGCGCACAACGCATCGCAGAAGTCGCCGCACGCTTCACGCTAGATAGCCTTCCGGGTAAGCAAATGAGCATCGATGCCGATTTAAATATGGGCATTGTAACCCACGAAGAAGCGAAAGAAAGACGGTCTCAAATTGAGCGTGAAGCTAACTTTTATGGGGCGATGGATGGGGCTAGTAAATTTGTTAAGGGTGATGCGATTGCGGGCATTCTTATCATGGCCATCAATATCCTAGGCGGCTTAGTGATTGGCTTATTACAACTGGGTTTAAGCTTTAATGACGCCCTTCATCGCTATACCTTACTCACTGTCGGTGATGGTCTTGTCACTCAAATTCCAGCCCTTATTATATCAACAGCGACAGGTATTATTGTCACACGCGCCGCAACTGACGCTGAACTTGGCGCCTCAGTCATGAAACAACTTACCACATCGCCTAAAAGCCTTGTTATGGTGGGCGTGAGCTTATTACTCCTGCTAAGCGTTAAAAGCATCCCGATATTACCCGTATTGGTAAGCCTCACCCTTATTGCCTTGGCCCTCAAATGGACTCGGTCTAAAGATGCTATTAAGGCTGACACAACACCCCCAAGTTTAATCGATAAAATTCGCATTTACCCGATAGATATCCAACTGAGCACGCATCTAACAACTGTATTACGCCCCATGGAGCCTTGGCTATTAGCAAACATTGAAACCCTTCGAGAAACCATCGCCTATGAATATGGGCTTATCATGCCTGCGGTTCATTTTAGTGAAAATAAAACCCTTGAATCCAGCCATTTTCGTCTTTTTATACAAGGATCCCTGACAACACAAGGGCAGCTTAATACCGCTGATGCACTAGAATCACAATTAATGCGCCGCCTAAAAGGCACGGTACTGACCCATCTTTCTGAATTACTAGACAGACAAAGCTTAATCACACGCCTTAAAGACCCTGAATTTTCAACTTTAAGCGAAGAATTAATGCCCAATCTTTTAAATCTCGGTCAAGTACAGCTGATTTTACAAAAGCTATTAAAAGAAAATATTTCTATAAGGCCTCTGCGTCAAATTTTAGAATGTCTACTGACACATGCCAAACATACGCCAGACATAAACCTTCTTAATGAATTATTACGGGCAAAATTAGCAGGCTTTATTTGTCATCGGTTAACACAAAATCAACAACTACCGGTGATCATGATCTCCCCCGCCCTTGAATCAACGATTGCGCAAAACATTATTAATGATAAATGGGCGGTAGAACCTGCCATTACCGAGCGCTTATTATCATCACTCACCGAACACATTGAAAAGGCGCTAAAACTTAAAAAACCACCGGTTTTATTATGCTCAAGCCCACTACGTCGCCATATAAGACAAATCACTGAGCGCATACTGCCAACGCTTACCATACTTGGCATGAATGAAATCCCGGTTGATATCCACGTTGAATCAGTCGGTGTCATTAATTAGGAGCAAAAGATGTTAGATGCCATAAAAAGCGCCCAATTGGCGATGAATGAAGACAATATACGCATGCAAATGATTACCGATAATATCAGCAATATGCACACCCCGGCCTTTCAAGCTAACTTTGCTGATTTTTTAACAGATAACACACTCACTGAAAACCATCAACAAAGTATCGGCAAGCTCATTGAAACCAAACACCCCACTGATTTTGCCTTAAATGGTAAGGGCTATGTACGTGTATTAACTGATGAGGGTGAATACTATACGAGACGCCTTGATTGTCACCTCAGCGAAAAAGGTGAATTAGTCACAGCCTTTGGCGCAAAAGTATTAGGCCAAAGCGGCCCTATCCTATTAGAAAACACAGACTTTAAGGTTGATGATATTAAGATACCTGTCTATCAGTTTGATCCAGAGGCAAGCCTTCACTATCTGGGGCAAGGGTTATATCAAACAACAGCTGCAGCCACCCCAACTGAAGACACAAAACTTCAACAAGGCTTCATTGAAACCTCAAATGTAAAAGCCATTGATGAGATGTCAGCCATGCTTTCAACTGTGCGTCATCTTGATGCTGAAAGCCAAGTCATGAAAACCATGAATCGGATATTAAATCATGCCATTAACACGTTAGGAGAAACCAATGTCTGATGCCATGGCTATTGCTGCATCTGGTTTAAAATCAGAAGAATATTATATTGATGCTTTAGCCAACGACATCGCAAACCTTAATACGCCCAATTATAAGGCATCAAAAATCGCTTTTTCAGATATGGTGGGACAAGGCACTACCCTTCATCATACAGAAAAAGATTTTAGCCAAGGGCCTTTAAAACCCACTAATCAATGGAGTGATATCGCCATTGACGGTCACGGATTTTACCAAGTTCAAACGCCTGAAGGTGAGGTTCGTTATACCCGCAATTCAAGCTTTACGCTCGATGATGACAGATACTTGTGTACCCAAGATGGACTTCGATTAAGCGATGATATACAAATCCCAGAAGATTTTGTATCAGTCTCGGTTAAGCCCAGTGGCGATGTTGAAGTCACCCTTCCTAATGAAGAAACACCACAAGTCGTCGGCACGATAACCCTTGCAAAATTTTATGACCCCTCATTGCTTACCCCTAAGGGCCTTGGGCTCTATGAAGCCAATGATAAAACCGGTGAGCCCATGGTTGATAATCCTGGCACCAGTGGACTTGGGCTATTAACCCAAAACCACATTGAAAGCGCCAATGTCGACATGGTGAGCAGCCTTATGCAATTAACCCTTGCACAAAGGGTCTATCAATTAAACGCCAAAGCCTTACAAATGGCTGATGAAATGGAAAAGATTATTGATGATATCCATGATTAAAATTTTTTTGCTGAGCATGATAATGACGACAGCCTTCGCCAAACCCCATTGGGCGACTCACATTGAGCATGCATTAGCGAGTCAATTAGGGTCGCCCTATGAGCATATGGAGATTCATATGCTGCATGCGCCTAATATTGATAACCTGATGCCCAAATACCAAGTCACAACGCCTATTACCTACCCTATTGCAAAACGGTTAGCACTCGTGGTCGGGACCCCCAAACATCATGAAACCCTATGGCTATCGGTTAAAGCCTACCAATACGTATGGCAAACCAATACCCGACTTAAAAAAGAAACACCATTAACCTCACGCGCCTTTAAACACACCCTTAGAGACATTGCAGGGTCCAAACAAGCGCCAGCTTCAAGGCTTCCCGAGCACTTTAGTCTGAAATCATCATTATTGCCTGGTGGGGTTGTTTATCGACACATGTTAACCAAAGATTATTGCGTTCAAAAAGGCTTAACAATGCCTGTCGTTGTTAAAACAAACGCCATCCAAATTCTTATACCAGCCATTGCCAAGGCTAATGGCCGAGTTGGCGATGCGATACCGTTTAAGCAGCCTGATAACAATGAAACGTTTTCAGCTTTGATTAAAACTTGTGCGCAAGCGGAGGTTGTTGAATGAAAAAAACACACGCAGTCCCTGTCATCCCCGCGAAGGCGGGGAACCATTTTTGCATTGGCATTGCACCAAGATGGATCCCCGCCTTCGCGGGGATGACAAAACCATCGGGGATGACAGCAAACATAGTATTAGTCTTAATATTGATGCTGACAGTTTCACCCCCAGGCTTCGCCGTCAGCTTTTTTGATGAGTCCCAATATCGCCCGTTAATCTCCGATCAAAAAGCTTATTTACCAGGCGACCTACTCACCGTCATCGTATTAGAAACCGCCAATGCTGAAACCGCAACTAATTTATCCTCCAATAAAAACATCAAAGCCTCCCTTGAAGCAGGGCTTGATGAAGATGATCATGAAGTGAGTTTTGGCTTAAAAGGTGAAGGCAAAAGTGCCGCTAAAACGGGGCGTAATGGAAAAATCAAAGCGGCCATTACCGCCAAAGTCGTAGAAACCTTAGACGGTGGGCGTTATCGCATTCAAGGACGCCAGCACATTCAAATTAACGGTGAAATCCAAACCATTATCTTAACAGGCGTTGTCAGAACGCAAGATATTACCCCTCAAAACACCATACTCTCAACAAGACTTGCAGATGCCCATATCACCTATACAGGGCTAGGCGCAGTCTCAGATTCACAACGCCATAATTATATTTATAAAGCCTTATCGTGGCTGGGATTAGTCTAATGAAAAGAATCATTGCCATGCTATTAACAAGTCTTATCGCCTTCTCAGGCTTAGGCGCAGTCCGTCTTAAATCGCTCGCCCATTTATCAGGGCTTCAAGAAAACCCCATTACTGGTTATGGGCTCGTCATTGGCTTATCAGGATCAGGCGACTCCAGGCGCAATAAAGATACCACCCAAGCGATTGCCAATGTTTTACAATCCTTTGGGGTCAACATAAGCCCTAATGACATTAATAGCCGCAACTCAGCCACCGTCATGGTCACAGCCAACCTCCCCTCATTTGCCCATCAAGGCGATAAAATTGATATTAATGTTGCCTCTCTTGGCGATGCCAGAAGCTTACTCGGTGGCACATTATTAATTACCCCATTAAAAGGCACCGATAATTTAGTCTATGCCCTAGCTCAAGGCCCTATCTCTATCGGCGGCTTTAAATACGATGCCTTTGGCAATGTCATCCAAAAAAATCACCCAACGTCTGGTCTTATCCCCAATGGCGCGGTTGTTGAAAAAACCTTACATAATGAACTTATCGACAAAGAAGGCATCTTGCATCTTGTTTTAAACCGTGCCGATTTTACAACTGCGTCTCATATTGAAACTGCGCTTAATCAAAAATTTGGACCAAAGACTGCGCATGCGATTAGCGCACAAGACGTTGATATTCAAATGCCTCACAGTGCCCACGGCCATTTAATTCATTTTGTAAGCCTTATTGAAAACATGAACTTAACGCCTGACAATATGCCAACCGTTGTCGTTAACGAAAAAACCGGCATCGTCGTCGCGGGCAATGAAGTCATGATTGACCCGGTAACCATCTCTCACGGCCAACTTCAGCTCTCTATTGCCACTGAATTTAATGCAGCTCAGCCCACCAATCTGATTAACCCCAATCGCAACATTAAAACCGCCATTTTGCCTTCAAGCTCAATGACGGTAAAAGAGCCCTATGCCTCAAGTATCAATTTACCCAAAGGCGCTAATGTTGCAGAGCTCATTAAAGCACTGTCTAAAGTCCATACGTCGACCAGAGACATTATTGCCATTTTAGAAAGTTTACAGCGCGCAGGTGCACTGCATGCTGAACTCATTATTCAATAAGGATAAATCATGGATAACACCATTAATTTATTAGCATTAGGTTTGAGAGCGACAAATATGCGAGAAACAGCCCTCGCCTATCAAATTGCCAATGTTAATCTCAATCCTAAAACACACCTTGAAGTGAATTTTGAAACACAGCTGCAGGCAGGCACAGAGACTGCCAAACCCTTTTATGAAAACAAACCTGATGCCCTATCACTTGACGAATTAATGCTGGCCTCACTCACCAATGCCAGTCACACCCAAATCTTATTAAAAGGTCTCAATCAAAAATTAGCCCAGCTCACGCTTGCCATTGAAGGAGACAAAGCATGAGTACCACGCCCATTTTCACTATTGCAGGTGAGGCCATGCGACTTGAGAAATTACGCATCGATATGGTCGCCAATAATATTGCCCATGAGCATACGATAATGACACCCAATGGCACACCCTATAAAGCCCAACAAGTTGTCGCCACAGCTTCAAGTTTTGAAGATTTTTTAAATGGCAGTACCGCACCTTTTTCTGAGATTACTTATGTATCAGAAGACTTACCCCCTAATAAAGTCTACGAGCCTAATCACCCTTTCGCCGATAAAGATGGCTTTATTCAATATCCAGGCATCAACAAAGTCGATGAGATGACCACCTTATTAAGTGCTGAAAGAAGTTATGAAGCCAACTTAAAGCTTGTTAATACCGCTTATCGTTTAACGCTTCAGACCCTTCATTTAGGAGAAGAAAAATGAGAATCGATGGCTTAATGGGCATACTGCCAGAAACATCAACCGTTGAAAAACTTCAACCGACAAAAGACTCAAGCTTTATCGAATCATTAACACATACAAATTCAGCCCTCAATGAAGCGGACAGCAAACTTCAACACGTCGTTCAAGGTGACAACATCCCCCTTCATGAAGTCATGCTAAGCCTAAATGAGGCCAAATTATCTTTGCAATTTATTACCCAAATTAGAAATCGCTTATTAAGCGCCTATCAAGAATTAATGAGAGAGCAGATTTAACGTGAATATTTTATTAGAAAAGCTTAAACAATTATCAAAAAATCAACAGCTGATACTTGGCCTAAGTGGAATCGCTATTTTAGTCATAACAACTTGCTTGTTATATTGGACAACAGCACCCAATTATCGACTTTTATTTGGCGATTTAACGCCCAAAGAAGCATCTCGACTTACTGCTAAACTTGAAGCCGAACATGTGCGTTATCAACTAAAAGGCAACAACACTCGCTTATATGTTGAAGAACACAAAGTCGATGCCATGCGATTACAATTAATGACTTCGCCTTTTAAACAAAAAAATCAAAAAGGCTTTGAGCTTTTTGATAAATCCGATTTTGGCTTAACTGATTTTTCGCAAAAAATTAATTATCAACGCGCCCTTCAAGGCGAGCTTGAACGAACTATTACGAGTTTAAAAGCGGTCAATGGCGTAAGAGTCCATTTAGTTATCCCCGAATCTCATTTATTTGACGAAAAACCCACGCCGCCAAGTGCTGCTGTCACCCTTGATTTAAATCACGCCTTAACAGCGCTTCAAATCAAAAGCATACAACATCTTATCTCTGCTAGCGTCAATCATTTAAGCCCCAAACACGTCGTCATCGTTAACAGCCATAGCCGCTTATTAACCCAAGATAAAAACATGTCCATTGACTCGCATTTTAATGCTAAAAAATCACTAGAACATTACCTCACCCAAAAAACACTCACCCTTCTTAGCCCTATTTATAAAGAAGATACGGTCTTTGTGAATATTGATGTCAGACTGAATTATGATAACTTAACACGTGAGAATTTAACCCCTGAAACTAAAGGTCACCTCACCCATAAAAAAACCTCTACTCACATTCAAACAGATAGCACCAAAAAGCCTGCCAAAAACGAAGATAACGTCGAAGAAACCACCTATGAAATCGGCCACAAAAAAGAGTCGTACCATACTGAGCCCGGGAAAATAGAACGATTAACCGTCTCGGTCGTAGTCCCCAGAAGCACGAGCACCTATCAACTCACTCAAATCAAACACTTAGTAGAAACCGCTATCGGCTTTGACGCCAAACGCGGCGATGAAATTACGGTAGAAGCACTCATTACCCCATCAATCAAAAAAGCATCTACCCCCACCCCCATTGAGATAAAACACCCAGGCGCTCTTACTTTTAGGCTTTGGGTGATTGTTTTATTTTTATTATTAGCAACAGGAACCGTCACCTATCGATTGAGACAAACCCAACAAAAGCACTTAGTACTCAAAGAGCTTGAACAATGGCTAATAACGGAGGGGAAAAATGACCACAACATTTGACACGCTCTTATTAAAGCTAAGCCGTTTGTCACCTAAAAATCGCTTATGGGTACTCAATGCATTACCCAATAATGCCAAAGGTAAACTTCGCACGCGCTTACAAAAAGATAAAGAAATTCCAGCTACGCCAATCGCAACAACTGAAACACTAAGGCTACCTGATTTCTGCGAACATTTAGCACAATATTCAACACAATATATTGCTACCATCCTCCAACAAATCACCCCATCCTGGCAAGAAAAGTTTTTAAAGAGATATGATCCAAACAACACCATCAAAACACAATTACTAGCACCAAAAACATTAAAACCCAAAACTCAAGCCTTAATTCTGAACCATTTCAACACCCACGTAATGCCGGGTGTGGGGCTTTCTGGGGTTGATAGCCCTTGTAAAACCTTTG
>Ga0075163_10005056_pt1 | contig 17633 bp, 17 predicted proteins | sample JI1023141ADNA_FD_71478 | JGI IMG/M metagenome (GOLD analysis project Ga0075163, IMG submission 71478) | Wastewater effluent complex algal communities from Wisconsin, to seasonally profile nutrient transformation and Carbon sequestration -... | ecosystem: Engineered > WWTP > Effluent > Algae...
CAGCACCCGCATGATCCGTGCCTCGCTCGTGAAGAGCGACTTCCTGATGCGCACGCTCGGCAGACCGAACCGCGATCAGATCGTCTCGATGCGACCGAATGATCTCACCACGCTGGAAGCGATCGACCTCGCTAACGGACAAACCCTTGCCGTTGCTCTGGTAAAAGGCGCGAAGAAGATCGCGACGAAAGCGCGGCCCGATAGCAAAGCATTAATCCTCGATCTGTATCGCCACGCGCTCTCGCGTGATCCTTCACCGAACGAACTCGCTACAGCACAAGAGGTGCTGGGCGACAAACCCAGCGAGCAAGGCATCCAAGACCTCCTGTGGGCCATCTGCATGATGCCTGAGTTTCAGTTTGTGCGATAATTCATCACCACCTCCGCCCCATGAATGCACCGTTTGATACAAACCAACCCGAACATCTCGTCCGCCGCGATTTCCTGAAGAAGCTGGCAGCAGCTGGCACAGCCGCCTGGATGACGGGCGAGCCGCAGGCCGTGTGGGCGAAGACCGGCGAAAAGGTCACTCAGCCGACGCCAAAGGCTGATGCGTGTATTTTGCTCTGGATGGCAGGCGGCATGGCAGCACCGGATACGTTTGATCCAAAGGGCTATCTGCCATTTGAGAAGGGCCTCGAGGTGAAGCGGATGCTCAGCACTTTCCCGGCGATCAACACCGCCGTGGATGGCGTGAAGATTTGCCAAGGCCTCGAAAACATCGCGAAGGTGATGGACCGCGCGACGCTAATCCGATCGGCGGTGCAGCCGGACCTCGGCAGCATTTTACACTCGCGGCATCAGTATCACTGGCACACGGGCTATGTGCCGCCGCAGACCGTAGCCGCGCCGCACATCGGCGCGTGGATGGCGAAGGTGCTCGGGCCGCGCAATCCGGTGATGCCCGCGTTCATCAACATCGGCCAGCGGCTCGAAGGCGTGGGCGAGAGCGAAGAACTGAAGGCGTTCACCACCGCCGGCTTCTTCGGCAGCGAGTTCGGGCCGATGAACCTGCCGTATCCCGAAGAGGCCGCGCAGTCGGTGCGACCGCCGAAAGGCATGGAGCCGGGACGCTTTGCCAGCCGTGACAAGTTCTTCCGCAAGCTCGTCTATCAGAGTCCGCACCGCGATTACATGAGCGACTACCAGCAGCAGTCGATGCTGCGCAGCATGGACAATGCGTATCGACTGTTGAGTTCCAAGGAGCGCGAGGCCTTCGACATCACGCTGGAGCCGAAGGAGAGCTACGCGAAATATGACGCGGGACGCTTCGGTCGCGGCTGCTTGCTGGCGCGGCGGTTGGTGGAGGCTGGCACTCGATTCGTCGAGGTGACCACGGAGTATGTGCCGTTCTTCCAATGGGACACGCACAAGGACGGCCACACCACGGTGGACACCATGCACAAGGAGATCGACCGCCCCATCGCGCAGCTTGTGATGGATCTGGAGGCGAAGGGCCTGCTCGATCGCACGCTCATTGTCATCGCCAGCGAGTTCAGCCGCGACGCGCTCATGGAGGGCAAGCCTGGCTCGAACGCGAACGACCAGACGACCTTCAAAGTGGATACGCTTAGCGAGATGAAGCATTACGGCCTGCACCGCCACTTCACCGGCGGCACCAGCGTGGTGATGTTCGGCGGCGGTGTCAAGAAAGGCTTTCTCTACGGCCAGACGGCTGACGAGAGACCGCTCATAGCCGTGAAGAATCCGGTCCCCGTAGAAGACCTGCACGCCACGATCATGACCGCCATGGGCATCAGCCCGAAGACGGAATACACCATCGAAGGTCGGCCCTTTTACGTCACCATCGATGGCAAAGGGAAGCCTGTTATGGACGTGTTTGCGTAGGCGAGTCAGTCGCGGCTTTCATCACAGCTTGCGCAGCCGGAAGAATACTCGCTCGCTCCCTGGGGTGAATTGCAGGAACTGCTCGCCCCCGCTCACCGTTGGTGTGCCCATCACATCCACCCAACCGTTCGGGTTTAGGTTCGAGTTGTTCGATTGTAGAACCCAGCCGGGGACGTTCGATCCCCACGACACTTGAATGTATGCACCCACGCCTCGGATCGTCACATGGGGTGCGCCGATCTGCTGGAGTGCCATGTATTGAACGAGGAACCCACCGCTCATGCTGTAGCTGCCGCCTGTCGAGGCCGGGTTGGCCTCGTGCTGCGCGAGCGTGCCCGTGACGGCGTAATTGCCCCCACTGCTGGTGCCGCCGCCGCCAGCGATGACGTGGGCAGTTACGGAATACGACTGTGCCGAAGCGCTGCTCACCGTCACGAGAAACAGAAGGAGCAGTGTTCTCATGGCGTGAGGTTTGGGGAGAGCACGACGCGGAAGCCGATGTAGTCCCGTCCATTGTTGGGGTTCTGGCCCACGCGCCTCGCAGCGCGGAAGTAGCTGTGGCCCACTTGGCCTGACCAGCAGCCACCCTTGATGATTCGGAAGTCCCCAGTCGGAATGCCTCGTGGGTTGGTCACGCTTCCGCCCGGATGGTTTTCGGAGGAATAATCCAGGCACCACTCCCAGAGGTTTCCATGCATGTCCATCAGCCCCCAGGCATTCGGGAGTTTCTGCTCCACGGGTTGCGTGGTTCCGTTGCTGTTGAATGCGTGCCACACATAGTTTGAAATGGCACCATTGTTCAAGTCGTCACCATAACTGAACCGTGACGTCCTCGCGCCCGCGCGGCAGCAGTACTCCCATTCTGCCTCCGTGGGCAGACGGTAAGACCACGTCTCTGGGATGAGGCCCGAGGCTCGCTCGCTCGCGGTCAGGACGGAGCAATACGACACCGCAGCCACCCATGACACCATTTCCACCGGTCGATTGCTGTCGCCCTGGAAGATGCTCGGATTGTAACCCATGACCGTCACCCACTCGGCTTGGGTCACCTCATGCACCCCCATCCAGAACCCCTGCGTCAGCGTCACCACCGTCGGTGGTCCTTCGTTGGTAAAACGCAGGTACTCCTCCGGCTGGCCCGCTACTGCTGGTCGGCTCCCCATGACGAAGGTCCCCGGCTTGATCCACGCCATACCCTGCACTGGGATCACATTGCCCGGCGACTCCGTGCCGGTCACCACGAATTGACTCACCGTCAGGCTCGTGGCCGAGATGTTGCCATTGGCATCACGCTTCACGATGGTCCCAGGCGTGTTGTCAGGGGTTGCTGCATTTGCCAGGTTCGTTGCGCTGGCCACCGAGGCAGCTGGCACTCCCCCCACCGAGTTGGCAGCCACTCCAGTCAGCCCCACACCATTGTCAATGAGGCTGACTGCGCTCAAAGCCCTTAGCGCATAGGGCGTGGCGGTGATTTTTTGCCGAGGCGCGAGCGTCGTGTAGGCGGCCGCGCTGCCAAAGGGACGCACCGCAAGCTCCAACCACCGATCACTCCCATCAAAGGGTGCCATCCCGAAGTCGAGCGTGACGGTGAAGGTCCCGTTCAGTACATTGACAGGCGACACCGTATTCGGACTGCCAACCGGGGAACCTCCGGTGAGCGAGTTCCTAAGGGTGAACTGGATGTCGTAATTACCATTGGCCGAGGTGCCTCCATCCATCAGGTGGCCCTGATAGGTATAGGCGGAGGATTGGGCATGGACTATAGGCGCTGTGAGGAGAACCAGCGCGAGGGTGAGGAGTCGGATGTACATGGTGCGTTGTTCGTTAGGCGAATGGCGCGGCGGATCATGATGTGCGACGATTCCAACTCGACGAGATCGAGGCTAGAGAAGTCGTGAGTAGCGTGTGAGCGGGTTGGTGATCGTGCGCCAGGGGACTAATAATCAATTGCGGGAAGGGAACTGAGAGTACCGGAACTCGATGAGTATGGGAAGCATTTTTTGTGGCCTCCGGCGAGATTCACCGTCTGTCTCGGCTTATCCGGCCATGGTGTCCTTTTCGATGAGTCACTGCGGCAACATGTGCGTGCTGCTCTTTTGCCTTGCCACTCGCCGCATCCTCCGGCAGCATCGGGCCGCATGAACTTGGATCTAATCAAGAAACGCTGGTATTATTTTGCACCGGTGGTGCTGGTGCTAATCCCCCTCTTCCTCACGGTGCTGATCTCGATGAAGTACGGCTACTCAATGGGGGAGTCGTGGAAGGCCGTGCAGCACATGGGTCAGTCCGGCACTCGCTTTCCCGTGAAGTATGAGGAGCGGAACTTTGACAAGCTGAAGCCTGGCATGGATGGCCGCACGGTGTATCAAACGATGAGCGTGCAGCCCTTTGAGGGGCAGGGCGGGACGGAGTGGAAGTACTCGCTCCCGCTGGATCACGCTCCGTATTTCCACGAGCGCCTGGTCATCATGGAGCCCGACAAGACTGGAGTGCCAAAGGTGAAGCAAGTGATCAAGCGCTTCCATCTCCCGGCGGCAAAGTGAGCGTGCGGTCTTGCCCGTGACGGAATTGTGGACAGAGTGACGAGCCCGCCCTCCTCCCATGAGTTTCATTGATCTTCGCCCCCTCCGTCTCCTCGCCTGCGCCTTAGGGCTGGCGCTTCCTTTGCTCCTCGGCTCATGCTCCAGTTCATCGAGCAAGGTGAAGGGGGTGCCAAAAAACCTGCCGGTCATCGACCTGCACGGTTCGTCATCCACTCCGTCGCACTCGATGCCACGCAGCGAGTATCCCTTCGATTCGGGTGGCGGCTACGTCACGGCGTGGGCGGCGGAGGGTGAGACCAAGGCGGGGCGTAGCGCCGCCACGAGCAGCGACTACTCCGGGTGGAAGTCCTCCCACCATGAAGGCGAGTTGAGCAAGCCGAAGAAGGTGTCGGCTGGCTCATCGACGAAGAGCAAGTCCAAGAGCACGGCTAGCAAGTCGAAGAAACCCAGCGGCAGTCGCAGGCACATGGTGAAGAAGGGAGACACGCTCTCGACCATCGCACGGAAGTACGGTACCTCGGTGTCGAAGCTCAAGTCCGCCAATGGATTGAAGTCCGACATGATTCGTGATGGCCGCTCACTCACCATTCCGCGTTAGCCGCCGATCGTCAGGACTGAGCGGCTGGTGCGCTGCCATTCTGCTGTCGCTCGTTCTTGCCGGTCACTCGCTGGCCCTAACCTTCAGCACAGTCGTCATCGATGCCGGACACGGCGGCAAGGATGGCGGTGCCGTGTGGAACGGACTCATCGAGCGGAACCTCACCCTCGACGTGGCCAAGCGTCTCGACGCCGTGCTGCGCGCGCGCGGCATCCGCACCGTGATGACGCGCAAGACAAACTCGACCGTGGAACTCTCCACCCGCGCGGCGATCGCCAATCGCTACCGTTCGTCGGTCTTCGTCAGCATCCATTTCAATGCCAGCCGCAACCGGTCCATATCAGGCATCGAGACGCACTATCGCAGCTCGCGGGGCAGGGCGTTGGCGGGCTACGTGCAGCGCTCGCTCGACAAGCGCGTCACCGGAATCAATCGTGGCCTCCGGTTCAATGACTACAAAGTGCTGCGCGAGACCAAGATGCCCGCCGTGCTGGTCGAGTGCGGATTCATCAGCAACAAGACCGAGGCCAAGCGCTGCGCCAGTGCCGCACATCGGCAAAAACTCGCCGAAGCCATCGCATCCGGCATCCTCGCTTCCAGATGATGAGGAGCTTCCGTCGCCTCTGCGTTTACTGCGGCTCGAATCGCGGCGGTTCGCCCGAGTTCACCGAGGCCGCGATCACGCTGGGGAAAACGCTCGCCGCTCGTGGCATCGGCGTGGTATATGGCGGCGGACACGTCGGACTCATGGGTGTGCTGGCGGACGCCGCGCTCGCGGCTGGTGGCGAAGTGATTGGCGTCATTCCCGCTGCATTGGAGGCGAAGGAACTCGGCCACTCGCGTCTAACCGAGCTTCATGTCGTCGCCTCCATGCACGAGCGCAAACAGATGATGGCCGACCTCAGCGACGGGTTCATCGCCATGCCCGGTGGGATCGGCACACTGGAAGAGCTCTTCGAAACCTTCACCTGGCTGCAACTCGGTTTTCACCACAAGCCCGTCGCGCTGCTGAATGTGGGTGGCTTCTACGATGCGCTCGTCGGCTTCGTCCGCCAGCTCACGCGCGATGGTTTTCTCAAGCCCGAGCACGAGGCCTGTCTCCTCGTAGAAAGGGAGGCGAATGCGCTGCTCGAGAAGATGGGAGCTTTTGAGCCACCCCAACTCGGCAAGTGGATGGAGCGGATGAAAGCGGAGGAGCGGTGAGGCTCAGGGCCGCTGCTCCTTGAGCTTCTTGATCAGATACTCATGCGCTGTCGCGCGCCGTGTCTCGGTGGTGCCGGGATAGTAGAGCTCGCACTGCACGCCGATCGCGCGGCACTTCTCCTGGAGCTTCACGCCGTAGTTGGCTGTGTGCGTCGGGTCTTTTTGCTCCTGCCCGAGCGCGGGTGCGGAGGAGTAGGTCATGTAGATCGGCGGATCGTCGGCGGTGACGTGCTCGATCGGGGAGAACTCCTTGATCCAAGGAAGAACCTTATCGCGATTAGCGAGGAACTCGGCAAAACGGGTGTCGCGAGACTTGGTGTCGTTCGGATCCATGAAACCAAAAGCGTGACCGCCGTAGCGGCTGTTTGGCGTCCACTCCTTCAGCTCCTTCGGATCGAGCGACGTCTGCGCACCGATCACCGCCGCGCACCAGAGCCGCGTTGACTCGCGTGCGATGGGATCACTGCTCTTCGGGTCAGCCATGTCGGTGTGAAAGGCCAGCCACAAGCTGCTGCATGCGCCAGCGCTGCCGCCGGACGCGCCGATGCGCTGCTTGTCGATGTTCCATTCGGTGGCCTTGCTGCGGACAAACTGCAAAGCGCGTGCCGCATCCTTCAGTGGCCACTCGACCGGTGGTTTCGCTCCGGCCAGCATCGCCTGCTGAATGAACCGATACTCCACCGACACGACGGAGATGCCAGCGGCGAGGCACTCGCGCAATCCAGAGACACCGCTCTTGGAGCCATTGACCCAACCACCACCGTGAATGAAGAACAACAGTGGAGTCGGTGAGTTCGATTCGACCTTGTAGAAGTCGAGAACCTGTTTCGGATCGGGGCCGTAAGGCACGTTTGCAAGAGTGGGCTTCACGGCAGGCAAGGCAGGTTTGGCCGGAGCCGCTGGTTTGGCGTCGGACTTGGGAGCCTGAGCAACAGCTGTCTGACCGCCGATGATTCCAAGCAAAGTAAGGAGCGCGAACGTGTGTTTCATTCGATGAGAGCAGTTGAGAGTGTGCAGTTCAACGCGAGTGCGGGAGGGGTTGTTGCAGCAGCCTCGCCCGACGATCTCGATGCCAATTTGCGAACGAACTATTGGACCCAAAGCCGCTTCGCCTTGCGGCGGAGATGGTGATCGCCGGGGAGATTGATCTTCGCTGGGCCGCCCGTGCTAAGCATGGACATCGCTGCGTCGATCTCGTGGCTCGTGATGCTCGTGCAGCCGGAGACATCCACCAGCAGCCCGAGCAGGATGCGGGATTGAATGGCAGGATCAGCGGTCTTCAACTCGGGAGTGATGCGCAGTGATCCGTCAGGCTGAAACAGCAGATCAGTCCGTGCAAACTCGCGCGCCAAGTGGTCCAGACACGCATGATCGCGCCTCGCGGCTTGGGCCACGCGATCGATGATTGGCGTGACATCGCGGCCAAACACGGCGCAGAGCAGCGGCAGCACCTCGTTGCGGATGCGATTGCGGCGGAAATCGGCTGTCGCATTGCTGGAGTCCTCGCGGAATGAGATCGCCGAAGATTTCGCGAACTCGTCGATCTCACTGCGGCGCACCCCGAGCAGCGGGCGCAGTTTGATCAGTCCATCTTCTGATTCGGAACTCGGCGTCATGCCCGAGAGTCCTGCTAGTCCGGTGCCACGGAACAGATTGCCGAGGATCGTCTCCGCGTTGTCATCAGCGTGATGGGCGAGGAAGACGAATCGCGTCTGGTGCTTGCGAGCCATGCGCGAGAAGAAATCATCGCGCGCGCGGCGGCCTGCGAGTTCAGTGGAGATGCCCTGCTTCTTTGCGATGGCGGACACATCCTTCTTTTCCACGACACACCGCAGGCCGAGAGCCTCGGCTGTCTCCCGCACAAAGGCGGCATCGGCGTCGGACTCCCGCCCGCGTAGCGAGTGGTTCAGATGGCAAACGATCAGCATTGTCCAACCCCGAGCTACTAGACCATGCAGCAACGCCATCGAGTCACGCCCGCCGGAGACGCCGACGAGCGCGAGATGCGTCGGCTGGAGTTCGGGATGCTCAACGCACAAAGATTCCAGTGCGGCCGAGAGGCGCAGCTTGTTGGGAGGGCGCGTCTGTGACTTGCCGGGCGGGTCACAGACCCGCGGTCCCAGGGATGGCGTCCGCTCCAAAGTGCCCGCGGAGCGCTTCCGGGATGCGGATGCTGCCGTCGGCTTGCTGGTAGGTTTCGACGAGCGCGACGAAGAGCCGCGCGAGCGCGGTGCCGGAGCCGTTGAGGGTGTGGCAGAAGCGGTTTTTCCCATTCTCATCCTTGTAGCGCAGATTCATGCGGCGCGCTTGATAGTCGCCGAAGTTGCTGCAACTGGAAACCTCAAGATAGCCGCCCTGACCGGGTGCCCACACCTCGATGTCGTACGTCTTCGTGCTGCCGAATCCGAGGTCGCCGGTGCACAGCTCGATCACGCGGTAATGCAGTCCGAGGAGTTGCAGCACCTTCTCAGCGTTTGCGGTGAGGGATTCCAACTCGGCCATCGAGTTCTCGGGTGTGGTGATCTTCACCAGCTCCACCTTGTCGAACTGATGCATGCGGATGAGACCACGCGTGCCGAGGCCGGATGCGCCAGCCTCGCTGCGGAAGCAGGGCGTGTAGCCTGCGTAGTTGATGGGCAGTTTCTCCAGCGGCACGATTTCCTCGCGATGAAGGTTCGTCACGGGCACTTCGGCGGTGGGGATGAGGTACAAGTTGTCGCGCTCACACTTGTAGAGCTGGTCGTCGAACTTCGGAAGCTGGCCCGTGCCTTCGAGGCACTCGGGCTTCACGACAAAGGGCGTCTGCACTTCCGTGTAGCCGTGCTGCGTGGTGTGCAGGTCGAGCAGGAAGCTGATGAGCGCGCGCTCCAGCTTTGCGCCAGAACCACGATACACGACAAACGCACTGCCGCTGATCTTCGCGCCCGCCTCGAAGTCCAGCATCCCGAGCGTGGTGCCGAGGGCGATGTGATCCTTTGGCTCAAAGTCGAGCTTCGGCTTCTCGCCCCACACGCGCACTTCGGGGTTTTGCTCCGCACTGTCGCCGATGGGGCAGGCATCGTGGGGAGTGTTTGGGATACCGAGCAAAAGCTCGCGCTGCTTTGCATCCGCCGCGTCGGCGTCCTTGCCGATCTGGTCGATGCGCTGGCCGATGCCGCGCACCTCTGCCTCAATGGCACTGGTGTCCTGGCCGTTCTTCTTCGCGATGCCAATCTCCTTGCTGATTCGGTTGCGGTCGCTCTGAAGCTTCTGCCGTTCCGTCTCCGCCGAGCGGCGCAGTTCATCCATCGCCAGCACCTCGTCGATCAAGGACGGCAGCGCACCACTGCGGGCGGCGAGTCGTTCTTTGATGACGTCGGTCTTTTCGCGGATGAGTCGGATGTCGAGCATAGGGCGCGGATGGTAGCGAAGGATGCGCGTTTGTCGAATGCGGCCAGCAAGGGCCACCACCCACACCTCAACTCCCGCCAAATGAGACTGATCGCGCGGTAACGCGGGTGGTCTTACTTCAAATACGGGGCCACGACTTTCGTCCAGATGGCGTAGCCCTTTTCGTTCATGTGAAGCTGGTCGCTAACGAAGATGTTGAAGAGCGGCAGTCCATTGGGCTGGAGCATGGGGTGGAAGACGTCGATGAAATCGAGCCGGAGATCGGTCTTCACCCACTCGGCGACCATCTGGTTTAATGTGCGCACTTGCTGAACTTGGGCCCAGCGCTTTGGATTGCCTGCGACGGAGATGAAACTGATCCTCGTCTCAGGAAGACTTTTGTGGACACGGGCGGCGAATGCTTGGAGGTCCTTGAAGACGCGCTCGGGACTCTTGCCGGCGTTGATGTCGTTTCCTCCGGCATAAAAGACGATCTGGCGTGGGCGATACGGAATGACGATCCGATGCGCAAAGGTGAGGGAGTCGAACACCTCGGACCCGCCGAAGCCGCGATTTATCACCGGCAGACCGGGGAAATCCTGCGCGAGAGTCTTCCACTTCACGATGCTGGAGCTGCCGACGAAGACGATGGGGCTGGCGGGTGGTGGAGCGGTGGCATCGAGCTTGATGAGCGCGTTGATGGCTCCCTGCCATTTGATCGCGGACGTGACGATGTCGTATCCGGCCTCACTAAGGTGGAGCCGGTCCTCGACGTAGCACTCGGGGCGGGGCTGGCCGTCGTCGCCGAGCAGGAGGGAGAAAGTGTCGATGAAGTCGATGCCGCCATCCTTGGCGCAGAAATCGGAGAGCAAGGTGTTGGCCGCCTTCACCTGTCCGACCTCTTCCCAACGTGCCGGGGACGGCGGAATGGCGAGGAGTGAGATTCTGGCCTCCGGCAGCGCGGGCCGCACTTTTTTCACGAATGCCTCGAACGCAGTCAGCACCTCTTGCGGCGACTTGCCTCCGTGCAGGTCGTTGCCGCCCGCGTTCACATAGATTTGCTTTGGCTTGAGCGGAATGACGATGCGGTCGGCGAAGTGGGCGACATCGCTCATGTGCGACCCACCGAAGCCGCGATTGATGACCGTCTTGCCGAAGCGCTTTTGGAGTGAGTCCCAGCGTCGGATATTCGATGCGCCGACGAAAAGGGTAGCGTTCTTGGGTGCGGGGGTGGCCTTGTCACGACTCTCGAAGCCGCTGATCGCCTCCTCAAAGCGCGCCGGGTCGGCGGCCGTGAGCGCGTGAGCGGGCATGCAGGCCATGATCGGTATCCAGGCCACGAAGACTGCGGACGCCCATTTTGTCGGGAATAAACGGGAATTCATGGGCCGGAGATTATCGTGCCGACGGTTTGATGTCACGCCTGATGTGGGGCGCGGGACATTTCCGCGCGGTCGGCACGGGTCATTGAAAACCCCACCGCTCTTGACCGATGCACCTGCACGGGTGATTCTGCCCGCTAATGGAAGGCATCGAAAAGGCAAAGCTGTGTGCGCGGTATGCGGACGACAAGAAGGCGGAAGACATCGTGATCATGGACCTGAGGGGCATCTCGCCGATCACGGACTACTTTGTGATCTGCACCGCAAACTCATCACCGCATCTGCGCGCCGTGCGCGACGGGGTGGAGGATGGGCTGCGCGAGGAGCATGACATCAAGCCGCTCATCTCCGACGGCGAGTTGGAGAGCCAGTGGCTCATCGTCCACTACGGCGATGTGATGGTGCACGTGCTCCAGGATGAGAAGCGCGGATTTTTCTGCCTCGAAGATCTCTGGGGTGAGGCCAAGCGGGTGAAGTGGAAGGCTGCGAAGAAGTGAGTTCCCGATTCCCGGTTTTCAGATCGGCGCCGACGGCTCATCCATTGATCAACAATCGTTCAACCACCGCTCAGCCTCCCCCCATGCGCATCGAACTCGTCAACACAGGCACTGAACTCCTGCTCGGGGACACGATCAATACCAACGCGGCGTGGATCGGGCAACGTCTCGCGGCTTTGGGGCTGGAGGTATCGAGGCAGACGATCGTGCCGGATGGGCGGGCGGTGTTTGAAGGCATCGAAGAAGCCGCGCGCCGGAGTGGTGTGGTGCTGGTGACGGGTGGCCTCGGGCCGACGAATGATGACGTGAGCCGCGAGTGCACGGCCGAGTTGCTCGGACTGCCGCTGGAATTGAACGCGGGCGTCATGCAGTGGCTCAGTGACTACTTCGGCAAGCGCGGCAAACCGGTGAACGAGGCCAGCCGACGGCAGGCAATGGTGCCGCGCGGCGCTCGGGTGCTTGAGAATCCCTTTGGCACGGCACCCGGTCTCCACATGCCAGCCGGTCTCGGTGCGGAGCGGGGACTGCATGCGCACATTTTCCTGCTTCCGGGCCCGCCGCGTGAGTTGAAGCCGATGATGGAAAACCTCGTCGAGCCCATCTTGCGAGGGATGATCCCAGATGGCGACACACGGGCGGCTTTGTATTTGAAATGCACGGGCATCGGCGAGAGCGACATCGTGGAGCGAATCCAAGCGGGATTGGAACAGATCGGTGGACTGGAACTCGGCTACTGCATCGGCAAAGGAGATGTGGACGTGAGGCTGTCGGGGCACCGCGATCTCGTGGAGCAGGGCGCGCGACTCGTGCGTGAGCGGATGGGCAACTTCATTGTCTCCGAGGACCGCCGAGTCATCGAGGAAGTGGTGGTGGCGCTGCTGCGTGAGAGGAAACAATGGGTCTCCACCGCCGAGTCATGCACGGGCGGGTTTCTCGTCAACCGCCTCACGGATGTGAGCGGATCGTCCGAGGTGCTGGCCGAGGGCTTTGTGACGTATGCAAATGGCGCGAAGCAAAAGCTGCTAGGCGTCTTGCCCGAGACACTGGCGATGAATGGCGCGGTGAGTGAGGCCGTCGTGCGCGAGATGGCCGAGGGGTGCCTCCGAACTGCGGGTGCTGACCATGCGCTGGCTGCCACCGGTGTGGCGGGCCCGACAGGAGGCACTCCAGACAGACCGGTCGGAACCGTATGGGTGGCCATCGCCTCACGCGGCGGACCGACAGAAGCCCGCAAGCTTTTCTTTCCTGGTGCGCGTGATCGGTTTAAACTTCTGACCTCCCAGGCGGCGCTGGAAATGTTGAGGCGCAGATTGCTGGGCATCTCGGTCGAATGACGAATGAACTTTCAATGACCCGTGGTTCTGGCGAAGTGGCCTTTGCTAGCCCTTGTCTTCACAAGCGTGAAGCAATGGGGATTTATCCTTTCGTCATTCGCGCTCTCTGCACGCTGCTGCTATGCCCGCATCTGGCCACCGCCGACCTGACCACGACTCCGGGTGCCAAGAAGAAAAAGAAGGATGACACGGTGTATGTCCCCGAGGCCAAACCGGTGAACGTGCGCTTCATCGGCGGGATGGCCGTGGACATCGAGTTGGATGCGGCCACGGCGCGCACGGGCGCGGTGCGTTTTGTCATCCGCGAGCAGCCGCAGCATGGCACGCTCTCGGTCATCCGTCCGCATCCGAAGGAGTCGTACAAGGCGATCGTCACCTATACACCGAACCCAGGTGACACCGCGCTGGTGGACCGCTTCACCTATGCGTGCAAGCTGGAGGAGAGTTCCTGGTCCGCGCCGAGTCCCGTCAGCCTGATCGGCAAGCGCGCCAATCCGAAGGTCGAAATCATTCAGCCGCCTAGCTTTGGCAAAGTGCTGCCGGGGTTCGAGTCGTCGTCGAAGATCATTTTGAAGAACACGGGCATCGCTCCATTTGCCGCTGACATCCAATGGCAGGTGCCGTGGCTCGGACCACCGAGGATCGAACTCGGCATCGGTGAGCAGAAGGAATACATGATCACGGTGAAGCCGACTGCGCCAGGTACGCTGATCTGGGAGGCGGAGCTTCAGCACGGTGAGCCTCTGAGCAAAGTGCGGCTCTATGTGGAGTGCGCGCAGTTGTTCGTCGTCGCGCCGGGCCAGCTCAAGCTTCTGTACGACGACGCCACGGGTGCCCGTCGCGGCAAGGTGGGGGTGGCAAACTCGACCGATCTTCCGATGAAGTTCACGATCGAGCCGCCAGCGGGAGTGAAGGCCCCGAAGGAGATCGAGGTGCAGCCCAAGCAGTCGCTTGATGTGGAGGTTAGCCTTTCACCGGACAACGTGAATGCATTTCGGGGAGAACTTTGGGTGATCAACGAACCCTACCGTGAGCGCGTGCTCCTGGATGCCGCGCCGGAGCCGCCGCAGGCTGTGCTTGTGTCTCCCAACGACGCGGCGATCGATTTTGGAACCCTGCAAAAGGGCAAGAGCGCGCAGGCAAAGATCGTGCTGAAGAACATCGGTGGAGAGTCGGCTGTTCTGGCCGCCCAAGCCGCGCCGCCGTTCCGTGTGATCGAGAGTGACGCTGCCGTGAGCATCGCGCCCGGAGAATCTCGCGAGATGATTGTCGAAGTGGCGGCCGAGGGTGCTGGCAAGTTCGCGGGCGACATCATTTTCTCCGGCACCGGAGGGAAGCTCAACGTCGCTGCCAAACTGGTCGTTAATGATCCGAGCACGCCACAGCCGATCCGTCCGATGAGTGCGCAGGCGGCACGGCCCGCACGTGTGCCTGTTGCCAAAGCGGCTGGTGCGGCGGCGACGAAGCCTGCGGAGAAATCACCGGAAGCCCCGAAGGCCACAACAACGAAACCGGACAAGACGGTTGAGACTGATGCGCAGGAGCCCGCATCGACCGAGACACCGACGGCACCTGACGCAGGACTCGCTCCACTCACGAGCTATCAGTCAACGGTCTTTGCCTATCTCGGAACGCACGGGATGCCCACTTGGAAAGGCATTCAAAGTCCGACTCTCAAGAAACCCGGGGGCATCGAGTTGGTGAAGCAAGGTAGGGATTTCCTCGTCCTGGCGTGGAGTGAGCCGCCAGAGAAGCCCGAGGGTTACTTGATTGAGCAAGGGTATCCCGTCCTCAATAAGCCCACCGGGCGGTGGCTCAAAGCCTGGAAAGTGGTGCCCAATGTGGATAAAATCACGGGGGAGGATGGCAAGCATACCGTGCGCCTCACGAAATTGACACCAGACTCGCGCTATGAGCTGCGCTTCCTTGGCTTCGACAAGAACGGCAAAGTGTCCGAGCCCTCGGACACGCATTATATTTCCACTGCACCACCATGGAGAATCCCGCCCTGGACGTGGCAAGTGCTCGTGGCCATCGCCCTCGGCATTTTTGTGTTTGTCTATTTCAGGATCAAGCGCGGCGGCTGGGACCTTTGATCGTTATTTCAATATCGCGTGTGGTGCGGTCCTTTGATTGGATGCGGGGCGGGATGAGCAGCCTCCATGTCTTCACGAGTGCGTCGGAGCCGACGCCTTTCGACATGAGTCTCCGCCGCGCCGTTGCGCGTGGTTGTTTCGTGCGTAACGTCGTTTCATGAAGAATTGGGAACCACCCACAACTGTCAACCTCGTGGATATGGGGTTCATGGACTCGCGCAGCAAACTCATTGATCTGGCTGCCTTTCTCGACCGCGTGCAGCGGGCGGGACAGGAGGGCGACTTTCGAGTGAAGGCGTTGAAGCAGGCAATCCAAGTTCTGAATTCCGATCAACCACAGCGGGCGCGTGAAGTGCTGATGAGCTTCAGTGACCCAACTGCAGATCCGATCCCGAAGGCGATGACACAGGGAGCTGTTGGTGCGTATTCGGCGTGAGCGGCTGTTCCGAACTCATTGCCCAACAATTACTCAACCTCTCAATGAAGTACATCGAACCTCACGGACACATGGTCAGCCGCACCACGGACGACTACGAGCGCATGGCGCTAGCGGGTTGTCAGGCGATCTGCGAGCCGGCATTCTGGGCTGGATTTGATCGAGCATCGGCAGCGGGATTCTATGATTACTTCCGCCAGATCACGGACTATGAGCCGAAACGCGCGGCGAAGTTTGGCATCCAGCACTACTGTTGGTTGTGCATCAATCCGAAGGAGGCCGAGGACACCAAGTTGGCTGATGAAGTGATAGCGCTGATCCCTCAATTCCTGGACAAACCGGGCGTGCTGGGGATTGGCGAGATCGGGTTGAACAAGAACAGCCGCAATGAGTTGGTGATCTTCGAGAAGCATGTGCAACTGGCGCAGGATCACCATCAGCTGGTGTTGATTCACACCCCACACCTCGAGGACAAGCTCAAGGGAACGAGACTGATCGTGGAAGCTTTGAGGAACTTCCCCAAGATCAAACCCGAGCGCGTGATCATCGATCATGTGGAGGAGCACACAATCGATGCGGTGCTGGACGCCGGATTCTGGGCGGGCATCACCCTCTATCCAGAAAGCAAATGCACGCCGCACCGCGCCATCGACATGCTGGAGCAGCGGCAGGGTGAGCAGATCTGGATGAACAGTGCGTGCGACTGGGGTGTGAGTGATCCGCTGGCCGTTCCAAAGACGATGCAGCAGATGCGGAAACGAGGATGGAGCGATGACATGATCAACAAGGTGGCCTGGGAAAACCCGCGTGCTTTCATGGGGCAGAGTTCGCGATTCGTGCTCTGAGTGGGAGCCAGAGCCAATCTGCTGAGCGCCTCATTTTAGCAAAACTCATCTGTTTCATGTCCATGTCTCTCGATACCATCGCTCTCATCGCCGGCAACGGCATCTACCCGGAAACATTTGTGGCAGGTGCACGCAAAGCGGGGGTGAAGCGACTGGTCGCTGCGGCTTTCATTGGCGAGACGAAGCCGGAGCTAGCGGAGAAAGTGGATGCCATCGAATGGCTCAAGGTGGGCCAGCTCTCGAAGATGATTTCGTTCTTTGTACGCGAGGGCGCAAAAAAAACTGTGATGGTCGGACAAATCGCCCCAAGAAATCTTTTCGACCTGCGTCCTGACATGAGAACACTCATGATGCTGGCGAAATTGAAACAACGAAACGCAGAGACACTTTTTGGTGCCATCGCGGATGAGATGCAGAAAGACGGCATCGAAATGCTCCCCGCGACAACGTTTCTCGACGACCTGCTCCCCCAAGCCGGGCAGGTAGCCGGCCCTGCAATCAAAAAGCGCCGATGGGAGGATGCTGAGTATGGATTCAAGATCGCCAAAGAGACAAGCCGCCTAGACATCGGACAGACTGTGGTGGTGAAGAATGGAACGGTGCTCGCGGTGGAGGCATTCGAAGGCACAAACGAAACCCTGAAGCGCGGTGGCGCGCTGGGACGTGGTCACGCCACGATGGCGAAGGTCTCAAAGCCAAACCAAGACATGAGATTCGATGTTCCCGTCATTGGGCCGGATACCATTTGCACTGCGGCATCCGTCGGCGTGGACGTCATTTCCATTGAAGCGAGGAAGACCCTTTTGTTGGGCAAGGAGCAGATTATCCGCTCGTGTGCCGAGTTAAAAGTGGCGCTGGTTGCTTTGGATTAATTGACCGTTTTGCACACTTTCAAGAACGCGAAAACTTTCAATCAAGAGCTTGATTTAATCACACTTTCCCCCCAACAATGAACGCTTCCGGCATCCCCCGGTCATAGAGACACTCTCGTAGATAAAAAGACAACATCGAACCCAACCTTATGGTACTAACAGCAATCAAAATCAAACTGGTCGCGCTCGTCGCAGTCGCAGGCCTGAACACGGACGACATGAAGGGCATCAGCCCTGACATGGTCAAGACACTCGAAGCCCTTGCCGCTGACCAAAAGGCAGCACAGGAAAAGCCAGGCACGGTCGATGTGAATGCGTCGCTGACGAAGGCTGTGGAAAAGGTGGGGGAACTCGCGAAAGCCGGTGATCCAGACGCCAACTACGCATTGGGCAAATGGGCGGTCTTGGGGCTTTTCCAGAACGCAACCGCCGAAGCTGCAATGGGGAGCTACAAAGTTGCCGCAGACAAGGGGCACATTCTCGCAAAGGCGGAACTCGGTGGTCTCATGCTTCAGGCATTCCCACAAGACCCAGAGCGCGTGAAGGAAGCTGTGAAGCTGATTCAGGAAGCGGAAGCGGGCGGCAACAACGATGCTCGTCGTGCGCTCGC
>Ga0075163_10005057_pt1 | contig 17631 bp, 17 predicted proteins | sample JI1023141ADNA_FD_71478 | JGI IMG/M metagenome (GOLD analysis project Ga0075163, IMG submission 71478) | Wastewater effluent complex algal communities from Wisconsin, to seasonally profile nutrient transformation and Carbon sequestration -... | ecosystem: Engineered > WWTP > Effluent > Algae...
GCGCGCGGACGCCGCCCGCCGAAGCTCCCCAGGCCTCGAGCGCGTGCCCGTCCACGAATCGTACGCCCCAGGCCTCCGCCCGCCGACGCACCCGCGCCAGCAGGGCTCCCGCGTCCACCGCCACGTCGAGCACGCCCCGGACGCCGTAGGGCGACCCGCCATGGAACTGGCAGAAGCCTTCGTCGTAGGTGGCCACGCGCACCTCGTCGAGCGTGTCGAGGAGGCCGCGATCCGTGAGGGGCCGAAGCTCCGCCTCGCTGGCGTTCCACTCCCGGTGCGCGGTCCCCGCCCGGGCGCGGTCGACGACGATGACCCGGGCCCCTCGCTTGGCCAGCGCCGCAGCCACCAGGATCGACAGGCCTCCACCGGCGAAGACGACGTCGCAAGCCGGCGGGACGCTCGGTCCCTCGACGACACCGTCCGGCCGCGGGGCCTCACGCGCGGCGTCGAGGTGCCGCAGCCGCTCGAGCAGCTCCGGGCCACCGGCGTCGCGCACTACGCTCGCCGCGTCGGCCTCGATGGACCTCACGGCGTTGCCCCCGCGGCGTCCACCAGGAACTGCGTCTCCGGGAGCGCCGGCGCCCGAAGCTCGGCTTCGCCCGTGGCAAAGCGCGCGCCCATCGCACGGCAGAGGAGCCAAAGCTTGCGCAGGGTCGACGTCGTCGCGCGGCTGCTCACCGAATCGTTCCCGCGGCTTCGCACCACGCGGCCGATGTCCGCATAGATGAGCCGCGCCGCGCGAATGGAGATGCGGCAATCGCCCGGCAGCGCCGGCACCCCCGACTCGCTCCGGCGGTAGAGAATGTCCGCTTCGTCGAGAAGTCGCCCGACCACCGTGCCCAGCGCTGGCGTGAACACCGGCTGCGCCCGGAGCGCATCGCGATCGATCCCGGCCGCAGCGAGCCAGCGGGCAGGCAGGTACACGCGCCCGCGTCGCGCGTCCTCGCCCACGTCGCGTGCGATGTTGGTGAGCTGCATGGCGACGCCGAGATCGCACGCGCGCGCCAGCACCGCGCGACTTCGACCGCCCATGAGCAGCGTCATCATCACCCCCACCGCCGAGGCCACACGCGCCGAGTAGGCCACTACGTCGGCGAAGGTTTCGTAGTCGCGTCCTTCGGCGTCCCACGCCATGCCTTCGACGAGGGCATCCGGGGTCGCGCGGGGAATCTCGAAGCGCTCCACGACGCGGGCGAAGAGCCGGTCCACCGGCGAGCCCCGCGGCCGCCCGGCGTACACCGCGTCGAGGCGTTCGCGCAGCGACTCCACCGCCGCGCGCGCGTCGCCCGGGCGCACGTCGTCCACCGCGTCATCGGCCTGGCGGCAGAAGGCATAGAGGGCCGTCGTGGGCGCGCGCACCCGCGTCGGGAGCAGTCGCGAGGCCGCGAAGAAGCTCTTCGAGCCATTCCGCAACAGCTCGGTGCAGCGCGCGAGATCGTCGGCCTCGGAGCTCATCGCTTCTGGAGGAACACCGACGGATCCGGGACGATGGTATCGAGCACGCGGGCCGAGGAGAGCACCCCGGGCATCCCGGCGCCGGGATGGGTTCCTGCCCCCACCAGATAGAGGTTCTCGAGCTCCTCGCTCTTGTTGTGCGGCCGGAACCACGCGCTCTGCGTCAGCACCGGCTCGATGCCGAAGGCCGCCCCGCGAAAGCTCGAGAGATCGTCCTGGAAGTTCTGCGGCGTGATGAACTCGCTCACCACCATGTTGGCCGCGAGGCCGGGGAGCAAGCTCTCTTCCAGCGCATTCTCGATGCGCTTGCGGTAGGTCTCGCCGAAGGCCTTCCAGTCGGTGCCGCTCTCGAGGTGCGGCACCGGCGAAAGCACGTAGAAGGTGTCGCAACCTTCCGGCGCCAGCGCCGGGTCGGTGGCGGTGGGCCGGTGCAGGTACAGGCTGAAGTCGTCGGCCACCACCTTCTTCTCGAAGATATCATCGAGCAGCTCGCGGTAGCGCGGCCCCAGGAGAATCGTGTGGTGCGCCACATCCGGGTACTGCTTCTTGGTGCCGAAGTACCAGACGAACAGGCCCATGGAGTAGCGGGTCTTCTCCAGCTTGCGGTCGGTCCAGCGCTTTCGCACCGACGGCTCCACCAGGTGGCGGTAGGTCCACGCGGAGTCGGCGTTGGAGACCACCACGTCGCTCTCCAGCACCTCGCCGCTGGCCAGGCGCACGCCGGTGGCCGCGCCGTTGCGATGGGTGATGCGCGCGACCTCGGCGCCGTACCGTACCGTGCCGCCGAGCCGCCCGATGAGCGCCACCAGCCCGTCGACCAGGGCGCCGGTACCGCCCACCGGAAAGTGCACGCCCCACTTTCGCTCCAGGAAGGCGATGAGCGTGTAGATGGACGTAGTCGAGAACGGGTTGCCGCCCACGAGCAGCGGGTGGAAGCTCATGACCTGCCGCAGGCGTTCGTCTTTGATGTATGATGCAACCATCCCGTACACCGTCTGGTAGCTCTTCAGCTTCACCATCTCGGGGATGATCTTCGCCATGTCCCAGGCGCTGGTGAAGGGCACGTGCGCCAGCTTCTCGAAGCCCACCGCGAAGATGCGACGGCTCTCCTCCACGAAGCGGTCGTAGCCCTCGACGTCGGCGGGGTTGAAGCGCGCCACCTCCTTGCGCATGGCCGAGGGATCGCCGGTGTAGTCGAACAGCGAGCCGTCGGAGAAGCGGATGCGGTAGAACGGCGTGACCGGACGCATGTCCACGTGGTCCGAGAGCTTCTCGCCGGCCATCTCCCAGAGCTCCTCGAAGAGGAACGGCGCGGTGATGACGGTGGGGCCGGAGTCGAAGGTGAACCCCTCGCGCTTGCGCACGATGCCGCGTCCCCCGGGCGCGTGCTGCTTCTCGAGGACCGTGACCCGGTAGCCACGCACCGAGAGCCGGACCGCGGCCGCGAGCCCGCCGAAGCCGCTGCCGATGACGATGGCATGGGCGCGGTCGACGGCGGCCGCTGCGCCTTCGGCGCGACCGCGCTTCTCGAGGACGGGCGAAGGATCGGGAGACATCATGGCGGGCTTCCTCGTTTCGGTTTGCCCGAGGGTATGCCATTGCCGGCGACCGTCGGAGCGCAACGTTCGAATCTTTCGATGGTCGAAGCCGGCCACGGTGGCGGGAATCAGTCACGTTCCCCCGAGCAGAGCGCATTCTTCTTCAGAAATCGGCGGCGCCGCCGGCACCCACGGGAAATGCGCTGGTTCTGCTTGGCTTTGCTCCTCGTTTCGTCGCTGCTCGTCACCCCCCCCGCGCGGGCCTGCGCGGTGTGCTCGCAGAGCTCGCCCACCCTCACCGGGGCCGGTGGGGAGAAGGCCTACGACGGACGCCTCCGCGCGTCGGTGGACGGACGCGCTGGATCGGCGCGAACGGGGTCCGGCGCGGGACTGGTGCAGCTCGACGATCGGCGCCTGGAGCTCGCGTTGGCCTACGCACCGACGCCGGACTTCTTGGCCGCGGTGGTGGTACCCGGGCTGTACCGATCCATGCGGAGCCAGAAGGCGAGCGGCGGCGAGGCGGTGCTGGGCGACGTCGACGCGCGCACCAGTTATCGGCTGTGGAGCTCGGACGATCGGCAAAGGCAGCTGCACCTGGTGAGCGGGCTCAAATTCCCCACCGCGCCCATCCAGGCCGACCGCGAGGGACGGCCGCTCTCGGCGGAGCTGCAGCCAGGGTGCGGCTCGCTCGTGCCCTATGTCGGTGTAGATTACACGTCGACCGTCCGCATGTGGACGCTAAGCTCCGGTGGCTCGGTGTTCGTCCCGGTGCCGGTGCGTGAGGGCCCTCATCCCGGATACTCGGTCCGCGCCCGCGCCGCGGTGCAGGCGCAACCGATCCGTTATCTGGCCGCCCGCGCCGGCGTGAGCGCCCGCTTCGACGCCACCGGCGAGCTCATGCCAGGGCAGAACGATCCCAACTCCGGGGGCCTGGTGGGCTACGTCACCGCCGGGCTCCTGGTGAGCCCCACCAGCGATCTGGTGGTCTCGCTCGAAGCGTTCTTCCCGGTGCTCCAGTCGCTGCGCGGCGATCACCGCGAGCTGACCATCTTCGGCGCTGGCGTGGCCTACGATTTTCGCTGACGCGTCAGGCGCAGGGCTGCAGCGAGGCTCGCGCCTCCGGCGCGACGAGAGAGGCTCGGGGGTCCGTGGTGAGCGAAGCGAGGTCGGGCGCGAGAGAGGCCGATGCACTGTGCAGCGGACGCGGCCGCAGCACGTCGCCGAGCGATCGGAGCTCGTCCGCCAACTGGAGACGAACGGAGTCGTGCGCTTCGTTCCGTGCGAGCTGCCGCTCGAGCTCGTCGACGAGCGCGCGTACGAGAGCGAGCTGGCGGCGAACGGCGACGGCGGGGGACTCGGACGACATGCGCAATGGATAGAGCATGCGCCCCCGAGCGTCGACCCGCGAAAGTGGAGAATCGACTGACGCACCGCGGCGGGGTACGGGGCGGAATGCACCACCGTGCCGAACGTGTGTGATCTCCGTGACGGCGGTCGCAGGACCGCGTGCCGCACGCAAGAACTGCAGGGGTCGCGGGAATTTCGCGGCCCTTCGCGGAGCGTGGGCTGCCGACGCGGCGCGGTGGCTGGCACGAAGGATGCTGCAATCGGTGCATGCTCCCGAAGACCGTCCTCGTCCCCACCGACTTCAGCGATCACGCCGAGCGTGCCACCGACTACGCGTGTGAGCTCGCCCGCAAGCTGGGCGCGCGAGTGATCCTGCTCCACGCCTACGCGCTCCCGAGCGTGGGATTTCCGGAGTCCATCGGCTTCGGCGCCGAGCTCGCCGGGCGAGTGGTGACGGTCGCGGAAGAAGCACTTCGTGCGGCGAAGGAGCGCCGCCAGGCCTCCGGCGTCGAGATCGTCACGGTGGCCAGGGAGGGCGATCCGCGCGATCTCATCCTCGGTACCATCGAGGAGCACCACGCCGATCTCGTCTGCATGGGCACGCACGGACGACGCGGTCTCGCCCGCGCGATGCTGGGCAGCGTGGCCGAGGAGATCGTCCGCCACGCGCCTTGCGCGGTTCTCACGCTGCGCGCGGTGACCTGAATCTATCGCTGCCACAGGTGCATGACCGCGTAGGCGCGCCAGGGCTCCCAAGGTTTCGACGCAGCCTCGGCGGCGCGCGCGGTGGTGACGTCGAGCGCGCGATGCACACCCAGGTCGGCCGCCGGAAATGCGTCGGGAAAGCGGAGCGCACGCATGGCGATGTAGTGCGCGGTCCAGGGCCCCACGCCCGGTAGCTTCACCAGCGCCGCGATGGTCCGCTCGGGATCGGCACCGGGGAGGAGCAAGTCGGGCTCCTCCACCAGGGCCTCCGCCAGGGCGAGGATGGTGCGCGCCCGAGCGCCCGGCATACCCAGGCTGGCGATCTGCCCCACGTCGAGCGCCGCCACCTCCGCGGGCGTCGGGAAGACGCGCGAGACCCCCAGCGGGGAAGGCACACCAAGAGGGCGCCCGAAGGCCTCCGCGAAGCGTCCGCCCACGGTGGTTGCCGCGCGGACCGTCACCTGCTGACCGAGGATGGCCCGCACCCCGAGCTCGAAGGGATCGAAGGCGCCGGGCACACGCAAGCCCGGGTCGCGATCGACTGCCCGACGAAGCCGGAGATCCTTCCGCAGGTGCGCCGCGATGCGTTCGGGCTCGGCGTCCAGATCGAAGAGCGCGCGCAGACGCGCCGACACCTCGGCCAGGCGCGGCGCGAGCGACGCCGAGACGTCGCACAGGAGATGCGGCAACCGACCGTGCGGCCGCACGACCACCGTGCCTTCGACGGCGCCGACACGCACCGCGCGATGGTACGCGCCGTCGGCGATCCGCTCGACCCCCACCATCGTCCGCGCTTCCAGGAACGCCAGCGTGCGCTCCCAGGCGTAGGGAGGTCGATAGTCGAGACGCAGGCGCAGCACCGGCTCGCGCAACGGCGGGCCCCGACGCACGCCGCTGGGCGACGCCCCGAAGCGCGTTCGGAAGAGGGCCTGAAAGCGCCGCAGGCTCTCGAAGCCCGCGGCGAACGCCACTTCGGTGATCGGCAAAGATGTATCTTGCAGCAATTGCTTGGCGAGCGCGAGGCGTCGCGTCTGCGCCAGCTCCACCGGCGAGACGCCGAGCTCGGCCTCCATGGCGCGCCGGAGATGACGGCCGGTGATCCCGAGGCCGGAGGCCAACGCCTCCACCGAGGCGCCGTTGAGCGCGCCCCGTTCGATGCGGTCGAGCGCGGTGGCGACCAGGCGCGAGATGCGGTCCACCTGGGCCGACCCCGGCGCGACCTCCGGACGACAGCGAAAGCAGGCACGAAACCCGGCGCGCTCGGCCTCCGCGGCGCGCTCGAAGAACACGCACCGGTCGGAGCGCGGCGTGCGCGCGGGGCAGATAGGCCGGCAATACACCCCGGTGGTCGTGACGCCCACGAAGAAGATACCGTCGAAGCGGCGGTCTCGGGCGCACAGTGCGCGGTATCGCGTCTCGGTGTCCACCCCCCGCTCATAGCAGGCGGATACCGCTCCGTCGCGCCGTTTTCGGACCTCGCCCCAACGCGGCCCCGGTGGCGCCGGGCTTCGCGTACACTCGCCCCATGACCACTCCTCCCCAGCCGCCCCCCATGGCCCGTGCATCGACCTGGGATCGCGTGTCCACCGCCTACGCGGCCCACATTGCGCCGGTGTTCGAGGGCTACGCGCGCGACGCCCTGGCGCTGGCCGCGCTGCCCAAGGGAGCGACCGTGGTCGACGTCGCGGCGGGGCCGGGAACGCTCGCCCTTCTGGCTGCGGAGGCCGGGCACATGGTGACCGCCGTCGACATCTCGCCGAAGATGATCGACGCGCTCCGCGCAGAACGCGATCGGCGCGGGGTCGCGGTAGAGGCGGTGGTGGGCGATGGGCTTGCCTTGCCGCTGCCGAATGCCCACTTCGCCGGCGCCTTCTCCATGTTCGGTCTCATCTTCTACACCGATCGCGCGGCGGGCTTGCGGGAGATGCACCGTGTGCTGGCGCCGGGCGGCCGCGTCGTAATCTCGAGCTGGGTGCCGGTGGAGGAGCTCCCGTTCCTGAGCGCGATGTTCGGCGCGCTGGGAGAGCTCGTCCCCTTGCCGCCGGGCGCACCGGAGGCTCCGATGGCCACCGCCGCCGCGTGCCTCGACGAGCTCACCCAGGCGGGCTTCATCGACATCCGCACCGAGCGCGCGGTCTACGCCTTCGAGGCGCCCACCTTGGCAGAGCTGTGGGCGTGGTTTCCCGACAGCTGCGCACCGCTCGGCATGGTCCGCGAGCATACGGGTGCAGCCTTTGCGGGCATCTCGCAGGCCATCCTCGAGCGCCTCACGACGCGCTTCGGCGCGGGCCCCGTTCGGGTGGAAATGCCGGCGCTCATCACCGTCGGCACGCGCGTGGAGTAGGCCCTTTCAGCCTGGATTTCCGTCGCGTCTGTCCACCGTTGGGAAATGACCTCATGGCGTGCAGCGGCGGACCGTTCCTCCTCTTGCGAGATCGGAGATCGAGGCCGCGCCATGTTCTTGTCACTGAAGCTTCGCCTGCTGCGCCGAACTGTCGGGGGAACGCCGCCCGTGAAGGGCGCCGAGGGCACACGGCTCCATGCCTTCGCTCCGCCGGGCTACGACGCCTGGCGCGACATCGCGCAGCGCGACCTCGCCGACGCCAAGGAGGGCGGCGTCGACAGCGCACGCTTCGTTCGCAAGGAACGCCACGATTGCTACCGAGAGCGCTATCGCGCCGAACTTCGGGGGAGATCTTTACCATGAACACAACGACTGCCGACTCCATGTTCCCGCCCATGCCCGCTTCGCAAAAGGCCGCACCCGCGGACTCCATGTTCCCGGCGAGCCCGGACCTCTTCCCCGCGGTGCCGCCGCCGGCCGCCGCGGCGCCCGCCGAGCCCGCGGACTCCATGTTCCCGGCAATGGCAACCTCCGCGTCGGACTCGATGTTCCCACAGGCCACCGGCGCCACCCGCGCCCCCGGCCGGCATGCCAGCACCTGCGCGCCCGGCGCACGCCACACCGCAGGCCCCAGCGGCCGCAAGCTCCTGGACGTCCTCGTGCCGGCCATCATCGAAGCGGCCAACGGCACCTTCGAGTCCCAGGGCGCGACGCTGAAAGAGATGCGCACACCCACTCCGGACACGCTGGATACGCTCCACGTCTCCGCCATGATCGGTTTCGCCAACGACCACCTTCGCGGCAGCGTCTCGGTGATGGCCAAGCACGAGGTGGTGCAGCAGCTCGTGCCCGCCGAGCTCGAGGGCATCGACATCACCAACGCGCTCCTCCGCGACGTCCTCGGCGAGTGCGCCAACATGATCGTGGGGCGCCTGAAGATCGCCCTGGCGCGTCGCAACATCGACTTTCTCATGTCGACGCCGATCACCGCCATCATCGTCGAGATATCCATGCCGGAGTCGGCGTTCTCGAAGACCAGCTGGCACACCTTCGCCACGGAGAAGGGCGACATCCAGGTCAGGCTCGAGGTGGCCACCACCGCGGCCTTCGCCATGCGGACCGAAGCGCCCGCCCAGGGCCCCGCCGAGGGCGATCTCCTGATGTTCTGAGGTCGTCCGGTCGTCGAAGCAGAGCGGCGAGCAAGCAGCGACCCTGCTTCGCTCGCCGTTCTCGTGTTGGGGGGTGTTCCAAAGAGTGCTCGGGCTCGGGAACGCGCAAGCACCTCGAAGGAACAAAGGGTCATCCCGAGTCTTCACGCGTGGAGCGCGCCAGTATTTCGAAGAAACAAAGGGTCATCCCGAGCGAAGCGATGGACCCCCTCTGTCCCTTCGCTTCAGACCGGAGTGGGCCCCTCGCTGCGCTTCGGGGTGACCGCGAACTGAAACGGAGTGGGTTCACCGGCCGCGGCGGAAGACGGAGGGGGCGGAGGAGATTCGGCTGCGGTCCCTCCCGCAAGCGGCGGGGAGTCGACGCTCTTCGTCGCTCCGTCAGACGCCTTCGACGCGCTCCGGTACGCCGCCAGCCTCTTCTGCCACGCCGGCCGGTCGGTACAACGCGCGCGGTAACCGACGAGGCTCGGGAATCTGCGGGTCGGTGCCGGCATCGAGCAGGTGGGTCATGAGAATATCGGCGACGGTGACCCCTGGTTCACTCGAGCAAAGCCGTAGGCCTTGAGCATGCGGAATCTCTAGCGGGGTCGTTCGCGCGTGTCACGCGGCGTACTCGGGGGCCCGCCCTCGTCGACGATCCCCGCCGACTCCCGCGAAATAGCGAAGGCCCGACGGAGTCTCCGCCGGGCCTCCTCGATTCCACCGCGCTCCTTCAGGAGGGTGGTGCGGGCGCCTCCGACCGGCGCGCCGGGGTCAGCGTGACCCGACGTGCGCCGCCGACGACCAGCGAACCGGAGACCGGGAACACCATGCGGACCGTGGTGCCCTTGTCGGTCTCGCTATCGACTTCGACCGCGCCGCCCATGCTCTCGGTGACCGCGAGCAGCGCGCCCATGCCCACCCCGCGTCCGGATACCTCGGAGGCGGTCTCCTTGGTGCTCAGACCTTCGCAGAAGAGCGCCGCCACCAGGTCCGCGCGGGTTCCCGTGGGCAGCCCTTGCTGCGCAGCCTTGGCGCGAACGCGGTCCCAATCGATGCCGCGGCCATCGTCCACCACCTCGATGGCGAGGTGCCCGGCCTGGCTGGAGGCGCGGAAGGTCAGGTGCGCTGCCGTCGGCTTTCCTCGGAGCTCGCGCTCCTCGGCGGTCTCGAGCCCGTGGTCGATGGCGTTGCGCACCGCGTGGATGAGGGCCGCCCAGAAGGGAGCCCACTGGTCGGCGTCGAGCCGCAGCGAGGTCTCCTCCACCGCCACCTCCACGTTGCCCTTGTCGAGGCGGGCGGCGATCTGGGCCGCGTGCTGCGCGAAGTGCATGAGCCGCCCGTACACCGGCTCCAATTCGAAGTCCTTGAGGAGCGCGAGGAGTCGCTCCGGTGAGCCTCCGCCGCGAATGGCGCGCTCGAGCTCCGAGCGGTCCTCCCGGCTCAGCTCCAGCACGTTGCTCTCCGCGCCGCCGAGCCGCTGCACGTCGCGCACGATGCGGTCCCATCGAACCTTGAGCACCTCGATGGTGGTGGCGTCGGGCACCTCGCCCTCTTCCACGATCCGCGTTTCCATCTGGTGGCAAAGGTCGGCCACGCTATCGAGCCCGAAGAACGAGGCGTTGCCCTTCAGCGTGTGCAGGGCTCGCTTGAGGATCACGAGCTCCAGGATGCGCGCCTGGGCGATGGTGTCGACCAGCGAGCTCGCCTCCGAGAGGAACTCGGCGAAGCGCCGGCGGTCACTCCAGAGGTGCTCGAACACCCGCATTTCCTCGCGGCGCTCGCGTTCACCCACGGCCCGCTCCACCTCGTTGGTCTCGTCGGAGATCACGAGCAGGAATCGCTCCGGCTCCTCGCCTTCGCCGATGGGCTCGTAGGAGAAGCGATAGTGGCGTCCGTGGTGAACCAGGCTGCCCGGCATCTGGTGGAGATTGAGCTCGAGCGGCATGATGCCATTCGTGAGCTCCTCCCACCCCACCGCGGTCGATGCCGCGAAGGCAGGGTCGACGCCCCGGAGAAAGCTCTCCAGCGTCGCGCCCTCGGCGACGGGCCCGAACCAACGCTCGACGATTCGCGAGCGCTCCTTGGCCATGACGCCCTTGCGGTCCAGGGTGATGAACCCCTGGTCTACGTTGTCGAGGACCATGCGCATGTCGCGGTTGCGACCATCCAGCTCGGAGGTGCGCTGGGCCACCACCTTTTCGAGGCCGATCACGTTGTCGAAGAAGCTGCGGGCAATGAAGCACGCGGCCACCGACTCCAGCACCACGAAGAGGGCGTGAACCCCTACCACCCACACCGGCGCGTCGTAGTTGAACACGCTCTTGGGGAGCAGCAGCCAGAGCACCAGGTGATGCAGCGCCACCGTCACCGTGGCCGAGAGCACCACCATGGGGTTGCCGAACACCGCCAGCATGGCCAGCACCGAGAAGAAGAAGAAATGCATCTCGATCTGCATCGGGCCCTGGCCGAGGTGCACCAGCACGCCGCCCATGCACATCGCCGCGACGCCGTAGATCACCGAGATACTGCGGGGGTTCTTCAGGGTGAGGAACGCGACCGCCGGCCCCAGGAGCACGGCCATCGTGAGGGCGATGGCGGTGAGCGCGCCGGTTCCGTTGGCGGCGGCGATCCCGGTGAACACCGGCACGCACAGCGCGAAGAAGCCCAGGCCCACGCGGTTGAGGCGCCGCAGGTAGCTGGCCTCGAACGGCGTTATTTCCTTGGGTAGCACCAGAAAATCTACGAACTTCACGATGGAATCCCCTTCACGGCAACGAAACTGGGTTGAGGCTTTTGGCGAGGCGTTCGCTCACCGCGCAGCCGTACACGGGCAGCGGCTCGGTGGTGCGGCTGGCCAGTGCCGCGCGGAGAATGGAGGCGTCTTGTACGTCGAAGCCTTGTTTGCGGGCGGTGTAGCCGCCGGCGTAGAGCAACGTCCCCGTGCGGGAGGCGACGACGAAGAGCGGAGCGGCCTCGACCCCGTAGGCCGGAAGCAAGTCCGCGGGAGCAACCTGATGAACGCGATAGCCCGACGCTTCGAGCTTGCGGGTGAGCGCGTCTTCCCGTCCGACGACGAGAACGTGCTCCACGACGCCCTTGGGCCTCGCTCTCATGACGAGGTGCTCGGCGATGCGCTGCGAGCAGCGGCACTCCGCATAGAGCACGTGGTACGCCGTGAGCTGGTCTGCTTCGTCCGGGCCGCGCAGCGCGAGAAGCGCCGTCATGTTCGGCCCCGCGGCAGCGGTGGCCGGCAAGGGAATCAGGTGGCGGCCCAGGAGCGTAGCGCCCCCTACCGACGTCACCAAGAGCCATCCCCCCAGAATCACGCGTCCAAAGAAGCGAACGCCCGCAGATGCGGGCGCTCCCCCCTGTCTCTCACGCAGCATTTGCCACCTCGACGACATATCGGTCGCCCATCAGCTTGCTGATGCGCGCCGCGGTCGTCGCGGTGAGCCGAGTACCTGCCGGAATCAGCAGGGCGCCGAACTCGTTCTTGAGATCTTGCCGAAGGACCATCCCCTCCTTCAGCTGTCCCACCGGTACCCGGTTGTTCTTCTGCTGGACGACGCTGATGTCGACGAGCAGCCGGACGTCTTTGTCGCCGATGCGCATCACCCAGCTCGCCGACGGGCCCGCATCCGGAGCCGCAGGGCGCTGCGCAAGGTCCATCGGAAGGCCGACCGTGAGCTCGAGACCATCGGTGAGGCCGTTGCGTTTCACCGCGCCGGCCAGGGTGTTGGCGATTTCGCGCACCGCGTCCCGAAGGAGCTCCGGGCCAGCGTCGGGCATGCCCAAGAAGAGGTCGCCGGCACCGGTGAGCGACGAGCTGTCAACACCGACGGTCACCCGCATCTCCGCTTGCTCCTGCACGAACGAGAGCGGAATCGCGGCGCCGATGGTCCAGGCGGGCCGCGCCTGGTCGGCGTCCACCGCCACCGACTGCCCCACCATGTCGCCGAGCTCGGTGGAGAGCAGCGTGGCTGCCTCGCGCCAGGTGCGCATGCTGGTGGGGTCGAACGCGGTATCGAGGTCGTGAACCACACCACCGGTCCCCGAAACGGGCTTCGCCCATTTCATGATTCGGGTGGGGCCTTCCACGCGGAGCAAGAGCTCTTCTCGGGTGATCGGCTTCCGGAGGAAGTCGTCGGCCCCTGCGAGGAACGCACCGTGAATGTCGGTCGCGAAGGATTTTCCCCCCTGCGCGATGATGTAGACGTGCCCTGTCGACTCCTGCGAGCGAATCGATTTCAGGACCTCGAGCCCCTTTCCCCCGGCGAATCCGAGGTCGAGCACCACTACGTCTACCTTATGGGCACGAAGCGCTTCGAACGCCTCTTTGGTGTCGGCGGCCACCGCCACTTCGTGCCGCGCTGCGGTCAGGAGTCTCGCGGAGATCTCCCGTTCCGAGCGCACGTCTTCGAGAAGAAGGACCTTCATGGCCTCACGCCGCAGCAGTGCCGGCGCCTACGAGCTTCTTCACGGCGGCGACGAGGAGGTCGGCCTTGAACGGCTTGACGATCCAGCCGCGCGCGCCGAGGGCCTTGGCCCGTTGAATGAGGTCCGGGTGGGCCTCGGTGGTGAGCATGACCACCGGCAGCGTCGCGCCACCTTCGGCCTTGCGGACGTTTTCGAGGAACTCGATGCCGCTCATGCGCGGCATGTTGACGTCGCAGACCACGAGGGAGAACTGATGACCCGGGGTCACTTTGCTCAATGCATCGAGGCCGTCGGTGGCTTGCACCACCTCGAAGCCCGCTTCCCCCAGGGCCCGAGACACTTGCTGACGGACCATGAGAGAGTCATCGACAACCATCACCTTCGCACTCATTGCATCGCTCCATGGACAAGTCCCCGCCAAGGGGCGGAGAGGTTGGGTTCGAGGGCCCTGCACGCGCTGGAGAACCCAGGTTTCAAGGGGGCCACGTCGATCCGCCCGTTGCCGGGCATCACGATGCTTCGCACAGGTGCCGATCCCCCACGTTTGAGAGGAACGGCCCGCTGCGGTGCGGCTTGAGCGCGGATCGCGCAACAAAGGCGCATTTCGCACCAGCCTGGGTGGAAGTGCCTCGCTTGACGGTGGATGGTCGTGCCCGGCGTACGTACGATGTCGGCGCATGCCCTCCGCCACGCCGCCTTTGCGCCTGTCCGAGACGTTCGGGATTCGTTCCCCCCGCCAGGTGCTCGGCGACCTGCGAGAGATCGTGCGCGACGGCATTCGAGGTCGTCGCTTTCAGGTGGGGCTCTCCTCGGCCGGGCTCCTGAAGCCACGGCTGTCGCTGCCGGCGTACCTCGGCCGCGTGCCGGCCGATGGCCTCGCCCCCATCTACAACCTCTTCGACCGCACCGGCGGCGGCACCTTCTACAGCCAGCGGGTGAGCCGGGCACGGTGCCGCGACTTTCGTGGCGGGAGGCTCGCGTACGACGAGCACGACGGCGTCGACTTCGTGTGCCCCATCGGCACGCCGCTGGTGGCCGCGGCCCCCGGCGTGGTGGTGATGATCCGTGATCGCTGGCTCCGCGGTGGGCTCACCGTCGGCGTGGATCACGGGGCCGGTGTGGTGACGCAGTACACCCACTGCGCGCGCTCGCTCGTGAGCATCGGTCAACCGGTGCAGCGCGGCGAAGCGGTGGCGCTCTCCGGCGCCGCCGGCATCGATCTCGTCCAGTTCTTCCCGTGGGTGCCGCCCCACATTCACTTCATGGCCTGGCACCGGGGTCGCCCGGTGGATCCGTTCGAGCGCCCGGGCGAGTCCTCGAAGGTGCCGTGGTCGCGCCGCAACACGCCCTCGCATGAAGGAACGACCGGCGCCGAGCCCATGCCGGCGGTGAGCCCGGTGGACCCTCGCGAGCTGGAGCGCGCCACCCGCGCCTGCGTGGACCCGCGCGTCCGCCGCGAGCTGGAGGCGCTCGCCGACGTGCCCGCCGCCTGGGCCGCGACCCTGGAAGATGCGCTTCACCATCAGCGCGAGGCCTGGGAGTTCCGGGAGACGACGTTCGCGCTTCGGCCGAGCACCGAGACGGCGACGGTCCGGCTCTCGCTCCCGCTCACCGCCGACGCCTATCGCGGCGCGCGCTTCGGCGACACCGGCGCGGCCGCCCGCGAAGGCTGAAAAAGGGCCCGACCCACCCTTGACGGAGGTCGCCGGCGCGGCCATAGAATGAACGTTCATTCCTATGACCGGCCCGCTCCCCGAAAACCCCGACCGTGGCGACAAGCGCGAAGCCATCCTCGACGCCGCGCTCACGCTCTTTGCCGAGCGCGGCTTTCACGGCACGGCGGTGCCGCTGGTGGCGGAGCGCGCGAAGGTCGGAGCCGGCACCATCTACCGCTACTTCGAGAACAAGGAGGCGCTGGTGAACGCCGTGTACCGAAAGTGGAAGCACGCGTTCACCGCGGCGGTGGTCGAGACATTCCCCTTCGACGCCCCGGTACGGGAGCAGTTTCACGCGTTGTGGACGCGGATCTTCGGCTTCGCCAAGGACCATCCGACGGCCCTGCAGTTCATCGAGCTGCACCATCATGCGGCCTACCTCGACGCCGAGAGTCGCGCCCTCGAGGAGCAATCGCTGGCCCCCGCCCGCGCCCTCCTGGACGAGACACGGCGGCAACAGATCACCAAGGACGTCCCCTCGGCGGTGCTCATCCACATCGTGTGGGGCGCGTTCACGCGCCTGGTGAAGGCGGCCGCCGAAGGGCAGATTACCCTCGACGCCGAGACCCTCGGCCAGGCAGAGAACTGCCTCTGGGAAGCGGTCCGCCGCTAACCCTTCTTTCGAGGCGCGATCCCGCTTGGATCGCGCCTTTTTCTTTGCCCTTGAACGGAACGAACATTCATTCCTCGGAGTCATCATGGTTCAGCGCACCGTCCTCGTCACCGGCGCCACCTCCGGCATCGGTCGCCACGCAGCCCTTCACCTCGCCCGCCGTGGGCATCGAGTCTTCGCCACCGGCCGCAACCCGGGGCTCCTCGCTTCGCTGCAAGCCGAGGCCGACGCCGAGAAGCTGCGTTTGGAAGCGTTCGAGATGGACGTCACCGATACTGCCTCCATCGAGGCCGCGCGCGCACGCATCGCGACGAGCGGTGGAAGCGTGGACGTGCTCGTGAACAACGCCGGCTACGGCCTCTGGGCCCCGATGTCGGAGGTCACCGACGCCGACCTGCGCAAGCAGTTCGAGACCAACGTGTTCGGCCTCATGGCGGTGACCCGCGCCTTCGTGCCGACCATGCGCGAGAAGGGAGCCGGCCGCATCCTCAACGTCAGCAGCGTCGGCGGTCGCATCACGTTCCCCTTCGGCGGGGCGTACCACGCCACGAAGTACGCGGTGGAATCCATGAGCGACGCGCTCCGGCTGGAGCTGCACCCGTTCGGCATCGACGTGGCGCTCATCGAGCCTGGGATGATCAACACCAACTTCGCTGCGCAGACGGTGACCCATCTGGCCGCGTACCGCACCAGCGACTCGCCCTACGCCGGCGCCCTCGCCGAGGCCGACGCGTTGGTGGAGAAGGCCGAGCGCTTCGGCGTCGACCCCTCGTGCATCTCCGAAGCCATCGCCCACGCATCCGAAGCGCGGAGGCCCCGCGCCCGCTACGTGGCGCCGCTGCGCTCGTACTTCGGCATCTTCTTCATGAAGCTCCTGCCCACCCGCTGGGTCGACGCGGCGCTGCGCGCCTTCTCGGGCCTCACCCGGGCGAAGCTACTTTCCGGTCGGCGGAGCAGCCTGCCGCCGGCGGTGGCCTGAGCCCGTCCACGGAAACCCGGGAAAACACCGGGCGAGAGATAGACGACACGGTCACACCATCTCCGCTTGCCCTTTCCTGAATCCAGGTTATTGTCACCGGGCTCACGTTGTTACGCGTTCTGATGTAGTGGCTCTCTCGAAGTTCGGGGTGCAACCAGTCACAGCGAGTGAATTGTGGGAAGCCGAAGTCCTTTTCGGCAAGCTCCATCAGCCCCCGAGCGGCGCACTGGTGAAGCTCTAATCGCAGAAAGCGCCGCAAAACGAACAGAGAATCCTATGAGCACGCGACTTTACGTTGGCAACCTGGCCTTCCAGACGGACACCGACTCCCTCCGCACGCACTTCGCCGCCATCGGCGAGGTCACCGACGTGCACGTTGTCATGGACCGCGAAACCGGCCGTTCGCGCGGCTTCGGCTTCGTGACCATGGGTTCGCCCCAGGACGCGTCCAAGGCGATCTCGGAGATGAACGGCGCCCTCGTGGACGGCCGTCCCCTCCGCGTTAACGAAGCCGAAGAGCGCCCGAACCGCGGTGGTGGCGGTGGCGGCGGCGGCGGTGGTGGCGGCGGCCGTGGCGGCGGCGGCGGCGGCGGCGGCAAGCGCTGGTAATCAGCGTCTCCGTAACTGACCCGATTCGTGGCTCGCTGCATGTGAATGCATCGGGCCACGTCCCTTTTGTACGCGCGACTTGGAGAAAAGCGACGACCGTGTGAACGCGTCTGCTTGACTCGCCCGACGAATTCCTGTTACTTCGCGAGTCGTTACGTTCCGACTTAGCTCAGTCGGTAGAGCAGGCGGCTGTTAACCGCCGGGTCGTAGGTTCGAGTCCTACAGTCGGAGCCATTTCTCTCTCGTCGCCAACAAGGGGCGAGGGTCGGTAAACAGAAGCCCCCAAGGAGCGATCCGAGGGGGCTTCGCCGTTTCTCCCCAGAACTCCGGGCGTTTCGCGCGCTGCGCGTGCTGCGACGGTGCTCTCGCCCGTGCTCGCAGAGAGCGCCGAGCGAGCTCGATGAGCGCCGCCTGGGACAGCTCTCCCGCTCTCTCTCCTGTCCCGTGGGGAGAGAGAAGCCGAGAGGCGTTTAACTGCGTACCCGGCGATCAACAGTCGGCCCCGTTGGTCAACAGCTTCGGCGCCCGCGACGGGGCCGAGCCTGTTGATCATCGGGGCGACGGCTCGCGACGCGCGACGAACGGTGCCCGCCTTGGTGCGTGGAGAACTGGTCGCGTGAGGTTCGTGGGCGTACTCGCGGGCGTCGGCGGGCCTATCAACCTACGTTCACCGCGCTCGGCGGCGTGGGTATGCGCGATGACATCGGCAGCGGTCGCAGGTGCTCACTAATTTCTCCT
>Ga0075163_10005058_pt1 | contig 17630 bp, 13 predicted proteins | sample JI1023141ADNA_FD_71478 | JGI IMG/M metagenome (GOLD analysis project Ga0075163, IMG submission 71478) | Wastewater effluent complex algal communities from Wisconsin, to seasonally profile nutrient transformation and Carbon sequestration -... | ecosystem: Engineered > WWTP > Effluent > Algae...
ACCTGAACAATCTTTCCTACATTAGCAGGATTCCAATAACCCATAGGATCAACAGGAAAACCTGGATCAACAATCCTATCTAATTTTTTATAATTAGCTCTACTAGATGCAGGCTCTTTACCTGAGTATTCTATTTTAATTACTGGATTACTTTTCATTATCTAGGTGATAAAAGGTTTTTTACATCAGCTAACATTAAATCAGATCTTTGGCCTGTATAAATATCTCTAATTGTTGTATAAGATACTTTAAATTCTTTTACAAGTTTCATTCTTTTTTCTCCATTTAATAATCTATTTTTTATATCAAGAACTTGATCAATAGATAATTTTCTGCTTCCATGATTTAAACTTACTTTTAATTTATGATTATCAGAATGTATTCTACCTAATTGAACTTTTTTAAGTTTATCTTTAGTCTCTACAGATAAAACAACACCTTTTCTAGCACCTATTCTACCATCTATAAAAGTTTTTTGTATAGCTTTTTTTAAATTTTCTATATGTTGTGTAGTTCTAATACCAAAACTCTTACCTTTTCTTTGTAAAGACATTTTATTTTTAGTTTCAATAGAATGTTTTCTATTTTTCATAGGTGATAAAGCATCATAAGAACAATTGAGACCCAGTGTTACACAATTATAATACTTTATATAAAAATTTTCCATAGGATTTACTTCATGACTATCTAAATTTTCTACTACTATTTCAAATTTATGATTTTCAATACCATACTTTAAAAAACTGTAATTAAGTTTTGGTTGACTTTTTGCATTGCTAGTTTTATAAGCATTATACCTTTTAGAAAAATTACAGGTTTGTCCAATATATAATTTTCCTGAAGGACTAGTTATTTTATATATACAATATCTTTTCATATTATCTAAGAGATAGTAAATTCTTTACGTCACTGAGCATCACCAACATCTTCCTGTCTCCAGATACTAGTTTTCTCAATAGTACTGATACAGTATAATGTCTGAATTTTTTCTTTTGAAAATCAGCTTTATTATAATTTAAGTTATTAGCATTTAACAATCTAATGTAACCATTAGGTTGTGTTTCCCAGATTGTTCTTTGAGCAAAGCCTGGAATTAATGAATTAAAGAACTCTCCGCGGTCCTCAGTAATATCCCAGAATTGATTAAACCTATACTTGTTTTCTTCTTTAGAGAATAACACATTAATGTTGGTAGGATTAATTATAGGATACTGTAAGATAGCTGTAGGATCATTCTTAGGATTAAGTATTAACTTTAATAAACCTGAAGTTTGTTCAGTATTATAAACAGTAGCTTCATCAAAATTAAAATCCAGAACATGGAATCTATCATAACAGTTAGGAGCATATTTGTAACACTCTAAGATGTATTGAATACTTCTTAGTGAATTAACATCCTGGCCGGTATTTACAGTGAACTCAACTTCAAAAGGGTAATCTATACCATAATAATTACAGTATAAATCACATCTTTCATTGTGAATCCATAAACTATTTCTGTCTAAAGGATTAACTGTCATGAAAGTATTTTTGCCAGGCAAACAAAAGTTAGGGTGCCAATCATGCCAACCTAACCAGTCATCTTTTTTAGGGTCATAACTAGCAGTCCAAGAAGCATCATCAAAATATAAATCCCAAGGAGATTGTGGATTTCCTAGTTCAATAATAAGACCTGTTTGATCTACTTGAAATTTATTACCATTAATATAAGTTAATGTTTCATCTAAACCTTTCTTTAAAGAATAATCTTTCTTACAGAAATATAATAAACCATTTTCATTATCATATACAGATTGACAAGATACTCCAATAACTGGATTATCTAGTAATTCAAAATCAGGAAAGTCTTCAACTATTTGATAAGGTAAATAACTAGCAAACCACCATTTTAAATTTTTACCAGATACTTCTTTAATACCACCACCAACAATAGTGAATATCTTACCTTGGTTTTGGCTCATCCAAAATACTCCAGCTGGTGTGTTGATAACACTTAATCTGTTTTGGCAAGAACCATACTCATGAGAAGACTCTACATTTACTAAAGCTTGTAATGGTTGAGAAAATAAGCCGCCATCACCAATAGTAAGTTTGGTACCTAAAGATGTTTGTAACTGATCTGTACCTTGAAATTGAACAGGGCTCGCGGCATCAAAGAATATGATAGCTCCATTTTTATTAATAGGTTTTATACAAGTCGGTATGTTATCAAAATCATAATAGTTGTTTGTTAAGAAAACTTTCCATCCATCTTTTAATCCTTCATATTGAGCAGGTAAAGAATAGATAATTCTTGAATCTTGATATACAAAACAAGTTGCTGAAATATATGGATCATATTGTGGAGACTGCATAGCAGCCCATGATACATAACTCCTAAATTGTTTGGTAACACTTAATGAGATATCATACTTATAAAAGTTACCCGATTTAATTATTGATGTTTCAAATAAAGATTTAGTTGAACCTCCTGAATAAGGGTCATAAAACTTTTGCTCAGGTAATTCTCCATAATCACGGTAAGCAACATTAATTTCACTTTCAACAAAGAAATCTCTCACACCTGAATTAAATAAATAAAACCATCCTTTAGCTCCTAAGTTAAAACTACTAGGTGTATTAATACCTGGACTACCCGTTCCTTTTTGTAATGCATAATAACCAGTAGGTAAAGCTGTAGAAGGTAAGGCTCCAATTGTTGGTAAACTTCCTCCAAATACTGTACTTATAACACCTGATGTAAAATCACTAGTTTGAAATTGTTCAAAGTTAGCCCAATATTTAGGATAAGGTACCATTTGATGTTTTGTATAATCAAACTGTGCACCATCAGGCTGTCCCTCTAACCAATCATAAAAGAAAAAGAAAGTATTCTTTTCAGTGTATCTGTTAATATAAACATCTCCTCCAAATATAGTTCCTGTATTAGTAAAAGTAATTATATTATTATTTGAATCTAACAACTGGCCAGCACTATTAAATTTCATTTTACTATAACATGAATCTGTAGGAAGTTGAATGATATTATTTAACTGTCCATACTGATTTCTAACTCTAACTTTTAATGCTGCATAATAAGAAGCAGCAGTTGAGTTGAATGTATCATTAACAACTTCTTCAATTTCATTATAACTGTTATTAGGAAAAACTCTACTATTATCTCCAATAGGATCTGGAATACTGTTAAATGTTTTTACATTAACTGTTCTACTTCTATACAAATTATTAATTGAAGTAGTAGAGTTATAATCTGAAATATCACTATTAAGATAAAATTGTTTTTCTATCTCATATCTAAAAACAGGAGGTGTACTTCTATTAAAAGTATTATAAAAACAATGTGAATCATATCTTAAAGCAAAATCTCTATACTTTAACATAGCTCTAATTAGTCTGATAAAGCTATCAGTTCCATCTTGAAAATAAGTAAAGAATAACGGAATCCCTGTTAAAAGTCTAGTAAATGCAGGTTGATTTCCAATATAACCATCTTCTTGGTTTATATCTCTTACTGATTTTATAAATGCAGTTCCTAAACCAATATTAGAAGTTGTTTGTTGTTGATCCATCCCGATACCAGGAGTAGTTTTAGAGTCTTGTCCAACTAAGTTACTTGCTAATAATGCAGCATCATTTAATGCTTGTGAAATAGCAGCTGTATTTGCAATAGTATTTTCATTTACTGGTATCTGTGGAGTATCAACTAAAGTAGGTTGTGCTCCATCAGAACCAGGAATAGCTGTAGAAACCCAACTTGCTCCTGTATAAATTACTGCAGTACCGCTACCTACAGTTCTAAGACCATCTTGAGAATATCCTGGAATATGAGGTTGAATATAATTAACAGTTTTCTTACCATTTGCAGCTAACATAGTTGTACCTAATCCTGCAAATGATGCAATTAAAAAAGTAATATTAGATACTAATTTTTCTTTAGGGTGTTTTTCAGATATTCTAAAATTACCTTCAGCTGGACCAGATATTGTTCCATAAACTCTTAATTCCTTAGTAGCTAAAAATGGATTATTAAAGTTAGTTTCTGGTGAATGAAAAGTAAAATGATTATCTGTAAATCCAGATAAATTAGTTCCATTAACAGCTCCTGTAATAGGATCAGTTGTAGATGGACCTGTAGTTAAATACGGATTACTGCTTAAATCATTATATGGAAAATTTGGATACAAACCTGTTTTACCAGAACCAGGAATAGTATACTCTCCCATATTATTAATCATTCCTTTAGCAATGACTGTCTTGTTCCCATTACGGGAACCTCTTAATATTTTATAACCTATAATACCAGGAATAGTATTTCCAGATCCATCTATAGGAGGTTTGATATTTTCAAAAGTTACTCCCATAATTCTTATAGTAGTACCATTTCCTGTATTGAATAATGTAGTTTCATTGCTTAAACCATCTTCTGGAAATTTATGGTGTCTTATTGGTTTACCACAAAGATCATAATCAGAAGCTGAAGTACCTGAGTATACAGGAGCTCCAATATTAGCATTCCATATTTGAGGTTTATCATCTGGATAAATTTCAGATGATTCCCAATATCCCATATAACCTTCTCTAATAACTACTCCACCATCAGGTAATACAGTTCCTGGAGTTCCTGTAAGGGTAGCTGTATTAAATATTTGCCATGTTACATTATCTCCTAAAATAGCATTACTATTAAGACCTGGAGCAATAGCTACTAAGTCTGAAGCAAAAGGAGGTCTACCCGGAATATGATATGAAGCTGATTCATCTCCTGTATCATACTCATATACAATAAAGAAAGGATAAACCTCATCACGCATGTATCCTGTTTTATTACCACCTTTATGATAATAATCAGCAGGATATTCTACAGATTGCCACTTAACTCTGATTTGGTTAGCTAATGGCTGGTAATTAAAATCAAATTTACTAGTTGGTCCAACTCTCAATAAGTAATCTCCTACATTGTACATAGCATCTGACTTGTTTACAATAGGAGTCATTATAGGAATTTGCTCTACAGGTATAGCCGGCCAAGTATCAAATATAGTATCAAAGCTAAAATTAGTCTGACGCGTGCTATAAATACCAGCTTGTCTAACTACAGTTTGTTGATTAATAGTAGATATAATACCAACTATAACTTCATCAAATTCTAAATCAATGTCATCAATGTATACATCTAGAGAAGAAGCACTGTTGTTATGATCAAATAAACCTTGTACATTAGATATATACCAATCACTAATCTTTTGGCCTTTTACTGCATAAGCCATAACAACCATAAATGAACCATTTAGGATGTTACCGCCACTCACTCCTTTTTCTACGCGTATACATATAGGTTTAATAAACTGAGCTAATCTTAATTTATCACAATCTAAAGCTGGTGTATTAGTACAATAATTACATCCATTATTGATAACACATGTTTGAATATAAGGTACTGTAGTGTGAGGATTGCTATAAATATTAGCATCTAATAATGGATCATAGAGTACACTCTCATCCATGTAACTAACATTGAACTCAATATTTCTTGATGGATTATTACCATCATCCCAATAAGCTTTAAATGTACAACTACTTGTTGAACGAGACTCTCCTATAATTAAGTTCTCAAGAGTAAAACCTAAACAAGGATCATCAACTAATACATCATATCTACAAAGAGATTCTTTAAATAAACCAATCTGTGATGTACCGGCTCCATCTGTAGAAAATATTAACCATTTATCTTCAATAATATGTATGAAACCAATGATTGTTGCAAAAGCATAGTTTAATCTAATGCATTCTTTATTAGCAGGTTCATTACCTAACTTACCCAAGTCACCTGTAACAGAATTATTAATAACATTACGGGCCTGAGTCCACTCATTGGAAGGCAGATGAAAGTCATTGGCATCTTCATTTAAAGATTTGTCAAAACTTCTTACTTGCCCACTGCTAGTATTTTGTTCATTATCAGCCATTAGAATTTATTACGTGTTCCGTTAAAATTAGTGTTATTAGACATACCCCAGGGGAAAGACTTAAAAGGATCATAGTATTTAGCATACTGAGCTTTTCTATTAGCTTCCCATAATTCTTTCATCTCATGAAAATTAGGAGTATTAACAATTGATTTAGCTTGAGACCTAGCAGTTTTTAATCTAGCTTCTACTAAATTTAACTTGCTTGTTACATTTTCATCATTCATTAATAAGTTCTCAAGTATTCTCTGCTTAACAGCATACTCATAATACTCATTAAGATTAGGGTGATCTACAACTAATAAGTTACCCTGATCATCTTCTAAAGCTCCTTGGTAACTGATATAAACTTTATGATCTTCTAAATTAGTAAATAAGAAACCATCTTTAATCCAACCTTGATTTTTAGATTTAATATACAAGTTAGGGCAACCACATTCAATGCTTTGATCATTAGTCAACATCTGTAAAGGAAACAAATTTCTGTAATTAATTTGTTGAGATTTTACTACCTGTACTAATTCATAAGTATCTCCTTTACAAGTCAATTCAATCTTTGGTTTTACACAATAACTCTGACCTTCAGGTAATACTGGACAGTTTGAAGGATTAGTTTGACATGTACAAGTATTACAAGGCACACCACAAGACTGACAGTTTACTGTACCATCTGTACAAGAACTAATAACAGCAGGTGTTTGATGATACTCAGGAATAAAAGGTCTTTCTTCTATTTGTGTACCTTGAGGCATAACTTGATGCATAGTATAATCTTCACAAACTAATGCATAGTTTAATGTGTAAAAATCATCAGGTAATTTAACGCGGCCTTTGCAAACATCTAGGATGATTTCCTTAGTCATCATAATTCTCAATCCTAAATCATAATTGACTCTTTTAGCAACTTTCAATAGTTGTTGAGGTTCAATCATATTCTGTAAAGATAAATTTTGAAAATCTACCTGTACATCAGAAAGTAACTGATCAAAAGTTCTGTATTTAACTGTATAATTATATGACATGATTTTTAAGTTCTAAGGGGTGACTGATTATCATCTACACTTTGTATTGGTATTTGAATTAATACTGTTAAATCTTTAAGTACCATTTGTTCAATTTCAGCAAATAAGTATTCAGGAATATGTGTATCATCATCTTGTCTTTTTCTACAAACATCTCCATCACATTTGTACATTGCTATACTTTCAGACCATAAACCTTCTACTCTTGCTGACTCCCATACAATATTTGGAAAATACAAATAACCATCTAAATACCAGTAATACTTATTAGTATTATATTTAAAGGTTGTAGTATTAGCCATATTTGTATAAGTACTCGGATAAGTTTTAAAACATTGAATAGAACCATCAATAGAACTAACTGTTCTAAATAATGGGCCATACGCTCCCTCAAGTACTGTAGGAAGTTTATCTTTAGTTCTCATTATTGTACAGTTAGATTTTATACCTGAACAGCATGCTTCAATCTTGTCAACTTCAATTAAATCAACACAAGGTAATGATTCAAATAAGCTCTGAAATCTCATAATCTTATTCTCATTATCCTGTCTACGGATTAACATCTTTGCATATTTCAATACAAGAGAATATAAGAATCTATCAGTTAAGAAAGCATCTTCTTTGACACCCTTAACCAAGTTTCTTAATCTTGATACACTATCTCCTATTGTAGTCATCTTGTTTATGTTAAATTAAATTCATTATATAATGGATCAATAACAAAAGTTTCTTTATATTTTTTTGACCAATCTTGTTTTCTTATATGCTTTAGATACTTTGATATATGTTTTTTACTTTCTACTTGTAAATATATTTTCCACTTCTCAGGATATACTTTAGCTACAGCTCTTTTGAATTCTCTAACTGCTGTAAAATCCCATAAACTTTTAGATTTAAGATTATACTTATTAGAATAATTAGTATAAAATATCTTAGCTAAATAATTATCAGACTCAAAATTTCTATGTCTTAACCTAGTATTACTTTGAATAGATGCTCCATAATTTACATTTAATTTTTTAGCTCTCATACAAGTACCAATAAAAATATGACCTAATCTTTCAGGTAAATCTATACCATCTCTATTATGTAAAACATGATCCCATAAAAAACCATTAGATTTAAATATGATTTCTTTTATCATGCTATTATCAACATCTTTATATGCTGGATATTGTTCTTTAAATCTATTTATAAATTCTTTATCAACTACATTATGATATTCAGATCTTGCTCTTGGAGCATTTAAGTCTGGTTTTTTAAAGTCTTTTATCATAGAAGTCATAACTAAATATACACAATTTTTTCAAGTTTTAAAAATAAACTTTTATTGTGTAAATTACAAGTACTTATAAAGCAAAACTCCCCGGTATAATTTAACCGAGGAGTGCCTGTTAGACCAGGTTTAAACCAACAAACCCTGACTTTCAATTATTTTTAACATCTGTTTCCTGCTACAAGGATGATAGTATTAGCTGCAGTTACTGAATTCTCTACGGCACAGATACTAACTGGTAGGGTAGTAAGAACCAACTCTACAATTTGTTTAGTTGTACAATCTAAATAGTAAGCAATATCACCAGGTGTTGCACTAGATACTTGATATGTTCTACATTTTGAACAACATATTTCAGGAGCTAAGGCTACATTATAGTCTTCAATGGTTTCAGTAGGCATACCTGCTATTCCACATAAGTAGAAAGAAGCTGTATCAGCAAGAGTTAATCCTGCTCTGATACTACCATCACAATTTACTCCTAAATCAGCAGATGTAAATACAGCAGGGCTTCCTGTTTCATTGATTAATAAATAAGCTTTACAGCTAGGATCTGATACATAAGTTACTGTAAAAGGTACTTGACCGGTAGCAGAACCTTCAGCATTACAGGTTGCCTGAATGTATCCTTCAAAGATGATAGTATCACATGATTCTGTATCAACCATAGTATTGATTACAGCTTGGCAGTTATTACCACCACCTAAGCAATCTACAATATTAGTGCATACATATGGGTTGCCTGAACCTTGAATTCTCCAACAAACTCTGTGAGGGCCTGCAAAATTAGATATAAAATTTACTGTAATAGTAGCTGGTGTCATAATATTTGGTTTTTAAATTTAAAATTAAGGTGTACAAGGTTTATAGCATAAACATCCACCTACACTTACACTTTCTAAGTAAGTAAGATAAGTATCTACACTAGCAATAACAGTTCCTTCAGGACGGCAATCTACAACAAATCCTACATCTAATAAAGATACAATTATATCGGTTACTTCTGCTTCTGTAAATAATACTAATAAAGTTTGAATAAAATCAGCAATTATACATAAGTTAGTATTTCCATTAAATGTTGATTCTTCTACTAAACCTGCTTTACTGAAAATTTCACCCCATTTATTAGGTAATAAAGTTTTGATTCTTGAAACACATTCACTAAAGTTAGTACCACAACAATTAGTATTAGGGGGAACTGCTGCAAAAGCTGTACTTAAAGCTACATTACCAGGACCTTCTTTGATAGCATTCATTGCTGTTAAAGAAGCATTTACTTCAATACAACAAGGAGGTAAACAAGTAGCTGAATATACTGCTGAATAATATACTGAATATAAAGGAGCTGATGCTAAAACATATCTATGAGTAGCTTCACAGTCAGGACAACAAAAATTACAGTTTGTTAGTAATTCACCACCATTAAGATAAGTAGCAATTTGTGTTTCAATAAGTTTAGGATCTCTAACACCTTCTGCAGGTATTGTAGCCAATAACTTTGTAAATAAATCTTGTAACGGATTTACACAACTTTCAGGAATAGTATTAAAAGTAAATACAGGACATGTAGTTATAGGGTCTCCACCTAAAGTATATGGAACAATTTTCCAATAGTAAGTAGTATCTGGCAATAAAGGATATGCAGGTGTATACGCGGTAAGAATCTGACCTAAAGAAACTAAAGGTAAAGATAAAGAGTTTGTACCAAAATATACATCATAAGAAGCAGCTCCTGGAATCATATTCCAATTAAGAACTTGATTATTAGGAACAGCTGTAGAGCCGTTAGCTGGTATAATTAAGCTGGCACATTCTAAACAAATAAAAGGAGCAAACAGGGAAGCTAAGTTATCAAGAACTGCCTCCACCGTCTGACCATTTTCTATATTTAAGCAATCATTACCTGTACCTGTATAGTATACACATTTAGCATCAAATGTTTCATTACAAGGACTTGGTTCAGGACAGTTAGGTAAATCTCCAGGACATGATGGTGGTGTAGTTAATCCTTTAGGGATACAACCACATTCTCCATTATTACATTCTTTATTACAATTTTTACAATTACTCATGTTCTATTATTTTATGTGGTTGTTACTAAAGTGAAGTCACAATAAGTATCTACTGAATTTACTGTTACTACTAATCTTAATTTATACTGAGTCAATGCTAATACAGGGAATGCTGGTAAGAATGATCCAGTTACAGTTTGAACAATTGTATTAGCAACACTATAACCTCCTAATAATGTATTAGTTAATGCATCCCATAATTCAATTTTATATGTAGCTGTAATTGCAGCCGTAGTATATGAGTAATCAATTTGTGCAGGAGATGTTACACCATAAGTAACTACAACACAATTAGCTTGATTAACAATTACATATTGTAAAGTTGATTGACATTGAGATCCGGTAACTGTACTAGTAAAACTAGGACTAGCTGTAATAGTTAAATTTGAACTTACATTTAAACCACTACCTGATATATTAATAGGATATCCCCCCATTGTATTAATCATAGAAGGTATATCAATAGTAGCCCTCATACTAGCACCAAAATCATCAGTAATAGTAAATATAGTTCCAGCAGGAAATGTATTAGAGAATGTACCAGGTATTGTACCATTAATAAAAATGGTTACTGTTGTAGGAGCATAACTTGCAAATATAGTCATACCGATACTTGCACAATCACTTGGTAAATAATTATCTATAATATTCTTAATAGCTAATCTCATATCGGACATTACAACCCATATGTTTCCTATAGAATCAGCTTCATTAGCAACTGTATTATTAAATCCAGGTAAAGCACTTAATGTAGTAAGAGGATTAGCCAAAGATTTTGCACTACCTAAACCAGCAGGAGCTTTACCAATATTTGTAAAAATATTATTGGGAGTACCTGTTGCAGTTCTTAATTCACAAAACTGTTGTTCCAAAGCTGTTAATACAGTAACAACACTTGTCTCAATTGAAGCTGTTACACAAACAGGAACCATTGTTGGAATTGTAAATACTGGTGGTGGAGCAGTTTCTAAAGCTATAATACGCGTATTATGATTTACTAAAGTTGAATTTATAGTAGTAATTGTAGTAATTATATTTGAAACCGTATTACCTACAGTTACAGCATATTCACTAGTAGTCATTGTAGTTACTGTATCACCAAACTGGTTAACATATCTAAATGCTGGTGCAATAGGAACAACCGGATCTCCTCCAGAAGGAGTTGGAACTACAGGAACAGTTGGGGTAACCACTGTATTACAAGGGTCACAACTATTTAAACAACCTGAACATTCTTGAACATAACAAATCTTGTTAATAACAAGTTGAATAAATTCTTTAAATGTCTCTGGCTTGCATGCACCACCTGCGAAACATTTTAAATCATACTCCTTCATGTCAAAAGTATCCATGATTATGCATAATTCAGTTGCTAATTTATATACAACTTCAGTAATAGAATCTCCTTTACATAGACTAATACAAGGAATATCTGGCCCCTGCCAAACTACACAATTTGATGATGTATTAGAACATCCTGATTTATCTATATTTAATGGTTTCATTATGTTGTAAATTTATTATTAATATACGGATTTTATATAACATTTGCAAAAATTATAATTTTAAGGAATAGGTAAACACTCATTACCACTACAGAATACACCACTTGGTATATTAATAGTAGATTGTACTCCTGATGGTGTAAGTAAAATAGGTACTGTTTTAGCACAAACTCTACCTGTACCAACTATTACTGAAAGTTGAATTACATTACTACAATTTACATAAGCAAAAGTACCTGTACCATTAGTAATGTTAATGTTATAACAAGTACAGTCATCATTTACATTTGCACAAGATTGGTTACTTATACATGGTCCATTATCTACAAAAGTAGCATTTGTAACAGTTGGAGGAGCAATTGCACAGAAACTATAAGTTCCCGGTAAACTTCTTAATTGAATAGGTGAACCATCACAATTAATATAATCAACTTGGGCATTTTGACCTACATCAGCAGTTACTGTATAACAATTACAAGCAGGTACTCCACAATCTTCTGATCCACACTCTACTACGGTTCCAATATTTATAGGATTAGTAAGAGATGTAGGAGTAGTAATTGCACAGATATTTCCAGAACTTGTCATTACTTCACTAACATATTCACAACAGCAGTTATAATATGAAACTGTAGTTGGAGAAACTGTTAATCTTACAGGATAACATAAGCAATCATAGATTACAGGAGCTTCTATTTCTGCAGAAACTAAAACAGGATCTCCACAATCTAAGCTAAAAATAGTACTGTATATAACAGGAGATACACAAGTAGGAACTAAAGCAAATATAACATCGATTAAACAAGGAGCTTTACAATCACATAATGTAGATTTACATAAGCTTGGGTCTCCCATAAGCATATAATCTAACTCTGATTTTTGAATATCCCAAGTATCAACATCTTGATCACAACATACAGTAATACCATATCTTTTAATCAACATCTCATTATATACTTGTAATGCAAAATTACAGTTAACGCGTTGTAAGTATTCTAAAGTTACACAAGAGTTTGGACTGTTATAACCAGGTTTTACTTTTCTTAGGTTAAGTTCTAAAGGAACTGGTACCGGAACAGGAGGTAAACACTCCAAGCAAGTATCAAATTCTGTAACTTCACCTTCAAAATTAATACTTCCTACACAAGAAGCAGCTTCAGATACTGTCCAGCAAATATTACCACAACCTTTAATTTTGATAACTTTTCCTACATAATCTTTTAAATCTGTACATAAAATCATATCAGGTACAGCATTTTGACAATCTTCTAAAAGATAACAAGTAGCCATACAAGATTCACAACAATCATAAATGATTTGAGAAAAAGTTCCTGTAAAAGAAGGGGCTGTTTGAGCAGGAGCTTGAGCAACCGTACCGCAAGCTGTAACTACAGTTGGTCCTGGTATTGTATAAGTTATCTCATATACTCCTCCAATATACTGTGTTAAATCTGTACTAGTAATAATTGGGTCTAAACCTGTTCCTTCACAAAAAGTAATTTCCCAAGCAAAACATGGAACTTGAGGAACTGTTACTATTTGAGTACAAGTTAAACCATCACATGTATTTAAAGCATAACCATCCGGACAAGTGTATCCAGATGTTTCACCTGTTTGCCAGTTAAGACCTATTTGATCACCAGAACTAAATACAATATAAGGATCAATATCTCCAGGATTGGCTACAGCTAATAATTGAGATAAAGTTGCATCATAAATCTCAAAAGCAAATATGGCACTACTTCCTGCGTTTTTTACTTCTCCTGTAATAGTATGAATACCTGCCTGCAGAGTTAATGGAAATATTTGCATACTTCTAAAAGCCCATCCTGATGTATCTTGTTGCAACATGATAACCCCATCAACTAATATTCTAGCAAAATCATCTACGGCATATGCAATGTAATAAGTTTTAGTTTCAGTAAGAGTAACACAATAACTAAAACCAATCCATTCATCTATAGGATCATAATTAAATGAATTTGTCCAAACTCCAGCAATAGCCATTCTAAAGTTTAAAGGAGAACCGGGGCCACCCCAAATACTATTAGAAAGAGTATTTGTTACAATTAAAGGTACCAAGTTATTATCTGTATATTTACTACAAGATAATAAAGGATTAACCACACATGGTCCAGCATTAGATAATATGGGCCATGGTTTATTAGTGATATCTTCAAAAAATTGTGCAGGCTCGATAGAAAACTGACCTGTAAAAAATAGTGCTTGAGCTACTACATAAGTAGTAGGATTTACAATTGGCGGCACTGTTAATATACCTTCACATAAGCCTTCATCGTTTATAACATATCCATCAGGACATCCACAAACAACAGGTGTACATTCACAAGCAATAGGACAATCTACAATAACAGGATTTAATCCTTGAGGTATAATCAAACTACCTACAACTGAATAGCAAGCACCATTTTGACCAAAGAATGTAATACTTGTCCCTACATAAATATATAAATTTTGAGTAGTATAAAGTGTTGGTAATCCGGATCCTTCACAAGGAGTTAAAATATAAGCTAAAAAGGGAATAGTACATTGACAAACAGGATTGCCGGCAATAGGTAAAAGTGAAGGATTTTTTTCACAATCTAAACATGTATTTTCTGTTTGTTCTACAGAAAAACAAACACCCGGATATCCTATAATAGAAACATGTTGACCAATATAAGGTATTAAACCTGGTGATACAACGGGTTGTGTGGACAACACGGTAGTATTACCAGTAGTACAAGATGTTAAAATCAAACATGCCATAATCTATTATTTTATTTTGAATTAGGTGCTTTAAATACTCTTACTTGATTTGTTCCTGGTTGAGTAATAGCTCCTTTTAAAGAAGCTTCATAATTTGTTAAGCAAGCTGCACATACAGAAGCTCCATTTGAGGCTACTCTTTTTTGACAAGAGCAACCTAGTGTTGATTTACAATTTAAACAAGTCATTTTATTATTGGTTTATTGGTTTAACATGTTTTGCAACCTGTACTACAGGTCATTTTATCTAATAGAGAAACAGCATATTTGTAAAGCTCCATACCTCTTTTAGGGTCATGACAATCTTCTACATATGCTTTGGCCGCTTTGATATATTGTTCAATAAGTCTTATTTGATTAAGTTTGTCTTTCTTACTAGCTGGCGGATCACAAGCACCTAATTGTAAATCACAATAGATAGCTTTGATTTTATTAAGTGCACATGTTACGCGTAAGTGATTATATTCTACATACACGTAATCTTTAGGTTCTACACTATGCTTAACAATATAGATTCCATCAGGAACATCATAAAACTGAGTGCCGCACTCATAAGATTGAATCTCTAAATCACAAGCGGTCATGTTTGCATTGAAACCTGGCTCAATTTGAGGAGTAGCAAAATTAACAGGGTGACTAAATCCTGGAACTGTTATTTGTAAAAGTGGACACGTAATAGGTATACCTGTTGCATATACACTTGTATCTACTACTCTGAAGATACATTTATTCATTGTATCTGGAATTTCCAGACTTAATACATGTTTTGACATAATACAAAGATATAAAAAAAGGAGGAGTTTTTGTCTCCTCCTTTTTATTTTTTATTAGGTTAATAATTAAGCATTTGGCTCAGGTGTACATTGTACACAAGCATGTGTTTCAAAAGGAACACAATCCATACAAGTACTTAACCATGAAGTTAAGAAAGCATCTAAAGCAGCATTACCTGCAGATGGTGCAACAACTTCTAACATGTAACGGTCATTGTCAAACATTCCTGTTGGATTGTTGAAACGAGGTACACTATGTAAGATATAGTATCTTGTATATAATGCATTTCTTGGAATTGCAGTACTGATGTCATAACCTTGAGTAATTTCACGGATACGTAAATCAGAGTGGAAGAAGTTTTGTAAGTAAGACTCAGATAAGATAAAGTCTTTTAAAACTGTATCTCCAAAGCCCATACCTTGTAAACCTAAACAGTCATTGTATACACATAATCCTTCAAATACACATGGATCACCATTATAATCTACTAAAGATGCATAAATCTTAACTGGTTCTCTTTCGAAGAAATCAGTGATTTGGAAAGTACAATCTCCAAATGTAGTTCCTACATAAGCTCCAAATAAACGCATACCTGCAGTTAAACCTGAATATGGTCCTGCTGGAGATACATAAGCATCCCACCATTGAGCTGGTAATACAGCAGCTCCTGAAATAGGATCTACAGTAGTTCCTGGTGCATATAACGGTGCTCCTGTTGTATCAAATACAACTGGTAATACAAATGGATTTAAATAGTTATTAATGATTAAAGCTTTTGCCCATTCAATGTACACTAATGTAGGGTCAACTGCATCAGGTACAGGACCAGAACAACAACCTGTGTAAGCAGATAATGTTTGGTAAGCATTGTGATTTAAAGCACGTAATGCTGGTGAACCTTTAACATCAATTCTTAAGTAGTAAGTTTCACCACATAAGAACTCATATGGACAGTTAGCCTGAACTGTACCACCTTGGAAACCTGTAACAGGTAAACCTGGTACTACTGTTTCAGGAGTTACACCTATAGAAGTAACAGCTTGTTGAGGTACACAGTCATCAACGCGATATGCAGCTTGTACATATTTAGGATTAATTACTTTTGATTTGTTAGTTTCTTTGTATCCTCCATGGAAAGGTCCAATTTTGTCATTACTTTGTAATGCAGAACTAGCCAAGATTAAAGGACAACATGTTACAGGAACTACAGTTCCAACACACTGGAAAGTTTTTGGATCAAAGAATCCAAAGTAACCGGGAGTTAAAGTTGATAAAGTAGCTGTAGTAGTTGCTGCAGTGGTGATCATACCACCAGTTGAAGCAGGGTTTAAAGCTGTGATTGGAGCTCCTGTTGAAAGAGCTGTTCTTGTAGCACCAGTTCCTAAGAATCTTTTGCTGAACGCGTGATTAAAATAAGCCATTTTGTTTTTGTTTTTGTTGTTTATAAATAAAAGTTAATACTAATATATGTTATTCTTTATTAATTTCCAAATTTATTTTAAGAAAAGTAATTTATATTTTATTGAGTTAAGTGTAGACTTGATAGTATCTAAGTCATTTACTATCTCAGTATAAGGCATTTTAGCTTGTAAATCTGTAATAGTTTTAGCTATTTCTCTCATATAAGTTAAAGCTTCTCCTACGGAGTTAATTGACTTTGGAGCCATATCTTCGTAAGATAATAGTTTTTCTGAAGCTCCTTGGAACTGTTCAGCTAATGCATCAGCATGGTCAGGTAAAGCATCATATAATTCATTAAGAGCTTTATGGCCTGCATATGATCCAACACCTGTAATCTTTAAATGCATCTTGTGCATAGATACGGCAGCATTCATTAATTCAGATACACAACTAGCAACACTAGTTTCTAGGGTATCTGATTTTTTTTCTGCTCCTGGTCTTTTTACAAATTCTGCCATAATTAGTTATTTTGTTCTGTTCTTTGTGCCGCGATAGATACCTGAGTCATTGACTCAATATCTCCAGCTATGATTTTTACAGTCTCATCAATAAATACTTCAACTAAATCATCTTTAAATTCTGAAAGTATATCTACTGCAGGAACAATTCCTGTATAAGGATCAGTAACTCCAGCAATTTGAATATGTCTTGGTTGTCTATAATACATCAAGGTTGCATTAGCTATGCTAAATTCTCCATTAGTATAGATTTGAATTTGATTATTAAAGATTGTTGCAAAAGTTTCACCCCAATCATAATTAGGATTTTTATTCTTGTCTCTTAAAA
>Ga0075163_10005059_pt1 | contig 17630 bp, 13 predicted proteins | sample JI1023141ADNA_FD_71478 | JGI IMG/M metagenome (GOLD analysis project Ga0075163, IMG submission 71478) | Wastewater effluent complex algal communities from Wisconsin, to seasonally profile nutrient transformation and Carbon sequestration -... | ecosystem: Engineered > WWTP > Effluent > Algae...
TCGCAGTTCGGCGGCCTGGTCGTGGCGATCCGCCGTTGGAGGAACGAGGTCGACCTGGAGAAGGAGCCGGTCCACGGCCTCCTCGACCTGTACCAGCGCAGCAAGGCGGCCGTCGAGAGCGACCCCGAGTTCGCCCGCGAGGCGCGCGAGGCCTACCAGGAACTCGAGAGCGGTCGCGAGGGCGAGGTGCGTGCGCTGTGGCGTTGGATCACCGAAGTCTCGATGAAGGGCTTCGAGAAGACGTACCAGCGCCTCGGCATCCACCACGACTTCGTGCGCGGCGAGGCTTTCTACGAGCCGATGTTGGAGCCGACGGTGCAGCGCATCGAGAAGGCCGGCATCACCGAGGTGTCGCAAGGCGCCCTGATCGTGCGCCTCGAGACGGTCGACAAGGGCCTGGCCGAGGCGCCGTGCCTCCTGCGGCAGACGAACGGCACGACGCTGTACGCCACGCGCGACCTGGCGGCCATCTTCCAGCGCTACGACGAGTTCCGGTTCGAGCGCTGCCTGTACGTCGTCGGCGCCGAGCAGAAGCTGCACTTCCGCCAGCTCAAGGCCGTGCTGGCGCGCATGCAACTCCCCTACGAGTCGCGCATCGAGCACGTCTACTTCGGGCTGTTGCTGGGTCCGGGCCGCGTCAAGCTCGCCAGCCGCACCAAGGGCGCCGTGCTGGTCCTCGACGACCTGATCGACGAGGTGGTCGAGGAGGCCGAGCGCGTCCTGATCGAGAAGAACCCCAACCACCCCGATCCCAAGAAGGTCGCGGAGCAGGTCGGCATCGGCGCGATCATCTTCAACGACCTGAAGCGCGAGCGCATCCGCGACGTCGTCTTCGACAAGGCCGAGATCCTGTCGTTCGAGGGCGAGACCGGTCCGTACGTCCAGTACACGCACGCGCGTCTGGCCTCGATCCTGCGGAAGGCGGAAGCGACCGGCGAGGGCGGCGCGCCGCCGGACTACCGCGGCCTCGAAGAGGCAGGTCCGTTGCTCGTGACCCTCGGTCGATTCCCCGACGTCGTGCGCTCCGCGGCCGAGCACGCCGAGCCGTCGGAGATCGCGACCTATCTCTTGGGTCTTGGTCGCGACGTCAATGCGTGGTATGTCCACCACCGAGTCTTGGGGCAGGAAGCCGGGGTGACGGCTGCCCGTCTCGCCCTGGTCCGCGCTTCCAAGACGGTGATCGCCAACGGTTTGCGCCTGCTCGGCCCGGCGGCCCCCGACGAGATGTGAGCGGGCACTCAAGCCAAACGACGGTCCGTCCGATCCTTATCGACTGCCTGCTCCCTCGCCGCTGGACGGAAAGCCTTTCCGTCCGACCGGGGTCTCGGGCGTCCCCGGAGGAGTCTTGATCCAGAGCTACATCCGCGACGTGCCCGACTTCCCCAAGAAGGGCATCCTCTTCAAGGACATCACGCCGCTGCTCTCCAGCCCGGCGGGCTTGAAGGAAGTCATCGCGAACCTGTCGAAGCTGGTCGATCCCAAGTCCTTCGATCTCGTGTGCGGCATCGAATCGCGCGGCTTCATCTTCGGCACGGCGATCGCGCACCACCTCGGCAAGGGGTTCATCCCGATCCGCAAGCCGGGCAAGCTCCCGTGGAAGACCGCGTCGGAGAGCTACGAACTGGAGTACGGCACGGATCGGATCGAGATCCACCTCGACGCCTGCAAGCCGGGCCAGGGGATCCTCATGGTCGACGACCTGCTCGCCACGGGCGGGACCATGGAAGCGGCGTTGAAGCTCGTGCGCCGCATCGGCGGCAAGCCCGTGGCGTGTGCGTTCGTGATCGAACTCGGGTTCCTCGAGGGTCGCAAACGCTTGGGTGACGTGCCCGTCCACGCCCTGATGAAGGTCTGAAGTTCCAAGAACGTCGGGACTACGACCGACGCACGGAGTACACCGCACTCATGAGTCCGCGCAAGCAGCCTGCCCACAAGCACGAGCCCAAGAACGAGCACAAGCACGAGGGCAAGCGCACCACGCGTTCCCCCAAGGCGAAGTCCAAGAGCTCCGGCCCCAAGGCGACCACCGGTCCCAAGTCCACCGCCTCGAAGGCGCCCGCCAAGCGCGAGACGCCGGTCGAACCGCCGGCGCCCCTCGCGTCGGCGCCCCAAGCCGCCCACGCCGTGCCCGCGCCGGCTCCGTCGTCGCACCGCGAGCGCATGACGCTGCCCAAGATCCACGCGCCCGAGTACGACGGCCTCCCCACCGAGGAAATCTGGGAGCTCTACCGCAAGGCGCGCAAGGGTGGCCCCAAGCGCGGCGACGAAGTCGAGCGCCTGCGCAACGTGCTGATGGAGCGCCACTATCCGCTGGTGCGCTACATCGCCGAACGACTGCTGCAGACGCTGCCCAAGTCGATCGAGCTCGACGACCTCGTCAGCGCCGGCTTGTTCGGCCTCATGGACGCGATCCGTGGCTTCGACCCGGACCGCAACATCAAGTTCAAGACGTACTGCACCACTCGCATCCGGGGATCGATCCTCGATCAGCTGCGCTCGCAGGACTGGGTGCCGCGCCTCGTGCGGCTGAAGGCCGGCCGCATCGAGAAAGCTCTGCAGAAGCTGACCGGCGAGTACGGTCGCGAGCCCACGCACGCCGAACTCGCCTCGGCGCTCAAGATGGAGCACAGCGAACTCGCGATGGAGATCTCGAGCGCCAGCGCGAAGACCATGTTCTCGCTCAGCGAGAAGTGGGAAGACCGCGACGACGACAGCTCGATCGAGAAGGTCGACGTGCTCGAGGACCGCAAGGCCACCGACCCGATCGGCGAGCTCCACCGCCGCGACATGATGCTGTTCCTGACGAAGTCGCTCACGCACAAGGAGCGCTTCATCATCGAGCAGTACTACCAGGTCGGTCACACGATGCGCGAGATCGGCGAGATGCTGGCGCTGACCGAGAGCCGCGTGTGCCAGATCCACTCCAACGTCATGGGGCGCTTGAAGGGTCTGCTGGGCCAGAAGTCCGGCACGCTGTTGATGTAGACGTCCCCCGCGACGCTCCGGCGACGATCCGGAGCACCCGCGAACACCGCGCGGCCCTCCGTCCACGGGACGCAGGGCCGCGTTCGTTATCATCCGCGACGTGGATCCCATCGAGCGAATGCGCGTCGTCGTGCGCGACGGAGCGACGGTCGGCGAACGCTCGGACGCGTTGGCCGTCGAGGAGCCGCTCGAGATCCGCGTGCGCGGCGTGGGCGAGCCCGCGATCTCGTTCGTGACGACCATGCGCACGCCGGGCGCCGACGACGACCTCGTCGTGGGGCTGCTGGTCGCCGAGGGCGTGCTCACGGCGCGCGCGGACCTCGTCGCGCTCGAGGGCCTGGCCGATCCACGCGTCGACGCCGTGCTGCGCGAGAACGTGCGCGTCGTGACGCTCTCGCCCGCGGCCCTCGACCGCGCGCGCGCCGCGACGCGTGGAACGGTGATGGGATCGGCGTGCGGCGTGTGCGGTCGCACGTCGGTGGAGGACGTCCTGCGCGGACACCGACGCGACGCGAAGACGTCCGACGGACGCGCGAACGTCACGATCGCGAGCGACGTCCTGTTCGGCCTGCCCGATCGGCTCCGTGCCGCGCAATCCGTGTTCGCGAGCACCGGTGGACTGCACGCGGCGGCTCTCTTCGACACGCAGGGCACGCTCGCCGACGTGCGCGAGGACGTGGGCCGACACAACGCCACAGACAAGGTCCTCGGCGCGCGATGGCGGTCCGGTGGCTACCCGATTCCCGACGGAGTGCTGGTCGTGTCCGGCCGCGCGGGTTTCGAGATCGTGCAGAAGGCCGTCGTGGCCGGAGTGCCGATCGTCGCGTCGGTGTCGGCGCCGTCGAGCTTGGCCGTCGAACTGGCCGAGTCGGCCGGCGTGACGCTGATCGGATTCCTGCGCGAACGCCGCTGCAACGTCTACGCGCACTCGCGACGGGTCGTCTGATCGCGTTGTCTGAGGGCGGCGTCTGACGGCGGCATCTGATGACTTCGTCTGAGGGCGTCGCCTGACGGCGTCGTCCGACGATTGCGACGACCGCTGCGCCTGACGTCGTGGCGTGACGCGAAGCCCGGAACCGCGGACCGCGGCCCCGTCAGGGACCGACGACGAACCGCAATCCGTTCGTGAGGCCCGGCCCCAACGGATTCTGCGAATCGCGGTACCAGAACTGCGCCGAGAGCTCGGTTCCAACCCACACGCCCTGCAACCCGCTCGCGAGCGCCGCGCCGAAGTTCGACGTGAACACCCCGCTGCAGTCCGGCACTCCCGTGCCGGGGCCCGAGTTCACCGGGCCACCGCGTCGCACGGCTCCGCCGATGCACAGCGTGCCGCCTTGGAACGGCACGGCCGCGGAGGCGAAGCCGTAGATCAACATGCCCGGACGGTCCGTGATGATGTTCGTCGCGCGGATCGTGAACGGCGTCGACCCCGTGAGACTCGGCGCGCCCACGCTCTCGATCTGCGGCACGCAACCGAGGGAGCTCGTCACGGCCGTGCAGAAGCTCTCCGATTGCACCGTGTAGCGCATCACCGACACGCGCTGCGCGTGCGCTCCGTCGCGGAACGCGACCCACGGCGTGTCTTGCGCGTCCAACACCATCGTCATGTAGTCGGCCGCGCCCGGCGTGAACGAACCGTCGCCCACGAGTTGCCACGCGCCGTTGTCGAAACGCCGCACGCTCGCGCGACGTCCGTTCGCGTTCATCTGGTACGCGACGTAGGGTCGGTTCGCCGAATCGAACTGGAGCGACAACCACTGACGCCAATCCTCGGTGTCGACCGTCGGCTGATCCACGCCGGTCGCCGATCCACCGATCGTGTTCCACGACGTGCCGTCGTACCGCATCACGACGACCGAGTTGTGGTAGCGGTAGTACGCGATCCACGGCAGCCCCACGCGGTCGATCGTGAGCACCAGGTTCGCGGCGCCGTGCGGCGAGAAACCGGGCGTTCCAACGGGCATCCACGTGCCGGAATTGGCGTCGAATCGCACCACCGTCGCGCGGCCCACGCTGTTGGTCGCGTCGAGGAACGCACCGTCGGCGTAGGCCGCGTAGAGAGTTCCGTCCGGTGCGCGCGTGATGCTCTGGAACGACGCGCCGAGCTGCGAGAAGCCCGCCGTGCCGATCGGCACCCAGGTGCCCGAACTCGAGTCGAAGTGCTGCGCCGTCGCGCGGTTGCCCAACGCTCCGTCGGCGTAGACGATGCAGGGGTCGCCGCCGGTGGAGCACACGAGGCTCACGTAGTGCGCTTCGCCCGTGCCGATTCCCGGCGCGCCGACGCTCGTCCATGCGTTGCTCGACGAATCGAAGCGTCGCACGTTGGCCTTGCTGTTCACGCCGTAGTCGCGCGTCGCGACGACCACGCGCCCCGCGGCGTCGAACGCCAAGTTGCAGTAGTACGCGGTTCCGACGCTCGCGCCACCCTTGACGCCCACGAGCTCCCACGCGTCACCCGTGTTCTTCATCACGGTCGCGCGCGCGGACGTCTGACTCAGGTCCTGGAAGGCCACGTGCATCACGCCCGCGGGATCCGCGGCGATGCGCGTGCAGAGCGACGAACCGTCGCTGAACCCCGGAGGACCGACGAACTCCCACGCGGAGTGGGTCTGGGAGAAAGCGGGAACGGACGTGAGGACGACGAGGGAGATCGTGGTGCGCCACATGGTGCGGCGCATCCTGCCGATCGCGTCAGGGTGAAGGAAGTACCGAGATGGAGCAGTGCACGGCTCCGTCGCGGCGCATGCTTTCGGCGCTCGCGATCGGAACGACGCGCACGCCGGGACCCAAAGCGTCCTGGAACGCACGTTGCGCCGCCGCGTCGAAGTCGGCGAACAAGCCGCCGTATGCGGGCATGTAGTAGGCGCCCTTCACCTGCACGCCGTTGATCGTCGTCAGGCTGCGCGACCCTTCGCTGGTGCTCGGCACACCCACAATCCGAATTCCTTCTCGCGCCAGAGCCTGGGCGACACCGATGCGCTCCATTTCACGACGACGAAAGGACTTGAGATAGGAGGCCGAGTGCGCATCGATCTTCAGGTTGTCGATATCGGCGCTCGTCGCGCGCTCCGCGAAGAGCACGTCCATCGCCAACAGGATGCGCTGCAGGTTGCGCTCGCCCGAATCGCCGGGCCCCGCCGCGAACGGCTCCGCGAACGACTCGGGATAGGTCCCCATGGCGATCTCGCGCGGCCCGATCAGGGCATCGAGCCCGCGCAGGACCTTGTCCCAGTCCCCCGCGTCCATGTCCGCCAGGATCGCGGCGCGGTCGTCGCCCTTCAGGAGCCCGGCGCGTTCGAGCGCGGGCACGGCGCAGCGCAGGACCAGACGATGGGCCGCCGACACGTCGTTCATGAACGCGACGAGCCCGTCCGGGGTCGAACGCAACGTCATCTCGTAGTCGACGTGGAACGAGGTGGCGGGCAAGACGATGCAGCGCTCGACGCCGAACTCGACGCGCAACGCCTCGCGCACCTGGTCGCTGGTCAGACCCAGCGCCATGTTCCGGAAGACCTCGCCTTCCCCCACGATCAACTGCGACTTGCCGCGCTTGGGGTCGAAGACCGCCAGCATGTTGCCGCCCTGGAACAGGAGCGGCGATTGCGCGACGACCCGACCGGTGGCGGCGAACGCCTCGCCCGCGACCGTGTCGCCCGGGACGAACGCCGTCGCCGTCTCGCCACGGCTCGCGTACCGCGGCAGCAACAGCACGACCTTGCGTCCGGCGCCGGTGCCCACGAACCCGGGCTTGCCGTTGTCCTGCGCCCATTGGCTGACCGGGAGCGCCTGCGGCACCAACGTGAGGGTCGTGCCCGGCGCGAACGTCCAGCCCTTGGCCAACGCCTGGAAGCCGGCCACGTGCGTGTCCTGGATCGCGGCGATCACCTTCACGCCGGGAACCTGCGTCAGGATCGAGCGCGGCATGTCGACCGTGCCGCCGTCGCCCTCGCTCGTGTAGTAGTGATCGTTGCCGATCTGGATGCGCAGGCATTCGACGTCGTACTCGCCGCTCTCGGTCGCGACCTCGAAGCCGGGGAGCGTCGCGCGGAAGCGGAACGGGTACTTCGAGAGCAGCGAGACGACCTCGTCGGAGGTGCGTCCGGACGCGAGTTGCTCGGCGATCCCGCGCACGACGGACGGCGCCGCGCCCGCGTCGAAGTAGCTCAACCAGTCGACCGGCAATCCCACGCGACGCAGCACGTCGAGGCGGTCGGCGGACACGAACGAGCCCGAACCCAGGCGTTCGATCACGCGTGTCAGAGTCGCGAGCAGTCCGTCCTTGGCCAGCCGCTGCGCGACGAACGTCGCCGTCTCGGCCAGCGCGGCGTCCGCGTTCGCGTCCGGCAACGCGAGCGGCCATTCCTCGTTCGTGCCGGTGACGATCGGCGCGCGAAATCCACGCGACGCGACCGGTCCCTCCACCCACGCGGCACGTCGCGCGTCGACCGCGGGATCCGACGTGGGACGCACGATCGTCACGTCGCCGGGCGAGGCCCACGCGACGGACGAGAATCCGATCGAGACGACGCACGCGCGCGCGAACACGCCGCGCAGCCGTCGCAGGCCACGAACACGACTCATGCGGCACCTCCACGCGCACCGCGCCGCGAAAGCAGGTACAGCGCGCCCAGCACGACCGCGACGATGCCGGTGATGACGAGACCCCGCATCGAGGGCTTGGACCCCGGCGGTTCCACGGGCTCGGACTTCGGCGCGGTCGCGGGCGGCGGAACCGGCGACTGGGGCTTGGGGTCGGGCACGACGACGCGGTAGCGCGATTCGAAGGACGACCGCACGATCCGGTCACTGACGCGCCGCAGGTACTCGTCGGGGTACGCGAGCTCCACGACGGTCACGGGACCGACCGGCTGCGCCTTGACGTTCGAAAGCACCTCGTCCTCGATCGAAATCGTGCGCTGCGGCGGCGTGGGCGGTGCCGCGGCGGTGTTCGATGGTGCTTGAGGCGGCGTCGGGGTCGCCAGGATCGTCGTCAAGAGGAGTGCGGGGAACATCGGTGGCGAGTTTCGCTCGCGGAGCGCGGCTCGTCTCCAGAAAACCGACCGTTCGACGCGACCCGGCGACGGGCCGTGGCCGTCGCGAGGCAGTACGCTGTCCGCCTCGGGACTCCGTGCATGACCTACCGCATCCATCGCCACGGCACGATCGATTCGACGTCGGAGCGCGCGTTCGCGGCGATCGCCGACGGCAGCGCGCGCGACGGCGACGTGCACGTGGCCGAGGCGCAGACGCGCGGACGCGGACGCCTGGGCCGCAGCTGGCACAGTGCGCCGGGCGAGGGCCTCTACGCCAGCGTCGTGCTGCTGCCCGAGCGTCCGCTGCCTCCCGCGGCGCTGACGATCGCCGTGGGACTGGCCGTGCACGACGCGATGACGCGACTCGGCGTCGCCGACGCGCGCCTCAAATGGCCCAACGACGTCGTCGTGCCCTCGCGCGGCGACGCGACGACGCCCGCCAAGTTGTCGGGGATCCTGGTCGAGACGCGCGGACTCTCACTCGAACGGCCGCACTACGTGGTGGGCGTCGGCGTCAACGTGGCCCAGCGCTCGTTCCCGCCGGAGTTGCTCGCCGAGCGGCCCGTGACGAGCCTCGCGTCGTGCGGTGTGACGACCTCCGTCGAGGACGTGCTCGCAGCGATCCTGGAGGCGTTGCCCACGCGGATCGCGGACGTCGAACGATCGCCGCGCGCGTTGGCGCGCGACTACGCAGTCGCGACCGGTTGCGTCGAGGGTGCGCGTGTCGAGGTCGACGTGGGCGACGAGTGCCTCGTCGGATCGATCCGTTCGTTCGACCTCGAGCGCGGCATCGTCGTCGCGACGGACGACGGCGTCGTGCGCGCGGTGCCGCTCGAGATCGTGCGCGCCTTGCGGCCCGCGCTCGCGCGGTGTTGAGTGCGGTTGCGGAGAAAAACCCCTCCGGTGGGCCGCGACCGTATACTCCGCGCCCCACTTCCTCGAGGAATCACGAACCATGGCTCGACCCGACGGACGCAACCCCGGTGACATGCGTCCCATTTCGTTTCAGCGCGGCTTCACGAACCGCGCGCCCGGATCGGTCCTGGCGAGTTTCGGCAACACCAAGGTGCTCGTCACCGCGATGGCGACCGACGGCGTGCCGACGTTCCTGCAGAAGAGCGGCAAGGGCTGGTTGACGGCCGAGTACTCGATGCTGCCGTCGTCGACCGAGACCCGGAAGTCGCGCGACCGCGTCGGTTCCGTCGACGGTCGTTCGGTCGAGATCCAGCGCCTGATCTCGCGCTCGCTGCGCGGCGTCATGGACCTGACGCAGATGACGGAGCGCACGATCTGGATCGACTGCGACGTGATCCAAGCCGACGGCGGCACGCGCACGTGCGCGATCAGCGGCGCGTACGTGGCCCTCCACGACCTGTTGATGCACATGGACGGCCGACGCGTGCTGCGCGGTTGGCCCCTCAAGAGCCCGATCGCGGCCGTTTCGGTGGGCGTCGTCGGCGGCGTGCCGATGTGCGACCTGAACTACGCCGAGGACAGCAAGGCCGAGACCGACATGAACCTCGTCATGACCGGCGAAGGCAAGTTCATCGAGGTGCAAGGATCGGCCGAAGGCGCGCCGTTCGACCATCGCGAGTTGCAAGCGATGATCGAGATGGGCTCCGCCGCGATCCGACGCATCTTCGAGGTGCAGAAGTCCGCGCTCGCCCCATCCGCGGTTTGACGTGAGCCCGACGTACGGAGTCAGCGGTACGTCGGGCTCGCGTCAACTCGCGGGCGGGGTTTCCGGGCGGATCGCGAGGATCGAGCACGGAGCTTCCGCGACGACGCGCTCGGCCGTGCTGCCCACGATCAAGTCGTGGAGGCTCGACCGGCCTCGGGTGCCCAGCACCACGAGCGGCGAGGCCAGGTTGCGCACGTAGTCGGCGATCGCCTGACCGTGATCGGGCGCCTCGACGATGCTGTACTCGGGCACGAGGTAGCCCATCTCGCTCTTCATCGACTCGGCGAAGTCGCGCAAACGCACCGGCAACGCCTGGCGATAGCGCTCCTCGACGCCCGGGACGTCCGGCGTGCCGCGGCGCAATCGCGTCCACGGCATCTCGAACACGTGGAGCACGTGGAGGAACGCGTCGTCCTGCAGCGCGACGCGCACGCCCTGCGCCAACGCTTCACGGGACGTGTCGGAGAAGTCCACGCACACGACCACGTTCTTGAAGCCGGCCGGCTGGTCCTCGCGCACGATCAGCACCTTCGTCGGAGCACGGCGCACGCAGCCGTTCGAGATCGAACCGGCGCGAGCTCGCGCGCTCTTGCCTTCGTGCGAACCGAGCACCAACAGGTCCGCGCGATGATGCGCGACACGCCGCAGCACGGCCGCGAGAGGCGGGTCGATGTCGATCGCGAACGGGATGCTCTCGGCGCCCTCGACCTGGCACGAGAATTCGTTCCACTCGCGTTTGAGCTCGTCCACCAATCGGTCCGAGACGCCCCGCTCCGTGTCGGGCAAGGCCATCTCGAATTCCTGCGCCAACACCGGATCGAGCGCGTGGACGACCTGCAGTCGCGCGCGATTCCACGACGCGATGCGCATGGCCTGACGCAGAGCGCTGCGCGAAGCCGGGGTGAAATCGATGCCGACGACCATCGAGCGAATGCGATCCATGGAAATCCTCCGGACCGAGACGAGTGACGTGGCTCGCCGTCATTCTAGGCTCGACGCGCGACCGATCTCACCCCGGAATCACCGTCCCTGGAAACAGCCGGCACGGACGCCGACTCGCACCTCTCGCGAGCGACAGCGTGCGGTATCCTCGCCGCGTGAAGATCCTCCTCTCGACCGGCAATCCGAAGAAGCTGCGCGAGCTGCGCGCGCAACTGCAGGGGCTCGATATCACGTGGACGACTCCCGCGGAGGTGGGCGGACTGCCCGACGTCGACGAGGACCAGCCCACGTTCCGCGGCAACGCGACGAAAAAGGCCGTCGCCGCCGCGCGTCACGCGGGTCTGTGGTCGCTCGCCGACGATTCGGGACTCGAGGTCGACGCGCTCGACGGCGCACCCGGCGTGCTCTCGGCTCGGTTCGCGGGACGGCACGGCGACGACGCGGCGAACAACGCGCGGTTGTTGGAGGTCCTGCGCGACGTCCCGGACGAGCGACGCGGTGCGCGGTTCGTGTGCGCGTTGGCCCTCGCGCGACCCGACGGTTCGTTGGCGCTCGAAGTCGAGGGCACCGTGCGCGGACGGATTCTGCACGCACCGCGCGGCACGCACGACTTCGGCTACGATCCGCTGTTCCTGTTCACGGAGCCGGGCTTCGCCGAGACCGGTCGCGGGTTCGCGGAGCTCGAGCCTCACGAGAAGGCCGCGGTCAGCCACCGCGGGCGCGCCTTGCGCGAACTGCGCGCGCGCTGGGCCGCGATCCTCGACGAGCGCTGACGGCCCGCGACACCGCCCCGACGAGCGGCTCGCGGAATTCTCTCCGGAAATCGCGCCACGCTCACGCCGCGGCGTCGCTCCTCGATCGTGGAGGTCACGTCCACGACCGACCCGCGACACGATCACGTGCCCAGGATCCCCGAACCGGTTCGACCACGGAGTCACGCCGCCGGGACCTCTCCTCCTCGGCGATCGAACGGCTCGGATGGACATCGTGGCCGTGGCCTCCGCGTGCCACCGAACGCGCCCCGCGCGCGCCGACGACTGCGTCGGCGACGCGCGCGCGTCGGCTCGTCGTTCACTCCGTGGCGTTCGACCGTCGTCGAATGCCAGACGCGGCGGAGTGAAGTCGGGTCCGAGCTCGATCGTCGAGCTCGGACCCGTCCCTTCACGTTTCGCTCGTCGCCCGCCTCCGAACGATCATTCGTCGGCGCGGTCGGACTCGAGTCGCACGGCCAACCGCGCGAGCGCGCGCGAGAGCAGCGTCCGCGTCGCCTGTTCGGAACGGTTCATCTCGCGCGCGACCTCGGCGTGCGACAGCCCTGCGATCCGCGCGAGCAAGATCACGCGCCGATGATCCTCGTCGAGCGAGGCGAACGCTCGTTCGAGCTCCGCGAGCTGCTCGCGACCCGACACGATGCGGCTGGGCGTCAGCAGCGATCCCATCACGTCGAGGACGGCCGCGTCGCCGTCCGCTTCGGGTGCGACCTCGCGTTCCGACGTGCGGCGATCGCGGTTCCAGAAGCGGGCGCGGTCGCGGATCTTGTTCTCCGCGCGTTTGAGGATCCACGCGCGCATCTGCGGCTCACCGCCTTCGAAGCGCGCGACGTCCTCGAGCGCCTCGCGCACCACCGACTGCGCGATGTCGGCGCTCTCTTCGCGCGCCCGCAACGAGCGCCCGAGCCGCAAACGCACGTAGGCTCGCAACGCGTCGACGTGCTCGAGCACCCGTCGGCGGCCTTCGTCCTCCACCGGACCGGCCGCGGGAGGCGCGCTCGGCACCGCGTCTTCCGGCGGGTTCGCGCCGGCTCCGGGCCGCGGACTCGGGGGGCGATCGCGCTCGTTCATCGTCAGAAGCCTATCCCGCCGACGCGCGGAAGATACCTTGGAGGTCGACGACGATGAGCGCCTCTTCGGACTTCGAGGACCTGCTGTCCGATTGCATCCGTCGCGTGGGCGAGGAGGGCCCCGAGGCCTTGGAGGCCGTGTGCGCCGAGCGACCGGACGCCGCCGCGCGCCTGCGCGAGCACGTGTCGCGTTTGATCTCGATCGGGTTGCTGCATCCGTCCGGCGACGCGCCGCTGCCCGCGCGCGTCGGCGAGTACGAGATCGTTTGCCGCCTCGGTCGCGGCGGGATGGGCGTCGTGTACCTGGCGCGAGATCCGCGCACCGGCTCGCGCGTCGCGCTGAAGACGGGGCCGGCTCCGATCGAGCGCGGCGAGCGCTCCACGGCCCGGTTCGAACGCGAGATGCGCGCGTTCGCCGGGTTGCGACACGAGAACCTGGTGCGCGTGCTCGACGTCGGCGCCGACGACGGTCGTCCCTTCTACGTGATGGAATACGTGCGCGGCGCGACGTTGAGCGAGATCCTCGACGCGCTGCGCGCCGAGCGTCGCACGCCGTCGACGATCGACGTCGCGTCGGTGCGCCGACTCGTGAGCGACGCCGCACGCCGGGCGAACGCCGGTTCGGAATCGCCGGATCGCGACGCCGAGATCGGTGCGGACTCGTTCGGGCGCACGTGGATCGAGTTCGCGTGCCGTGCCGTGTCCGACGTGGCGCACGCGTTGGCGCACGTGCACGCCGCGGGCATCGTCCACCGCGACGTGAAGCCCGGCAACGTGATCGTGCGCGTCGACGGACGAGCGTTGCTCTTCGATCTCGGGCTCGCGCACGTCGACAACGCTCCGGACATCACCGGCACGGGCGACTTCGCGGGCACGCCCCACTACGTGTCGCCCGAGGTCGCGCGCGGCGACGTGCGCGCGGCGGACGCGCGGTCGGACGTGTTCTCGTTGGGCGTGACGTTGTACGAGCTCGTCACGCTGCAGAAGCCCTTCGAAGGACCGAACGCGCAGCGCGTCTTGGCCGCGATCGCGGAACGAGAACCCCTCGCGCCGCGGCGTGTCGAGCCTTCGTTGCCGCGCGACCTGGAGACGATCTGCCTCACGGCACTCGAGAAGGACCCGAGCCGACGCTACGCGTCGATGGAGGAGTTCGCGGCCGACCTGGAGCGTTTCCTCTCGTTCCGCCCCGTGCGCGCGCGCGCGATCGGGAACGTACGACGCGCGATGCGCTTCGCGCGACGACGCCCCGCCGTCGCCGCGGCGTTGGCCTTGGCCGCGCTGGTGGTCGTGGGAGTCCCCAGTGGTTTGTACGTCGCGAACCGCGCGATCCGCGGAGAGCGAGACCGCGCGGAACGCGCAGCGCGCGAGGCCGAGCGTCAGGCACGGACCAGCGCCCGCGTGGCGGAGTTCCTCGTCGATCTGTTCCACGCGCCGGCGGGACGCGAGGCCGACGTGGGAGCGGCTGCGATGCTCGAACGCGGCGCGCGGCGCGCCGAGAGCGACTTCGACGACCAACCGCTCGTGCGCGCGGCGTTGCTCGAAGCGCTGGGCGTCGTGCACGCGAACGCGGGCGAACACGCCGAGGCGTTGCCGCTCTTCGACCGTGCCTTGGCGATCCGTCAACGCGCGCTGGGCGAGTCGCACGCCGACACCGCGCGCGTCTTGCGCGAACTGGGCGAACTGCAGGCCGCCCGTGGAGACGTGAAATCGGCGCGTGCGTTGCTCGAGCGCGCGTGGACGGCCCTGCGCGCGTCCGAGTTCGCGCCGGCGGGCGACGAAGCGCGAGTGCGACGCGCATTGGGCGACGCGTGGCTCGCCGCGGGCGACGCGCGAGCCGCGTTGCCACACCTCGACGCGGCGGTGAACGCGCAGCGCTCGCACGAGACGGGCACGTCGTCGACGTTGGCTCGCACCTTGGAGGTCGTCGGGCGCGCGCGCCTGTCCTTGGGTGACACGGTCGGCTCCCGCGCGGCCTTGAAGGAGGCGCTCGAACTCCTGCAGCGCGCGTTCGTGCCCGACCTCGCGGCGCGCGCGCGCGTCCTGTCGATGTTGGCCGACGCACTGGAGCGCGAAGGACGAGCGGCCGACGCGGCGCCGTACCGAGCGGAAGCCGAACTCCTCGGTGCGGGTCCGCGTCGTCGCGACGGCGCGGGGACGACACCCGCGCACGCCGCGAACACCATCGCGTGGTCGCTCGCCGACGGTCGCGATTGGCTGGCGTCGTTCGAGCCTCCGTGGCGTCGCGAGTGGCAGGACGCGTTCCAGAACGGGATCACGGCGCTGCAGTCGGGCGACCACGCCGTGGCGAACGCGTCGTTCCGTCGCTGCCTCGAGCTGCGACCGTTCGACGCGGTGTGTGCCTACAACTTGGCCTGTACCGCGACGCTGGTGGGAGACCTCGACGCGGGCGTCGAGTGGCTGCGCCGCGCGGCCGACATGGACGCCGGTCGTTCGCCCGCGCTGCTCGCGGTGATCGAGGCCGACGCGGACACGGCGCGACTGCGCGCCGATCCACGCGCGGTCGACGTGATCTCGCGCATGCGCGCGGACGCGGCGCGCGGCGACGACGGCGCGTGGACCTTCGTTCCCGAGGGAGTCGCGCCGCCGAAGGGACGGCCGGTCCTGGTCGTGTTGCGCGACGGGCCCGCGTCGAAGGACCGCGGCGACGAGCGCGACGAAGCGTGGAAGGAACTCGCGCGCGCGACGAGCGCGGTCCTCGTGCGTCCGGTCGCACGCTGGCGCACGTCGGCGGACGGCGACGCGCCCCGCGCATGGGTCGACGCGCTGCCCGACTTCGCCAAACGGCCGTGGGCGTACGAGGAACCGATCGTCGACGCGTTGCGCGACGCGAGCACACGCCACGGGATCGACCGCGATCGCGTGTTGCTCGTCGGCGTCGAGAGCGGCGCACTCGTGGCGTTCGACTTGGCCGTGCGCGCGCCGGGATTGTTCTCCGGCGTCCTGCTCGTGGACGGCCCCGTGCACGCGACGCTCTCGATCGAGAGCGCGTACACGGCCGCCGCGGCGGGCTCGCAGGTGCGCGCGATCGTGTCGGTCGAACGTGGCGAGCGGGTGGTGGGTCTGACCGAGCGGTTCCTGGAACACTGCGGATTCGGCGCGGATCGCGTGCACGTTTCGACGGCGCGTGATGCCGGCGCGGACTTCGGGACCGTGCGCGCGACGCTGACGGAACTCCTCTCGGCGCCGCGCTGAGGCGAGGCACACGACTTCGCGTCGAACGTCAGCGGCTCGGCAACCGCTCGAGTTCCGCGCGGAGCGCGTCCCAGAGCTCGCGCGTCCACGCGGGTGCGCCGGCGGGCGGCTCGACGTCGCGCCGCGTGCGCAGGTCGCACGGAGCGATCCAGATGGAGACGGCCTCGACGCCCGCCGACGCCGCGGCCACGAACAACTCCTCGGCGACCGGATCCCCCATCGCGAGACAGCCCACCGAGGACTCGCCACCGTGGATCATGATGTCGCCGCCGAGGTCCGAGCGTCCGTCGACTCGGGCGCGCTCGAGGTCCTCGGCGTTCGGATAGCCGACGCGCAGCGCCAGGTGGAAACGACTGTTCGGGTTGAGGGACTCGAGCGCGTAGAGGCCCTCGGGCACCTGTCGGTCGCCGCGCGCGAGCTTGGGACCGAGAGCTCCGCTCGCGGCGAGGATCGGATGCTCGCCGACGCGGCGCCACGCACCGCCGGCGTCGGTGGCGTACACCTCGAGTCGCTTCTCCTGCTTGAAGGCGACGAGCCGGAGTCGCCGCGGCGGCCACGGCACGCCCGCGGCCGCGTAGCGCGGCTCGCAACGGATCCGCACCGACTCGCGGTGCTCGTCGAGCCTCTGTTCGATGGTCTTGTGGATGCCCATGACGGCGGCGGCGCGGTCGAACGCCCGAATCGGTCCGCCGGGGAGCGCGAGCGACGCGAGGGCGAGACCGACGACGACGAGCACCGCCACCACGATTCGCCGTCCGAGCAGGAGCCCGCGCACGCGCTGCATGCGCTCCCGATACCGGTCCGAGGCCTCGGAATCCAGCACCGAGGTCGCCGCGCCCGTTCCGCGCGTCCGGTCCTGCTGCGTTTCGGGTATCCTCTTCCCCCCAATCGACGCCCGCACCGATCGCGGATCGCCGCGCGACGAACCCGCCCGAAAGCCCGAAACGACCGTGGACAACAAGCACATCCGCAACTTCTGCATCATCGCCCACATCGACCACGGCAAGTCGACGTTGGCGGACCGCATGCTCGAGGTCACCGGCGCCGTCGACAAGCGCGACATGCGCGCGCAGCTGCTCGACTCGATGGACCTCGAGCGCGAGCGGGGCATCACCATCAAGGCGTCCGCCGTGACCGTGTACCACACGTACAAGGGCGAGAAGTACGAGCTGAACCTGATCGACACGCCGGGGCACGTCGACTTCAACTACGAGGTGCAGAAGTCGCTGCAGGCCTGCGAAGGCGCCCTGCTCCTCGTCGACGCGTCGCAAGGCGTCGAGGCGCAGACGGTGGCCAATGCGTATCTGGCCGTCGAGGCGAACCTGACGGTGTTGCCGGTGATCAACAAGGTCGACCTGCCGCACGCGCGCCCCGAGATCGTGTGCGAGGAGATCGAGAACTCGATCGGCATCGACGCCGCCGACGCGGCGCGCGTGTCGGCCAAATCCGGCCTGGGCGTGCCCGAGTTGCTCGACCGCATCGTGGAACGCGTTCCGCCGCCGACGGGCAAGCCCGACGCGCCGCTGCGCTGCCTCATCTTCGACGCCGTCTACAACGAGTATCGCGGCATCATCGTGTACCTGCGGGTCGTCGAGGGCACGATCAAGGAGCGCGAGCAGATCCACATGCTCGGCACCGACAAGGTGTACGAGGCGGTCGAGCTGGGACGATTCACGCCCTCGATGAAGCGCGCCGGCGTGCTCGGCCCGGGCGACGTGGGTTACTTCATCTCGAACATCAAGCAGCTCGGCGACGTGCGCATCGGCGACACGATGACCCTCTACAAGGGTCCCAAGGTCGAGATGTTGCCCGGCTACCGTCCGCCGATGCACATGGTGTACGCGGACTTCTTCCCGACGAACACGGGCGACTTCGAGAGCCTGCGCGAAGGCTTGGCGACGTTGTCGTTGTCCGATTCGTCGTTCTCGTTCGAGGC
>Ga0075163_10005060_pt1 | contig 17628 bp, 44 predicted proteins | sample JI1023141ADNA_FD_71478 | JGI IMG/M metagenome (GOLD analysis project Ga0075163, IMG submission 71478) | Wastewater effluent complex algal communities from Wisconsin, to seasonally profile nutrient transformation and Carbon sequestration -... | ecosystem: Engineered > WWTP > Effluent > Algae...
CTGCTCTATCCCACGAAGTAGACCGTAAAGGATTCGAACCTCTGTCTGCACACTCAACGAAGCGAGTTGCTGTCCTTAAATAAACAATATCTTTTCGGATATACGTGGGGAACGCACCCACAAATTCTGACATTAATATATCCTTAATGAGAAGATATTGTTTATACCACTAGACGAACGGCCCATATTTTTAGCAATCTTTCCCATTGTTGAGACACTTATAGTTTGTTTAATACGCTGAGATTACACGTGTTACACTATCACATTCGATGTATTATGATTTCACATCTTATCCACATTCTTTTGAAATGTTCGATAGCAATACCGGTTGTTAATGACAACCACTCATTGAGTTAGCAACTACTCTCTTATTACTTAACTCTCTTCAAACTTGCGGTCTGACTCAGGCTTCGACACCTTAGAGGTTTTTCACAAAAATCTATCTTAACTTGTGGTCTTGATAGGCACGGAACGGCTCCGTACTATGTAGGTATTTTTCATTACTAACTAACAGACACTTTCACTTTTTCTTTAAATTTTACTTTGCATAAAAAGTTTATTTTGTCTCGTGAAGTCGTCCAAGAAGAGGTCTGTTACTTGCTTCGTTGTCTTTTGAACTACGAAATACAAATCTCCTCGGTGAAGCATCCCTGCTTCTATATTTTAAGATTTCTACATTGGAGTGAGCTTGGTAGCTCCAGTGTTCTCTGACCGAAGCCAGGTACTTACCTTTGTCTCAAAGGTTATCAACAGCACCACCTGTACGAAAACGTTGCCTTTCGGCTTTAAGAAACCTCTTATATTGGAACACGCAATAGTAAGATTGGAGGTCTTATTTCTCACATTATTCCTATGGGTTATTCTTATTGGTGTTCCCACCTCAACCGAACGTTTCACGGACGCCCAGTTACCAAACCACTTTCTCTATAGTGTTACCCTCGATAATTAAGGTTTGGTAATATCCCACTCGTGTACTCGACATCTTGCGATGCGCAAATCTCACTTGACTGTTGAGAAATGCTTTACAATATCTTTCGATAATTATTTTTACTCCCGAAGGAATCGGACTATACACGGCCCGTTTTTATATCATTCAGTGTGTTAGCCGAAGCACTCACACATCTTCATATACGAATTTATCAATTTTTCAATGAACTTAGAGTTATACGTCATAACTCTGATTTGTTTTGCAAAGATACGATGTTTATTTCTATTCACCAAATCTTTTGTTTCTTTTTTTTCTCTTTAGCACAAGAAGGTCTTAACCATTATATTTGAACCCAATGGTCACCTCATGTTCCGCTAAGAGTCGTAGTTAGGTTATTATGTTTTACCACCTCTGGCTCGATTACTATCGTAGTTTCTACTGTGCAAAGATACGATGTTTATTTCTATTCACCAAATCTTTTTTTTAATTATTTTTGAGTTTAGCTTTATTCTTCGAGGCACAACTCATAACTCGTGTTTGACTGACTACATTATTATATCAATCGACATTCTTTTAATAATACCACAAAGGGCGAATGACTTATTATTTAGTACAAAGATACAACTAAATATCTTATGCTACAAATCTTTTTTAAAAAATATTGTGACGCAGTGTACCTGTCTATTAAAACTAGGAGAGGATAACTTCTTTTCAGACCGCCCTCCAAATTTCACAATATTTAAACCATTGTAATCAGAATTATTAAGATAAATCGTTTTACTGAACATTGTGCAACCATATGATGCGTTGTTACAATAATTTGTGGGAAGAGAAGGATTCGAACCTCCGAAGATTACAAACCAAGTATCTTACCGATACCCTACTTTAGCCACTTGTATACCTTCCCGTATTTTGTTATGCAAATATATGGCGAATTTTTCATATCACCAAATCTTAATCAATTATTATTTTTATGCATTGTTAAAGCCAACATAAAACAATTAATTTTAGGACATTACAGCACACCCATCACACAAATAATTAATTATTATTTTTTCCAAAAATAATTCCATGTAATTTCAGCATATTGATTATCTGGAATATCACCTCTGCATATCATATTATTTAAGCCATCACCATTATAAGAATATGAGTTAACAATTTTTTCTTTAACATATACACCATTATTATAAAATATATATTTATAAGTATAAATTATTGTTGTGTCGGTTACAGAATAGTAACGCTCACCTATATATTCTTTCGTAAAGCAAATATTAATTTCTTCCTCGTCATTTGAGCACCCTGTAAAAGATAATGTTAATAATAATGCTAATGTTGTAATAATTTTTTTCATAAATTCTTGTTTGTATTAAACGTAAGCTACTTCTATTCCTAAACACTTCAAAAGTATCTCTACGCCGTCTCTATTACCAAGGTCTGCTTTAAATGTAGCATACCAATCTTCAGTGTCAACCATTAGATATGTTGTATATCAAAGATATTTTCTTCTTCGTCGTTTTCGTTTGAGTATCTTATTACTGCAATGTTATTGCTTACTATATCGTATGTATATGTATTCATTAGTTCTCAAATTTTAAGTTATACTTTAGTTTTGCTTTTTTACGGCGTTTAAAATTGGTTTTATTTTATTTTCTATCTTAGATTTATAATGTTTAAAATCCGTATGATTATAAACCTTTTGAGGATAGCCATTTATATAAGTTTCAAAACTCGGCAAAATAAGAGTAATGAACTCTTTTAAAATTTTGTTTTCTTCTTCTGTTGTCATACTATTTATTTTTAAGTTGTATCTTTTTTAAATTTTCAACCGTTTTTATATACTTTTGTAATTCTCTAATACTTTTATTTTCAAATAGATTTTTGAAGTAGTAAGGAAAGTATTTTAATTTGTCCGCTTCTTGTAAACTTTCGTAATAAATGTTGATCGATATTTTAAATAATTTTGATTAGTTAAATCACCATTGCTATAAATATCATTTAACATTTTTTCTCTACCTTTATTATAGTTAATTTTCTCTGTTAACTTAATTAAATAACTAGTAAAAAAACAGAATAAGATAATAGCTAAAATTAAAAATTGTTCCATGATATTTTTTATTATTACAAAGATAGTTATTTTATATTACTATCACAAATTATTAACAGGTTTTGTTGTAAGGGTCTTTAGGTTTTGGTATTACACACAAACAGAATCATTGGTAGTCATACTACCTTCTCTCAGGTCTGATGCTATAAGTCCCATATACTTTTTCGTTTACGCCTTATCTTGTTCATAAGTAATTTCAGAATCAGTGCTATCATTTGTATCTTCTTCTTCATCTTTTATTTCTGACTTATATTTATACCACAAAGGACTTGGTAACCCACTATAATAATCCCACAATTCGTCATAATCTTCTATCATCTTCATTTGCACTTATTAATTGATTTTGTTTTATTGTTTTTTGTAGTTCTCTCATTTCATCTAATGTTTGTTGTAGATTATCAAAATCCATGTCATAATAATCACCAAGAAAATCAATTTGATGTTTCACATCTTTGCATAAAAGTTCATATCTTTTAAATGTATTTTCCATAATTTAGTCTATTCGTTTTGTTATAGTTGGTAACTTTCTCATAAAAATAATTCTTGTTTGGTTGATAAATAATATCCATATTGAGACATTTCTATTTTATTATTTTGAAAAAAAGAACTTCTTTTGTTAAACCCATTATGTATTGGTACATCTAATGTTACATAATTAATAGGCTGAAAAGCATTATAAATTTTAACAGGTGTAGTTTCATTTTCATTATATGGAAATATTGTAGAATCATCTGGTGCTAATTCTATATTACCTTCTTCATTTAAATGTAATAAACAAAAAAAATCTCCATTATGTAATCTAATAGTAAATTGATTTCCAGCACTTGGATTACCTCTCCAACGGACTAGGTAAGAATATTCTTTATTACCATAAAGAAATACTTTTTTATCTTTTCTAATTAGCTTTATATCCATTATTTTCTTATCATGATAGTTGTTTACAATATTAAAAATACTAATGCTTAAGAGACGTATTATTCTCTTCATTATTGCGTACTGAAACGTGTCATTAGTATTTAATTAGTTAAAGGTACATTTAGAACCTATGAATATCCACTTGCAACCTCTATTGTCCTAATGATTTGATAATATTTTCTACTTTTTTAAAAACTACATCAAAATATCTAATTGTGTTTTTAAATCATCAGCAGCATCATCTACCTTTGCCCACAATTTAGTAAGCTTGAAATATTTAATCAACAACTCTGCTTTAACCTTTTCATCAGTCTCAGTCTCTATCTGAGCATCAATACGCTCAAGAGTATCGTGGAAACGATTAATCTGTTCTAAGTGTAATTTTCTTGGCATCATAGTTTTTATTTTTAATATTACAAAGATAATGAAATAATATTTAATAAAATTAATTAACTATAAATTATAAATTGATACACAAAACCAGGTTACATTTTTATTTTCTGGATATATCTTTAAATAATTAGTCAATTTTAAACTAGACCTATATCTATAACTGTAACGAAATTTATAAGATTCACCTAAATATTCTTTCAACTGCTCAATTTTTTCAGTAAATTCGGCGGTATTAAATTCACCATTTTCACCATTTTTGAATGATACATCAGCAACTTTATACCAGGCAGGAACTGAATCAATATCATTATGTTGTATATAATACTCATCTATTTTATATTTATCTGATAAGTCAGCAAATACCATCTCAATAACATCTTTTATATCATCTTGAACGGATTCGTTTATTTTAAAATTTTTAAATCCTTTAATATTTACCATAAATTATATATTAAGTTTTTATAGAAAAAATTGTATCTTTGTATAAACTACAAAATTATGAAAAAAGTATTTAAACTAATAAGAAAAAATCCTAAAGAGTTCATCAGTCTTTTAAAAGAGAAGTTTTCAAATAGTGGGTACCTATGCAACTCTCACTGGGATGAGTTTAATGGTGATAGATATTTAAACTTCAGTATTACTGAAAATCAAATTTGGTTTACTTTCGAAGATGATCTAGAAGGTAGTACAAAAATGATAATGGGTGTTAATATAAATAAGCCAGATGGTATATTAAAATTTAAAGGTTATGCTTTTTCTTATCAACTTGAGTATGATTGGAATGACTAAATATAAACTAGGTGATATAGTGTGTATCAAAAGTATTCCAAGTTCTTCTTATAGAATATATTTCCCCATCTTGTCCACCAAAGTAGGCACCGTTGTTTTGCTGTTCATATAGTTTTATGTGTTTCATAGCGTTATTATTTATTTTTCATATACAACATTTACATAAAGATTAATCTGAGTAATCAATTTATCATCAGCAATATTATCATTAACAACATCTTCAAATGTATAATCATTGTTAATAAAGCCATTACCATATTTCATCAGGTAGTGGTACGACTTCAACACATTATCTTTATTGTTAGTAATTAATGTTATCTGTACTTTATCTATTTCATATATATCACTTATATACTGAATGAATGTTATATAAGTATCTTTAATATCTTCCCATTTAAAAACAGTATAGGAATTACCACTCTTCTTAGCTAAATTTATAAACGTAGTACTTTTCTTAGTATTTCCCCATCGTTGACTATTAGCCCATACATAATAACCTTCATCATATAAGTAAGGCATACTATCATCTGCTATTCTAATTAAATCAGACTCTACCTCAGATTTAAGTTTTTCATTCATATATTTTAAATACTTCATATTAAAGATATATTTATTTTAAAATGATCTAATTGACAACCATCTTCGTCATAATTATATATGCTATTATGTAAATTAGGATATTCAATTTTAAGTTTATCTAGAGCATTTTTAATATCATGTAACATAACAACATCACGCTCATAGATTTTAATCATAGTATCTATATTTTCTTCATCATTATTCGGTGGTAACTTAACCTCTATGCTCCAAACGCCACAGGATGCATCATATCTTATAGATGACTTTATATCTATGAAACATTCTTCTACAATTGTTTTATCTATATAATTATTACGTCTTGATTCATTGAATTTATTTAAATGCTTCATAAAATTATATATTAAATATTCTTATATAAAAAATTCTTTATATATAAGTTATGAAATATTTAAAGCTATTTGAATCAACAATATCAATTAGTTTATTACACTCAATATAATATTCCCTATAACTATCAAATTCATTATCAGAACCATATTTAAAAGGAACAAAAGATGTACCAATAAACTTATTATTTTTAGTATAAAATCTTATTTTTGACTCGTCTATCATATCAATAAAACACTGTGTGATATATTCATAACGTGTATTGATACTTTCGTTAAATTTTCTTATTTTCATATATACTATATATTTAAAATGTATCATAAATAATATGAACTTCTCAAAAGAAAATGATCATTAAAAAAGATTTAATGATATGATAAAGTAGAAGCTAAAAAAATAGCAACACTTTTATTTGGACCTGCAACAGATAAAGGCTTTTCCAACTCAATAATACTAACACAAATAAAAGAATACATAGACTCACTAGAAGTAGTTAGAACTCCTATTGATTAAAATCTGAACAGAATTTATACACTATTGCAAAAAAAATGATTATCTTTACTCTATATGAATATTAAACTAATCGAACTTTATAAAGCTCTTCTCGAAGATGCCTTACAAGACAAGCGTTTGCTATTAGATTCAGGCGATTATGCTGGATTACTTATCCTTTTAAAAGAAGAAGATATTAAAACGGTGCAAAACTTATTCATTGAACATGGGGCAATCGAAGCTGGTTGGGGTAGTATTATTTATTTAGATAAATCTAAACGAACCAGAATGTTTATAAGTAATTCTTATAGTGATAAGAAGTTTAGATTTAGCACTTATATCAGTAACTTCCCAACATATAGTGCGGTATCTCCTGAGTGGAGACAAAGTGCTGATAAATTTATTAACCATTTAAATCAATTAATATGAGTAGATATCAATTAAACGGAATACTAGTAGTTCATGAAGGATTAAAAAATAATCCACAAATAATTGAATCACTAAAAGATAATATTACTAAAATTAATAGTATCATTGATAATGATAATAGTCACCTTGCTGATATAGGTATTTTTATACAAAGTATATCAGAGAACCTACATAACATATCTCAAGAATGTTTTAAACAACATAAAATAGAAAAAAATATAGAATAAATGTCGAATAAGATTACTTATAAAAAAGTATGTAGATTTATTTTAAACTTACAGTTTATTTTTAGACCAATGTATTGGCAGATGAATAAAAAATTCTCAAAAGAATGGGATATAATATTAAACTCTCTTTTAGACAAATATAAGTTTACTAATATAGACACTCACTACGCACAATTAGGACCAACCATTATATGGATTTCTAATGTTCCTTATAGTTGTATGCATACATATTGTTTATTTTTGAGTACATATGATAAAGAATACTATCCTAAATTTTCTAATGTGAGACCATCGAGATTAACTATTATAAGATGTCTTAAACGTTTGAAATTAGATAGTAGAAGTTTAGATGAAATTCGTGATGAAAAGTTAAGAAAGTTACTAAAATAATATAATATAAATACCATTATTAAATTATCATACAGCTAAAATATTAGAGTTGTTAGATATGTATATAAAAGTTAAAGATATTAATTTAGACTAATTTACGTACTTATTAATTATAATAAAAGCTTATACCTTGAATAAATATATCACTATCAGGTGTATAAGTTCTAGATTTGAAATAAATGTCTTCTTTTAAGAAAAGAATGATATTTCCAGTTTTTATATCAGATGGTTTAATTGTAATATCGCCGTTAAAAGGTCGCCATTCCCTTTCTTTTGCTCTATAATCTATCACTATTTTTTCAATGTTATGAGTATCTCTTACTAGTTCAAGAAATTTAATAATATCATCTTCTAAATCTTCCCACTTGAAATAACTATCATCGAGCGTACTTACCGATACACTATATTTTGGTAAAATATAAGTTCCATAGCTGTTATATTGATTTCTTCTCTGATATGGTAATTTCAAATCCTTTATCAATTATATCTACCATACTTTCTTGTGCTATACTAAGCATCATATCATTTGATTCATAAACTTTTTTATAAACTTCATTTATTAACCACTTATTTCTTGGCATTCTGATATATCAAAGTTTCTACCATCAGATAATGTAAGTATTAGATTAGATGAATAATAACCATTATTAGAACCATATCCAGGTATTCTAACTCCCCATCCTTCAACTGGTACCAATTCAATACCATAATCTTCTATCTTATTAAACCATGCTTCACCAGATAAGTCGAATTCTAAACCATCAAAATCGGATATATTTACATAAGAGAAGTCAACATAATGATTCTCACAACAATCTTGTTCGTGATGTGAACTTAGTTCAATACCATTATCAAACTTAATACTATCTTCTGTAACCTCTACAACCTTCGTAGGTGTCATATTAGCTATTATATCTGTTTGTGAATACTCTGATTCATTAAATTTTTTAAGATGTCTCATTTTAATTATTTTAATTATTTTTATAAAAGTCGACTTTGTATCGATTTGCAATTTCTTCTGCTTTATCCAGAAAAGGTTCGGTTACGAAGAAGACCCATTTGAATCCAGGATAATTTTTGTTTATTTCAATAACTGACATATAACTACCAAATATTTCTTTACCAGCAACGTTCTCTTTTTTACCTATTAAATCACCATTCTTATCAACAAATTTTGGAACACTAGCAAATCCTTGTTTCCACATTAGGTCATCCATTTCTTTACGAATTCTATCTCTTGTTTGCCATCCAGTTTTTAGAAAATCAACTACTACACTTGGGTAGATAATTTTTTCTTCACCTTTACTATTACTAAATCTTATTGGCTCAACTATAAAATTATTATCTAAACTTTCATTAAATTTACTAAGATACTTCATATTTCAAATATATTTTTATTATATATAAAATATGGCAAAAGATAAATTACAAATAGAACAATTAGCATCAGAATGCTTAGTCAACCTTCTTGATAAAGACTATCAGTTAATCGTTAGGCCTATGACGGGTTACTATATGATTAAATTATTAAATCCTTATTATTTTGACTGGAGTGAAATTAAGGAAGATTATCTATTCTTCATACAAATAATGATAAATGATTATAAATTAGTTGGAAGGTTTCCATTTACTATAAACACTCAATACAATTCAGCAATGAATCTCACATTGGAAATGGTGTTAAATTATGATGGTGAGTATGGAAATTTAGTAAAATCGATTACAGTTTTCTTAGCATAGGTTTACTTTACATTTAATTCCTATGCTATGTATTTTAATATTACAATTGAGTAGAATATCTAATTCATTTATATTAAAACCTATACCATTTATAGCAATGTCCTTTAATTTACCTATTTTATCTTTAAATGGTATTATTTCATACGGTATAAAATCTAAAAAGGATTTTAAATCACTCTCTATTAATTCAAAATTTTGTGAATTTGAATTAAAAATTTGTATAACATAATAGTTTAAATATAAATTAACTGAGAATTTAAATCCTATATCAAATAAATTGACTAAATGTTCTTCACAAAAATTTTTTATCTCTTCTTCTTGTTTATACTTTGATTCATTAAACTTATATAAATACTTCATAAATTTATATATTAAAAAGAAAACTTAATATATACTTTATGAAACATTTAAAACCATTCAATGAAAGCTCACAGGTTTCCCTTTATTCTAAAGGAGAAGTATTTATATTTCCTCGTCACTCATATGGTGATAAAATGGTTAGTGATAAAACCGTAGCTGACTGTGCTAAACAATTAGGATATGAGTTAGATACTACATATCATACAGGAACTGAATTCTTAATTAAATGTCCTATTGGAAAAGAAAATGAAGCTGGTGCAGCATTTAAAGAAAACTATCCAGAGTTCTTTAGTGGATATGAAAGAAGAGATTTAAATATGGAATGGATGTCTGATACAATAGATGAAATTGTAAATGATGTTGAAGATTTAGAACGATTCGTAGGTAATATAAAAGGAGTTCCTTTATTAATGAATAAGGAAATAGATGCAATTATTGATAAACTAAATAAACTAAAGATTAAATAATGAAACATTTAAATAGATTTAACGAAAATGTATCAAGTAAGTATATTGCCGTAGAGTCAGTATTAGATGCTTTTATTGAAATAGACGGATTAAAAGTTGGTGAGCTTTGTGATGGATGGGGAGTTACAGAATTAACCATACAGAAAAGTAATAAGATATATAATTCAAATAAAAACAATATATATGAAGATTATAATACAATTGGCGATCAAATAAAAGTTAATGAAGATAATATAAAGGTATTACAAAAGATAGAACATGCCTTAGAAAAACTTAAAATTGAATATCCTAGTCTAATACATGGAGTTCTTGACTATGATGAAAGTTATGATTATATATTGGATTACTATAAAGTAAAATTAATAATAAATGATTGATTAAAAACTGTGTAAATTTTACACAGTTTTTATTTATATTCATTATTCATTAAATAATTATTACATTTGTAATATGTAAACAAATTATAAATTAGATAAACTACTTAATTTAAATCTAATTTAATTATCATTTGGTAAAATTCTAATTTAAAATTTTCTAAATTTTCTAAATTTTCTAAATCTTCTATATGATAATATTTAGATAAGTCATTTTTATCAACAACAAAAGCTATGTTGCCTGTCGAGCCTTTCCAAGGTATAAAATTAATTATCTTATATTCGTCTTTCAACACTTCTATAAAAGGAATTAAATAATCTTTTACATCATTCCAATTTATTCTAATTTGTCCAAACTTATTAGACTTTGTTAAAGAAATGTAACAATTTGTATCAGCATTACGAAAAACTATTTTGTATTCTTTATTATCAAGTAAGTAAGCTAAATTTTCTTCAGTAAAAAATTTTAGCTTATCAAAGTTATTTGATTCTTTAAACATTTTTAAATATCTCATTTTGTATATATTATTTTTTATTCGTATATTTGCAAAAAGAATATTATGAAAAAGAAACTAAAAGTAATAGCACGTTACTTACGAAGAGAATTAACACTAAAGAAATTAGCTAAAGCAGCTGCTCAAGTACGATAATCATTTAAAAACATATGACACAGACAATTCCAACATTTGCTCAAAGCCTTGACTTACATAGTAAATCACTTATTAAAGGAACAACAATCAAAGATATTCAAGATTCAAAAACCTTTGATGAATGTTATATTCTATTACATTCGTTTGTCTATTATACTGATGATGTAACTGATCCAGATAATAGGAAATTCCTTATGAGTTATGAAAATATGCTACGATTTATCAAGCTGATTAATAAACCAAATACACTGCTTAAAGATAAAGAGACGGTGGAAGATAAACACCGAGAAGCATATCAACTTGCATATGATAATTTTATAAAAAATAAAAAATAGATTATGTCAATTACTGATAAAGAAAACGGATTAGTGTTCTCGATAACGTTTCTCATTATCGCACTATCCAATATTATATTTCATTACCAATTACTCCAACAGAATCATAAGGTAGAGAAATGCCAAGTCTATACAATGGACCCGATAAGATTCTTGAAGAGAAGGATGTTCAGTTTGTGCCGCCTATTTGGGAAGGTTGTTATGTTACTATCGATGATGCATCATTCAGTGTGGACTTTACTTCGTGGGATATAGATGAAAATGAATTAACGATATGGGTGAAGTAAGAATTGAACCAGCATTAGTACGACCAGGTCTATATGTAACATTCATAGCAAATGTTGTAATATACAAATTAGAACAAAAAGAAGCTGGGTTAGCTCTAATAGAAACACATAGAGTGGATAGAAACGGTGTTCATGAAATAGTACCTAAATATTATATGTTATGGGAACCAAGTTTACATCTAATACAAACAACAGAAACATTACAACTTAATAGAGAAAGCATACTTAATAAATTACTATGACAAACGAAGGAAACAAACTAAGTAAAGAATATCTAATCTCTCGTGGCTTTGTTAAAGAAGTTATTGAAGCAGAATACCCAGGTGATGATGAAGAGATTATGTTTATCAAAGATGGTATCACTATCTATTGGGACCAATGGGGCTCAGAGAATCCATTTGCATTTACAACTTATGTCAGAAGCGATGGTAGATATAAAGGAGGTTTTACTATCTTTACCGAAGAACAATTGATGAACCTTTACTATTCATTGGTCAATCAAGTATTATACGAAGTAGGCTCTCAAGGAGATATTGAGCAGCGTATTGAATATAAAGAAAGAGAGATTGAATCTTATAAGCAAAGAAAGTTAAGATATCCGAAGGATGAAGCATGTCAAGACCATTGTGATAGAATGATTATTGAAACTCAATCAGAGTTAGAAAAACTTAAAACTGTTTAAATGAGTGATAAATTATATATGAAGTGTTGGAAAAATACGTATGAAACGGTAAAACACTCAGGGTGGATTAAAAAAGAGAGAAACTGAGCAAAAAAGGATCGCTGAAGAGCGTGAGAAGAAGTTAAAGAAACTTCTAAAGAAGAAATGGATATGGTGGTAAATTTATGATAATGATTACTGGTATACAATGTGTGAAATGTAGATGTCATTATGATGTTACATATTCGGTTCATAATATCCATAAGTTAGAAAACTATATATGTGATTATTGTCAAGATAAATACTATTCAGTAGAAGCAATACGAGAAAAGAAATTAAAGAAATTATTAAAAAAGAAATGGATATGGTGGTAAACGAAGCAATAGCTTTAAAGAAGCATATAGATGAAAAGCTGCTACAACGATTTGGTATAAAGGTTAATCTTGCCTTATACTATAAGATTAATCGTTTGGCTAAAGCCAGTAAGCCTTCTAATAAAAGTCATATTGCTAATTGTGATTTTCGTCCAATAAAATTTAATAATCAAGATATTGTTTGTATCTTTGATAATAGATTAAACCGTATTAAAACAGTTTTAAAACCGATAAATTATGATGTAATAACTGGCATCAAAAAAGCAACGGTTGTAGATGGGGAAGTAATTAATAAGTTTAAAGATGGGTATCTTGTTGTACTGGATAGTGGACACATTGCAGTACTACACAACTCTTTTAATAAAGAAGAATTGATTATAAACAATAACTATTCTTTTAGACTTCTTTCTTCTTATGTAGATAAAAAGAGTAAACAAGTAAGAAATTTCGTTAAATTAAATAAATGATAGCAGTAACAATTATAACATTCGTATTAGGATTTTTCATAGGCAGATGGTCTAAAGGTATAAAATCCGTACAGATTTTTAGCACTAATAAGATTAGCAGAATGCGTAATCGTATTAACAATAAGTCTTGGGTACTTGCTAAGTATCAGGCTTTACTTCAACAAGAAAAAGATAATGACCATTACTATAAGTTTGAATGTGAATCACACTTCGTAGGTCACGGTCAAGCTGAACATAATAAAAAGATTTACTACTCAAGAGCAGGTAAAACACGCAGACAAACTGAATTTATTAAAAGCAGAATCAAAGTCGTGGATACTAACTACTACCTGAAATTCATCGGTACAATTCCTGACGATGAATTAAAAGCACTTAAAAGAAATAATAAACTAACTAAACTACTTACATAATGAAGTTCTTTAAGAAGTTATTCAACATGGGTAGAAAAGCAGTTCATATTCCAACCCAATATGAAAAGAGAGAACTCGATAGATTGACACGTCACGAAGTTTACTGTGAGGATAAAGATAAAGTACTTTATATACATAGTAAAGATGAGCTATTAAGAGTTAAGGTCATAGGTAAGTATTCCTACTATGATGTAGATGGACAAGTAAGTAATATCATTGCTCAGAAAGATAATGGTGAAATTATTGGAATAAAGAGAACTGTTACTTTTATTAGAAAGCCACACGATTGGGTTCTTTCATTAAGTGCGGCTAATCTATATGCTTATAGTAAATCACAAGATAGTACATCAGATTCAGATTTAGAAGAAAGGTTTTATAAAGAGCTTGATATAGCAACCAAAAGAGATATGAAATTAGAGAGACTATTAAAATAAGATATGATGAAAGAGATAAAAAGATTAAAACAATAATAGATGAATAAACTTATTACACTACCTACATTTGTTCTATACAGAATGATGCGACCGTTTCTACCTGAGGATCATATGCTTAAAAAGAAAATTGGTATGCAAGATTGGTATAATAATTCAACAGAGTTGAATAGGGCATTTGCTGTTTACTTTTGGATAACTATTCCAATATTAACATTTTTAACCTTTTATTTAATATCAAGATGATAGATAATTTAAACAAACATAATTATGACGAGGCTCAAATGAAGCAGCGTCAAGACTTTATACCTACTGTTAAAGCTAATGTGTTAAGACGATTAGCGGATTTAACTGATAAGATTCAGAATGAGGAAGCTTTCCCTCACGGGAATCAAGACCTTGATTTCTTATGTGAGGTAGATGATAGGATAGATAGAATACTTAACGCTTGGTATTATTAATATGAAAATAGGAGACATAGTTGTTTTATTAGAGGATCATAACTTTATTGGAATTAAATATAAAAAGGGAACCCGTTTTGAAATAATTGGTGATTCAGGTTATCGAGGTTGGGATATTCAACATTGTGATTCTGGTCAAAAGATATATGAGACTGCTATGAGTTCGGATAAGTATGAGTCTATAAGTAAGTTACGTGATGACAAATTAAAACAACTAGGCTTATGATTGTTCTTATCGCATCTACTTTTTTTGAGAAAGGTTTATCTTGTGAGTATTTAGTAATTAAAGATTATCAGTGTTTGGAAGATGCTAAAGAGGAATGTAAACTTAACGATATTCATATTACTAATTATTTGGATGTAGGATATTGTCGTGTTTATTTATATAGAAACGAAAATGTTTTTTTGTTAAATACTGATAAAATATTTTTAACTAATAGTGTAAAGAGTGCTATAAGAGATTATAAATTAAAGAAAGTATTAAAAAATGATAATTAATGTAAAATGCTTTTTGTATAACCATCTATTCTAATTTGTGTATAAGGTTTTCTATTTGTAGAGCCGCTAAAATAATTTATAATGTTTTTAGGTTTTCTAATCATAATTAATTTTTCATTATCAGAAATTATATCATTATTACTGGTAACTATTTCATTGATAAGCTCCCAATATTTTTCTTCTACTGATCTATCCTTCATTTCCAGAAAGGCTTGAACAACTTCACGAGTATATTTCATATTAATTTATATTTTTAGCGTTGTCCTAAAATAATGTGTAATTATATATTATAGTTTTAATATATAATTTATGAAGCACTTAAAACACTTTGAATCACATAATTTAGATGATGAATTTAGAAACACTTTAAATCTATTTTGTGAAGAAAATTTGATAAATCTAATTGATGACGGTTTTAAACTTGATTTTGATTTTAATACGCATTATGTAAATATTGATATTACACATAATACTACTTTCAAATGGAATAATATTAAAGATAGTTTTATACCATTTTTAACAATTTTTAATGATGAATACAATATTAGTCCAGCAATTGAATTTGTATTATATGATTATGATAGTATAATTGATTATCCTGATGATGATGTTGAAATGATTAATTTCTACATCAATAAAGATAAAATTATACTTGATGCTGTTGATAATATTAACTATGATGAATTTTATAAGTCATATAATAATTACCCATTTAATGAATATGATATTTTTTATATTAGTATAAATTTGACTTTACCTTTTTTAAAAATTCAATAACTCACTTATTGTAATCTCCAATCCTTCACATATTTCAAGTAAATACAAATATGTCGGGTTAAAATCACCACACTCCACTTTGTGTATTGACTGCTGGTCTTTCAGTATCTTTAAACCTAACTTTGCTTGTGATAATCCTCTTTCAACTCGCAAATCTCTTATTCTATTACCCAGTTTAACCAATTCTATTGACTTATCCATATTCCTAAATTTTTAGCAATGTGGATTTTCAAAAGAACAATTTTAACATACGATAGTATGTTATTTCAGTTTTTTCCTTATGTTTGTGCGGATAATTTAAAAATCACTCATAATGAAACGATTATTACTCTCCTTTACAATCTTAATCAATCTACAATTAAATGCTCAAACTCCTGGAACTGGTGTTACTATTGACGCTATATTTTTAAATAATTTTGCAGTCTTATTTGCAATAGCTCTTTCAACTTCACGTCCTTCCATAATCTCACCTTTGGCCTCACGATAAATATCTTTAATCATTTCAGTAATGATAAGTTTCATATCTGATATTGTAACTGGTGGTAATTTATCTAAGACGTGTTTTAATCTCATTTCGGTAACCCATTCATCTGCAATATCTTTAGCATCTTCAAGTACTTTTAAATGTTTATCATCTACTTCACGAGGTGTTTTCGTTTCCATAAATTCATTTCTCTTATGCTTTATAATAAGTCTATCACCATTTTTTGTCATAAATTCAATTAGTGGTCTAAGAATTACACCTTCACGAATTTTATCTTCTATGATTCCGTTTCTTTTAGCTTGTGTAGAAGGTCTATCTCTTTCAAAGTTAATAGATTCTATATCAGTAGGTATAACAACCCAGTCAACAAATTCTATATTAAGTTTATCACAAACATTTTGTGCTTTAGGAACTTCTAACCAAAATCCATTAATATTTACATCAAATGCTACAAATCTTAATTTATTACCATAGCTATTAGCCATTGCTTGTAAACTTCCATAAGCCTCACCATAAACTGTTATATCGGTATTGAATAAGTTAGCAAACTTATCTTTAATATCTTTGTCAAAAATTTCAATAAATTCTTTTTGATCAACGTTGCTACTGAAGAAATGTAATTGATTTTCCTTTGGTTTCCAGGTTAAGTGTGTAGATACACCATGTATTTTTTCTAAGGCATAGCATTCTCTAAACATTAAAATAGTTCTATCTTTATATAGATTGTTTATGTGTAGATATCCCATATTATTTATTTTTCATTGTTACCCACCAAGCTCCAACAAGACAGTGTGTTTGAGCAATTTGTTTTCGTTCTGCTTTACGCATTTTTATATAGATACCTATATTAGCTTTCATAGGCAATCCTTCTACACTTATCATGTATAGATGATCACTTGTTAAAAATTTTCTCATTATTTTTTTATCACACAAAATTAGTATTTAACAAAGGTAGTAATTTACTATGATTTAGACAAAATTATATTTTATAATCTTTAGGTAAGTATGTACTAGGTTTAAATTGATTAGGTCCAACTTTTAATTTTTCTGTATATTTATTCTCTATATGAAACCATATACTTTTTATTGAATCATTTACTGTCATATTTTCAATTTTTCTCTTAACTAATATAGGTTTATTTAAAATTTCATCTATATCTAAACCTTTACCATTAATAGCAATATCTTTAAATACATTTTTAGTTTCTACTTCAATAGGTTTTATAACATATTCATCTGTTATAATTTCTAA